>Ga0139314_100156_pt2 | contig 14284 bp, 11 predicted proteins | sample In2P11_FD_99376 | JGI IMG/M metagenome (GOLD analysis project Ga0139314, IMG submission 99376)
TGGCCCTCTTAAGTGGTCAGCTGAAGCATCTATCATTGAAGATGAACCGTCTGAATCCACACCATATGAAAGTCAAAAGGTCGAGACGGCAGTTGACCCGGTCTTGACTTCAGAGGTTCCATCTTCGGATGATACTGTCACCGAAGAGAACAAGGATGACACCGTCCAAATTCTTTTCGTGAACACAGACTCCGATGAACAAGGGAGCAATTTACCCATTCCTTTACCGTAGGAAGGAAGTTCATTAGAGTCATATCCGGCCGTCTATTCGGTCCCACCTCCAAGCAACCTAGTTGTTTCCTTCGACTGGAATCAACTAGGCAGACCCCGTTTACCGGCTAGTGTACTGTTTTGAATTATTGTTCAAATATATAAAATGGTTATGGCTGGTACCATCATAGATGAAGGGGATTCTGTGAGTATCCTTTCCTCGACTACTTGGAAAGCACTTGGTTCGCCATTGCTTTTGCCTGAAATGAGAAATCTAATAGGCTTTGACAAAGGAACTAGTTGGCCTTTAGGAATCCTTTCCAATGTGCCAATAACATTGAAAAGGAAAACCGTTCAAATGAACGTCATGGTAGTCCAAGGTCCCTTAGATTATAATCTACTCCTTGGGAGAGACTATATTTATTGCATGGGAGAAATTGTCTCCTCACTCTTTAGAGTAATGAGTTTTCCGCACGAAGGAAGAGTGGTCAAGCTCGTAGACCAGCTTTCATTCCCCGGCTCACATGTAGCAAATAGTCATACACCATTCCTAAATGGTCTTTTCACACAAGGAATGTCTCAACACCCAGTCCATCAGCCCGATGAGCGTGAGCAATTTGGGGGCGTGACTAAAACCCAGGGGGCATGCACCCTGGTCTGCTTCGGCAGGAAAACTTCAGGTATAAGGTAGGTTTCCGCGAGAGATATATGACCTCCGTACTCCCATCCGTGATTGGAAATGGAGGTTGGACTGGAATAATATTCTCTTGTCAAATTTATGTGAGTGAGTGAGCACCACCACTCACCTTTGTTTATTTCGGTATACATCGTCGAAGAAGTGTTTCATTTGCGCCATGAATAAAACAATCTTTGGTAACCTGTAAGAGGTAGGCCTCTATCGGTAAAACGAATGTTTTGGCCGATAGAAGAAGGGGTAACCTCGAAACTCTACATTATACCTGGGGGAATGCAAACCTATCGCAAACAAGTGAAAAGAGACCAGCGTAACGCTAACCTCATTCGTTCTCTAACTACAACCACTCGAGTCGGGTGAATGGTCGAATCGGCCATTCGTTTCGTTGCAGAGCATTTTTCCAAAAGGCTCGGCGGATTAAAGGAGAGATCTCCTACCTTGCTTTAGTGGCTAGCTAACTCCATAAACAGTAGTTGGTTGCTCCTAGCTTGCATGTAAGAGGCTCAAGGGCAAAGAATTGAAAAATTGCCGTATTAAATGAGACATTCTTATTATACGACTGGATTAATCGAGCAGTTTTAATGTGGACTTCATGCTCATTAAAAAATAAATATAAGCAATGAGCACATGTTCCTCCAAAGTTTAAGCTCGATAAAAAATGAACCAATTTCTGGTAAATAACCATCGTGAATGTAAGACTTCAGCCTTTAAAGCCTTGGAAGTGTTTGCACCATCACCTCCACTTTTGCATTGGCCGATCATTCACCTCCATTTGATTGTTTACCCATTTTGAGGAACAGCTACAAAGAGTGATCATGTTAGCCATCCTTGTAACACTGCCATGATTGGAAAATTCCAAGCCTTACCTGGAATCAGTTGCTACCCAATTTTATCACTCGTTCCTCAAAAGACGAGTCGTCTTTAAGCTCTTTTCAAAATCGACTCGTAAAATATGAAAATATTGCCGAGCTATTGGCCTCTCCAGCTCGTTAAAGTGACTGGAAGTACTATCCCTCCTTTAGATTTTAATCTTTTTGGACTTGAGGGATCATTACACGAAAAGATCGAGTGCTTGTTTTGTTCGGCTCGTTAAAAGAATCGAAAATCCATCCCTTCTGTATTGTTTTATACTTTTTCGGACTTAAGGGATTAGGTGACGAAAAAGGAATGTTGGAGTTTTCTTTACGTCCCTTTTCAGACTCTCTAAAATTGAAAAGGACTGAGTTATCTTTGTCATTAAACTCGTTAAAAGCATAATAGTGACAAACTTGTCCGTGGCAGACAAAAACGAGTTTCACTATCGCTAAGCTCGGTAAAACAAAGCGATGGGTTTGCCCGTAGGGCAAATTATAGAACAAGCATATGTTATCCTCCTCAAGCTTGACAAAAATAAAGAGGTACTGGTCAGCAATGACTCGGGAAAAATTGGGGAGAAGACTTGAAGAAACTTTGTTGGTAGCAAGTCGCTCTTGAACATGACACTTTCACTCCGCTTCCATGTCGGGTTGGGTTGTTTCATTCACTGGTCACATCACCATGGTCACATCACACCATCCACATTTGGGGTTAATGCTACCAATCCATCATGTCAGTGTCGCCGATATGTTCAAGAGAAGTCATTCAAAGAATTCACCCAGGTCTCACCTGCCACAATACACTTATACTCCATTCTTTCATGACCGCCATCCTGAACCTTATATCATCAGAGAGTTTTCACCTCCATAAAAATCATTTGCTCTGTTCCATGTCATTGATGTGGGATTCATTAAGGCCTTCCTATGATGGATCACTTCTTGTCGACATCAGTTCATTATCCAAGAAGTTGATCTAGGAATACCACCTCAGTACTTTGAAGCTTGCATGCCTTAATGGTAAGTTTCTCACTTCCGGCGAAAGGTTTACATCAATGGCCTTCGACCGAAAGATTTTGCGTGGTGTTCGACACCAACACCTTTATTCACACCACGTAGATTGTACTGCAGTACCTTGAGGGTCATCATCATTATCGGTGATTCCTCTCGCGCCTGTTAACAGCTTACATCATTGGCTGGTAATCAGGCGATGTCTTTCATTGTTCGATTCCAAAACATTTTTCACATGTATCGACTTGTACTTTGAGTGAAGATCGAATGAGATTGAAGACCCCGGATCTAGTTTCATCCATCCAAGCTGCGATATATATTCAGGAAAATAAAAACATCAAATGTACAACATTATGGCATAGATAATCATCCATTCAAAGGGATGATGGCTCTATCCGAATCATCAGTCTATACGCAGACGATTGTCTGTCCTATCTACATGAAAATGAATTTATAAAGCTGAGCATGGGAATGCCCACCTCAGCTAGATCATGAAAATGTTATGAAGATAATGTATTGTGCTGTATCTTATTACAGGTCTCCTCTCGGCTCGAAAGAACTCCGAATCCTCATTATAAAGCATTTCACCCGACATCTAAAAAGAATTAACGACCTCATGCTTTAGGGGGCAACTGTTATAGATATTTTTGGGCCCTGCAACCCTAGGCATAAATATCCATAAACTAAGGGCTCCTAAGTCCCTAAAAGTGTTGTTCCAACCCCTAAAGGAACAAGGTCAACTGATTACAGCTTCTCCCAGAAGTTCTCCATGAAAAACTGCTCAGAATGGGTCAAAACAGGATCAGTGCACTTGCTTCATGGTCAAGGTGCATTGCAGCTCACCTAAATACACTATGGGGGTGCGTTGCAATGCAAAAAGCCCTTCTATGGGGTGCGCTGAGCGAGAAGAGACAAATGGCAGTGTCATTCTGCAAGGTGGAAAGGCATGGAATCTTCCAGAACTTTCTCCTGTGACACTTACCTCTTTGAATTCGACCAAGGATGAGTAAGAGATCCTCAATCTCCAAGTGGAAGCAAGAACTATCAGTGGGAGGACACTAATCAAAACACAAGCTGACTCATCCCCCTTACAGATATCTATATATGGATCCCTCATCCCAGAGATCTAGGGGCTGGAATTTTGCATCTTGTAAGGAATTGCTGTTGGTTTCTTGAGGTAACATCAGTGTATGTTGGGTGATCTAAGCTTTGTATGAGGTGAAAAGAGGGCTTTTCTTGTCAAGAGGATGATGCTGGGTCGGAACAACTGGTTGTAACTCCCTTGACTCTACTTTGATTATCAATAAAGCTATTCTTGTTTTCTTCCATACTCTTGTGTAATTTATGTTTCATGCATTTGTATGGTTAATCTATATCTGACCCTAGATTATTTATGATAATAGATCCATGTTCTTGTATAGTTTTGTGCTGTTGTGATCTTGCAGGTACTCCGTGAAGCTGGGTGTACAAGAAGGCGAGCAGTGAAAGACTATCAGAAGAGAGAAGAACCGAACAAGGAGTTAAGCGAAAGACAGAGGTTGGTCTCCTTATTCTTCTTTCATCTATCTATCGTAAAAGAAACAAAAGTAGACTTTACTCTGTTTGTTTCTAAGGCAGATACCACACCTTAGTGGGATAGAGCAGTTCTATATAGACACTTTTCCCTGTAACAATTATTATTGCACACTATATTGGTACTAAAGGCTAAAGTATTCCACATTACATGTGTATTCCCATGAGTCTCACTTATGATGAGGAGGATTGTCCTTGTTGATGCACATATCTTATCAGGAGATTGTGGATGAAGTTTGTATTGTTGGTTCCTCACCTTACTAATGATCATATTATGCCTAGAGGTTGTGCTATAGAAATATGGTTGCGTCGTTACTGCTGCTAATTTTATTTGAGGATTACTTGCATATGGTGTTGTTGTGTCATTATTTTCAAATCAGATTATTGAAGTTAAGTCATTGGTGATGTTATTGCTTGGGATGCATGTGTGTTGTTGGTGTTGGATAGATAAATCTTGTGTTGATGGCATATATATTTTTGTGTGTGTGTGTGTGTTTTGTCATATGATCATTTCCTAATGATTAGAGGCTTGTTATTGCTAGCTTTTCAGCAGGAGGTTTTAGTGTTGATTGATCCATGTGGTTGTCTAATAGTATTTTGTTTCTTACTGCTACATGTTGATGGATAGTTTGTGCTATAGTTTATTCTTGGAGGCTTGTGATGTTAAGGTTGCTAACTATTGATGTTGCAGATTACTAGTTTATGACATGTGTTGGAAAAACTTTTGGAGAGAGTTGCACATACTCCTTTTGGCATATAGTTGTTCATTTCTTATCTTGATCATGGGTTATTGTTTACATTGTCGCAACATTATACTTATGAGTTATAGCTTTGTACTCTCATATTGTGAGGAATGGGTCATATTGTGTGTGTGGTCATGAGTCTAAATTAGTCTGAGAGAGAGATATTTTAGAGTAATTTCAGCGTTCTTTCAGCTGGTATATGTTATGTCTTGCAGCCATATGTGGAATTTCAGATTCATTATGTTACTATGTAATATCATGTATCACTTTTGGGTCATTTATGGAATCATATGTGTGATGTTCATGTATAAGTGAGGATTCATATTTCAGCTTTGAGGAACCACTATCCAATCACATTCTCTCATTCTTGTAGCCATGTAAGCGACCTATGAAGCCTTGTACTTTCATTGCAAATATTTTTGGGTCATAGTAATTGGTTCTCTTGGAGTAACCTCTTGCTTATCACATGGAGGAAATGATTGTTGCAGAAGTATTTTGTTCAGCATCTCGGTGAAACATTTGTAGCCTCTTGTACATCTTCAAGAGGAACATTTTAGTGAGAAAACATATGACGATGGTATAATTGTTCACTTATCAAAAATAGGGAGGGAGAGTGTTGATACCCACACTGTGCTACTGATGCATATGATTTGTTGCTTCTTAGAGATTACTATTGCTGATGGTTATATGTATTCTATTGTTTCCTTGGTTGAGAGTGGTGTTTATGTGGATGGAGTTGTTGGTTATTTGTGTTGTTGTTTCTTACGATGTGTTAATGTTTATGGTTATGCTACTATTTAGGAGGATGTTGCTACTACCTACATTATATTGATGGATATGTTTTTTTGCTGATATTTGAGTTGGCTCAACAATGTTCTTCATATAGATGGATCTATTTCTTGAGTTGTTTCTAGTATACAAATGTTTTTCTTCTACTACCATGATATGGAGATTTTTTTATTGATGTAGCTAGAGATTTTGACTGGGTTTGTTGTTGCTAATCTATATATTTTGTTGCTACTGCTTTAGATGAGGGTTGAGATTGTTGTTGGTGCCTTTTTTCATGCACTCATAGATGAATGAGAGTGTCCCTTGGTTGTTTCAGTAGAGTGTTGATGGCTTGAATTTTTCCATTTGTTATTTATGTCAAAGGGGGAGAAAGTGAGGAGTTCAGTTCTTCTGGGGTTGTTTGGATGGTTAAGTCATGGTTTCCATCAATGCCAAAGGGGGAAAATGTTGGCATTGATGTTGTGATGCAATATTGATGGTTGGAATTGATGTCAACCTGATAGCATGAGTTATTGGTGCCATGCGATGTAGAGGTACTTTGTTTGTGCATTGTTTGCAGACCTTAGTTCAGTGGTTGTAAATGATGGTGGATGTATTCTGATATCATGCATTGTTAGTACCATGTGATGCAATTGTACTTGGTTGCAGACCTTAGTTCAGTGGTTGTAGATGATGGTGCAGGTATTCTGATAGCATGAGTTGTTGGTACCATGTGATGCAATTATACTTGGTTGTAGACCTTAGTTGAGTGGTTGCAAATGATGGTTTTTGGCTAGTATGATTAGTTGCAGGGTCTTAAAGAGCCTATCATTGATTATTTTAAGGTTATACAAGTGTCAGGAGTAGTTAGACAGGTTGTTGATGATCCTAAGTTATGTAGATATGTTAGTTCCTTACGTCGATGTTCTTGATGCCACATAGGTGTTGTTGTTGGGGAAAATGCTGAGAGGAGGGGGGTGGGAGGATAAATCAATATTTTGAATAAACTTTAACCTTTCATTTCTTATTATGAATTTTATACGATGATTGTTGTTAATTTGGGTGAAAATGTGAAGTTGGGTTATGCTTTTGGCCCTCTTTTGAGGAAAAAATATCATTTTTAGAAGTTTTTCAACTTTGGGCAAGATAAAGTAATTTTTCTGTTTAGAATTTCATGTTACAGTAAAAAGAAAACTTGTTAGAAATTTTATTAGATTTCTATTGCTTATTTTTTAGAGTTTTTTATTCACATTTGATATGTCAAGTAAGCAATAATTTGACTATGTGTTATTTAAAAATCAAGGGATTCATAAAAATCAATGTCTTTTGGCCCCAATGTATTCTTTGTTAACCTTGCGTTTTTGAAAAAAATGTGTTGTAACAATTAGACACCCTCTCTTTGGTATGGCTATATTTAAGAAACCAACAAATGTACATAATAGTTACTAGAATTTTTTGAATTGAACCAATATAAAAAAACTGCAGATTTTGAAGATGTTTAACATGGCACGATGTTTCTCATCATATTAGTTAAAAACTAAAAATCCAAAAACTACCCATTAAAGAGGACATGCCAACATAATGTACCAAAATTTTTCCATATTTTTCATAGTGTATTTTCGAAGATATAAAATTTTGATTTCACTGAATCATAATGACCTAAAAAAACAATTGCACATGTTTTACTAGAAAAATAATCAAAATTTGCAAATATCTATGAAATTCCATAAAATTTATATCTACTGAAAGTAGATTCAATTATGAAAATTTTGGTGTTATTTCTGAAAGTAAATTCACTATATTCGATAGAGTTTAACCATTCTAAAATTGGAGAAAGGTGAAGAGAGTCAACTAGATGCAAAGTTATAGGTTTTCAATTGAAAAAAAAAAAGAAGATTTTGAACAATCTTTTTTTGCTGCAAATGAATGATAAATTTAACGGAAGAAAAAAATTCGCCCGAAAATCTAAAATTTTTGCCCAAAAATCCTATCCATATTTTCTGTCGGCTATGTAATTGAAACGATGTGACCCTCTGATGTAACTATTTCAGCCAAAAGCTATAAATAAACTCGAATGAAACATTAATTTCACGATGTTGGCTTAAGGGGGGCTGACCTAGGTTCAAAGTTGTTCATGCCAACCAACAAAACCCTAACTGCTGGCCCTTTCAGCAAAAACCTGCATAACGCAGACTATAGTCTCAGCTGAAGCAGTATTGGGGGATGCTAGAACTAAGTCTCTACACTAAGAGACGGTGTGATAAGTGGTCTTAAGCCTTGGTAGCTCAGATCTACATTCGCGCAAATATTTATCCTTCTAAGTCTGTTATTGCAATTCTAGGAAAATGGCCTCTAGACCTTCGCGCTAGTATGCATTCAATCTTTATAGACCCTAAAGAGGCAAACCATCCAATTTTGTGCACTAAATAATAACCATATATATTCCTTCACGTACACATCTATCCAATTAGCTATAAATCATAACAGAATTAACCCTTAACTTCACAAAAACAGATAATTACTTAAGTCATGCATAAATATGATAGATTTAATATCTTCATGCAACATTTACACATTATTTCAAAGAAAACATATTATTGAGTGACATGACATAACATGAATAAATTTAACAATAATACTTAGATGCAAGATATTTCTTCAAAATTAGTCTTTATTCCAGTGTTCAATTCACATACTTCTCCACCCTTCACACTCTACTGTAGGGGTTCACACACCCAGTTGTGGACTTATCAAGGCCTCATGTGCACTCAGCTATAGGAGGCTTCCCCTTTCACCTAAGTACATGAAGCATAGCCTTCCTCCTTAGCACTTTCCCAACAATCTATATCTTCATTTGCCTTAGTTTCTAACTGCCTCTTCTAGACTTGCTATGACTCAAATATATAGCATTTCCAATACAATACCATGGCCCGTAGCCCATGGGTGAGTCTCAAAACCAACCTATTACTTACCCAAAAAAGAGGCTAAGTCTCCTTTGAATCTTATCTAGCTACGCGCTCTGCATCTACATTTCGTGGAGTCTTTACATTCTTTACAATTTTTTTACAAAATTGGGTTAAGCTAACCACAAACTAACCCTGGAGACCCTATCCCAATAGGTCCCCAACACAAATATGGTTACCCGACCTCGAGTCACTCAGCTGGTGCCTTGATCTTGTTGTGAAGACCATCTAGTTCAACCTGTAAAGCTATTATGTCAGTAGTGCTTTGTACTACGGCCTGCTGCACTTCTTTGACCAATTTCTCTATCCTAGGGCCTTCCACTACCAGGCACATTGTCCTATGAGTCTGCTGTAGTACCTTTAACTTTTCCTGAAGTGATAGAGTAAGTTGGTATGCTTCTTTTATCCATGACTATAATCGTTACTTTAGAAGGGACTCTTTCCTTTGTAGTTCTTCCATCTGTGATCGCAACTGCTTGCTTTCCTGCAATTTCATGAGGCATTGTGCTAGCGCCAAAGTGTGCATAGTCACTTGGACTTCATCATACTAGAAACATGTCTCCCTGATATCTGTGTTCAGCCTTTGCAAGTTCAGGTCCTCCTGCAAGTTCATTCGCAACTCCATGGCATGATAAAACATCATTGCATAGTTTGTGACTGTGATATCCAATGTACTCATATTTTCTCTAATCGCTACTCCACATTGTTCCCATACCTCTGGTGAAGTGGTGGGATGCAACTTCAGCTACAACTCTAAGATCTTCATTTGGAAATTGAACGTTACTCTTACGATCTCATCATTCGACGCGCAGACCACAACAGCCGACATTCCGACTTTGTCTATAGTTGTTGCATCATCCGAGATGTTCAACTCTGGAACTATCTTGCATGCTACTCAATTGTCGTCTCCAGGCTTTGAATTTGCACTTGCAGTTCCTCCTTTTCTTTCAGCGCTTGAGATTTCTCTATGAACATTTGCTCATTGTTTACCTTGAGTTAATTTATGACTTCAACAACATACTTCTCTCTAATCCTTAACTCATCCGAAACCCCCTGATGTAGTGCATGGAGAGTCTGAAGCAACAATGCGCCCAAGTTGACTCCTATGTCCTTCACTATATTTAATACAACACAGTCCTCATTTGATTATGTGTGAATAGATCCCTTTGGTAAAGGTATGACTCTAAGGTCCATAGTCCATTCTAGCTCTACCACTGTCCAACTCCCTTGCACCAGGCTCGCTTGTACCCCTTTCTTTTTCCCAACGCTCGCCTCAATCCTGCCAATCTAGATCTGCAAGTCACATAGATCCTTCTGGATGCTTCCTATCATCTACATATATTGTTGTTCAAACTGTTGCCACAACTCTCTTGTGGTATCTCTTACCTTGTCGCCAGTCTCATCGAGATCCCCTTCTATGAGGACCATTGGGTCGATGCATGTCTACTTGTCTGATTTATGTTTCTTTCATGGCCAATAGTCATCTCCTTTCCACACTTCTTCAATGTGAAGGGAGTGCTCCACCCTTCACCACCACCTCCTTCCTGTCCTAATAGTTCTTGCTCATTTGTATACTTGGAAGATAGATATTTGACTTCCTTTATACCAGTATGCTTTGGCTCGGCATGCTCCTTCACAACATTCTCTTTTTCCTCAGTTCCCTTAGCAGCAACTTCTTTCCTCTTCTGCTTAGCCAGAGCTTGTGCTACCTTCTGTGTTGCATCTTTACACTTTTGCGTAGTGGTCAACTGCACATCAGAGCTCTCAGCACCCTTGTTGGTACCTGCATCAAGGTTTTTGGGTTCACGCCACTCAATTTCCCAACTCCCCACAATCTCATGTACATCCATCACTAAGACTAAGTATATCAACTCATGCCATGTAATCTTAGAGTCCTTCCACACCATAATTGATACATTGTGGAAATCAACCTTGAAATTTGTGAAGGCCCTTAGTTTCTCGTACAAGGTTGGGGACAACCTAGGCCACTGACTTATAACTATCCTCAGATCCATCTCCATCAATATCCCTTTTTTTTTATTCCTTCATCCTCTCGGGATCCTTTTCCAACCATAGCAAAGTGAACTTCGCTATCTATGGTAAGTCTTCTGGCTATGGGGAAAACTGACTATCCTGCGAAAATCTCCATGCTACTAATACAATTGATAGTGGAAGCCTTGCATAATGGAAGGGCTTAGTTTCCTCCTAAGCTTCACGACAGTTCATGAGGAAGTCCTTGCACAAATACTTCACCCAGTTATATTGAACTCCTTTCACACACTAGGTAGCGAATGGTAGCATCGGCACTAAAACTTCATTCGCACGACATTTCGTCATGATTTTGCTGCAAGTATTTGGGTGGAAAACTACACCGCCTAGTCCTCAATAGAGTGGATATAATATCTGCGCGGATTCTTTATGAGACCAAACTCCACCTTCATCTTATCTGCTAACTCCTTTTCTCCACTTTTCCCTCCAAACTCCTTGGCAGGGTCCGCTCCCTTGTAGGTCAGCTTTGTTATACATTGAATTATCATATATGTGATTAGGATGGGCTCCCTAAGCCATAGGGACCCATCATGCACTAGTGCGAGCATCTAGCACACACACACTATGTTGATTATTGATCTATGAAAATGCATTACTCAGAGCATGTGCAGAAATCAAACCTACTCAACACCTCTGACCCACTTCATGGGCTCCAACCGCATAACTCTCATGTCTACATAGTAGATCTTCTTCATGTACTTACTCAAATGCAAGAATCTCTCATGGTCCACGAGATCCCAGTATTCCATCTTCAGTACTGGAATGTGCACTAAGGTTGTGCCTTCAAATTCAACTTGTTCGGGTAGTAGGGTTGTCGAGACTGTAAAATTGATGCAAATCTCCAATTGGACAGCAACTGAACATCAATTGAAGAACAATCAGCAATTGAACAATAGTTGGAAACTGAACACCATTGAAATTGAATGGAAATCTACGATTGAACAACAGTCATATTGAACAACAGTCTGTATTTGAACAGCAGTCAGATTGAACAACAATCCTTATTTGAACAAGAGTCAAATTGAACAGCAGTTTGGTGGTTGAACAACACTTCCGAAATTAAACAACAAGTGCGATTGAACAACACTTCCCTCTACGTTGTTGATCTCCTCTTCATATCTAACGATCGCCAGTGATATTGCATCAGGGGACTTGTGCGATGTTTACCCACCTCACGGAGTTAATATGATTTATAAGCCTTGGTTTATAAAAGTTCAGGTTCAGGTTTCACACTTAAATCTCGCTTACTTCAAACCCCAATATCCCTTAGATAATAGCATTCATTCAGATCCTACAGCTACCAGCTTTTCATCTAACACATGATTTAAACATAGGCTTAGCCCTGCTGTTGACTATGATGTCAGTAGTTGAACTGTAGATCAATGGTTACAATTGCGTACGAGACTTCAACCTGATCAAACACTTCTATGATATTATATCCCCACTATTAACATTAGTGACTGCAATTAACCATAAACACTGTGATTAACCATTAAAACATGAAAAACAGAGAAAGTACTAAGATGCTCTTTAGAACAAAAATTCCCAAAGTAAAACAATAGTTTCCACTAGGATCAACACACAGATGCACAGTAAAACAGATCCATTTAGTATAATAATAGTTACAGAGTCTCAGCCCCTTGGCTCAATTACAGCAAATTAAAAAACCTCTGTTTCAATCTCAAAACCCACTCTATCACACAACTCTCACTTCTCACTCAATCCTCAATCACTCAGCTAATCCTTCTACATTACATTTTTTCCTTTTTATGATTCGAATCCTACTTTAACTATACGAACAACTCAATCTCTATTTTAAACAATCTAATAATCAAATCTCTTCTTTCAAGCTCCATTACACACCTACACTAACAACTTATCCTTCGATCTAAAATAAGACAATTTCCTAACTATTACAATAATGAATTACAGATCATTTTCGAGAGATCCAACCCTCTTAGTTAAAAATGAATTTTGACCACTCAGGTCAGTGAAATTCACTCTTTTAGCCACAACATGTGAACAAACCTTGAAATTGTTGGCTAAGTTCGGACGCTCCTGCATTAGACTCCCGTGGAAGAAAAGAATCATTCCTTAGACTTTTAGGGTTTAATCCATACTTCTGCAACTCTGTTGTTGTCAACTAACTAGCATCCTCCACTAGCTGTCCTTTCTATTAGACTAGATAATGATAATAAATTTGTCCTCTAGTTCTTTTGGATACCCTTTTCTCCAAAACAACTTCCATCTCTCTCTTAACAGTCTTTGGCATTTGTTCTTCTCAGTTCAAAGTTTGAACTTCATTTTTTGTAGTTTTCTCTTGTATCTTCGTCGTTGTCTCTTTGTATGGATACAAATCTGCAACATTGAAGATAGGTGATATTCCAATCCCTTTTGGAAATTCAATTTCAGAAGCATTAGTTGAAAACTTTCTTACAATTCTACATGGTCCTATCTTTTTCATTTTTAATTTATTGTAAATCTTAGCTAGAATTTTTTTTTTCTCAAATACATCATCACTAAATCTACCACTTGGAATTCTTTCTCTCTTATTTTCATATCTTCTCTCTGTTTGTATTTCTTACTGCTTTCCTGCAATCTGCCTTTGACATCTTCTTGTAGTCTCTACATTTGCTATGCAAACTCTTCAACTATTGTGATTATTGTATCCTCTTTACCCAAATTTCTAAGCTCATATACACCTCTTGGATTCATCCCAAAAACAATCTGAAATGGACTCATTCTAGCACTTTCATTTGGAGTGTCATTATAGGCAAACTCAGCCTGAGCTAGTGCTAAATCCCACTGCTTAGGATTTTGATACACTAAACTTCTCAATATGTTCCCCAAGCTTCGGTTTACTACCTCGGTCTATCCATCTATTTGAGGATGGTATGCTGAGCTGAAACTAAGGTTAGATCCTATTTTCTTCCAAAGAGTCCACCAAAATTCCCTACAAACTTTATATCTCTATCAGACACAATACTTACAGGCAATCCATGTAATATTACAATTTCTAAAAAAAATAGATTAGCGATATGTGTTGCATCACTAGTATTTTTACATCCAATGAACTGTGCCATCTTAGAAAATCTATCTACCACAACATAAACATAATCATTCCCCCTTTGAGTTTCAGGTGACCCCAAAACAAAATCCATACTGACTACATCCCATGGTCGGTCTCGTATTGGCAATGGTTGGTTCAATCCTATATTCTGGCTTCTCCCTTTAGCATACTGACATATCATGCACTTCTCAACAAATCCCTTCACATCATTATGCATCTTTGGCCAATAATAAAAAGCATTTACCTGAGCAAAGGTTTTGTCTTGTCCAAAGTGACCAGATAATCCTCCACTATGTTTCTCCTTTATTATGTTTTCCCTCATAGAACATTTCAGAATACACAACTTGTTGCCC
>Ga0139314_100177_pt1 | contig 14235 bp, 22 predicted proteins | sample In2P11_FD_99376 | JGI IMG/M metagenome (GOLD analysis project Ga0139314, IMG submission 99376)
ACAGTCTTTGCTTGAAGAAATAAAATGTAAACACTTCCTGAATAATAGATCTGATGATCAACACCTCTGATACCATGTAGAAATTTTGAATAATATGGCACATATTCACAAAGATTATCCCGATTATACACTATTGCGGAATACATGCACAATACATAATCCCCTCTACGTTGATCATCAATTTAGTAGCATTAAAAACAATGAAACATCAATCGCATGCACACATTAACACAGTATGTAACCCGGGGAAAGCTTATAGCTGAAAACCCCACACTATCTATAAATTAATGATTGAGAACATGTAACATTACATAGTACAATACTCCTCACAAGTACTTAGTACTATCTCCACCTGTTACGCACAATACAGCTCAAATCTGATCTCCAAATCTCCTTCGCTGCTTGCCTGCCTCCACTACACAATACCTGCTGAGAATGAATGAATCCAAACTCGTTCCAAGTTCTTATTTACCTTGGAAAAGTCACTCACACTGGAAATCGCGTGAGCATGAGCTATCTTTTGGGGAATTCTCATGGGCATACTCAATCTTTTGCAAATCTCATGCACAGCTGACAGCTACAACTCACCCTTTCACTTATCTCTACCACCTGTCTTCACTGAACTGTCCATGCACTGAGCTAACTGATGTATTCTTCAGTTGCATTATGAGTTAATAATTAGTGAATTAATTAATAACTAATTCACCCAACTCATCTCTAGTCTATTGATCAGTTAGACTAAATACAACTAGTTTAACCAAGTCAAACTGAACACAACTCCATCAACTGCTTCTCTAATTCCACAGAACACAATCATTGAAGTTCTAACTGAAGTCCCTCATGCAATAGATCAGTCATCCCATAGGTTGCTACGTGATTCCTTCTAAGATATTCATGTGCCACATCCGTAGTTCATCCTGAAGTGCTCCAAGAGAATAAGATAATGTTTATAGTCCAAATATTATTAAGGGCTAATAATATTCGACTGTTCTATTTTTAGTCTTACAGTCACTCCGCTGTGATCTAAAAATAGAAGTCCATCTATTTTTCCCAACATGACCAATCATCCATAAAGAACATCTTGCAACTCATATACATGATCCATATGTCTAAAAATAGACTTGCGCTAAAAATAGCGTGCAGGCCCACTTAGTGAACGTGACTCCTTTCTACTAAGCTCCATCATCTTGTTGCATTCTCAACAAGCATTTCTTGTTGCATGCTTTTCAACACCCCCTCTCAACAAGAAAGGCTTCCTCTCAAACCTGATCCTGTAACTCTGGAATGTTCTACATGCAACACATCTATCCGGTCCACTTGCTCTGTCATCAAACTCTCTTGCTGCTATTGCCTCTATCGACTGAAAAATCTGCATCTCTATGCTCTTCAGTATCTGACTGCTCTAGCCTCTGTCACTTTGATCTCTGACTGCATCCATGCTGCTGCTGATTCTATCTCCCAGCATTGCATCCGTACTGCACCTCCCAACTGACCTCCCTGTTGGGCTAGATACACCCTCTGATGCTGAAGCTCTACCTGCTACTGATAAGTGCTCCCTCTCTGACATATGTGCTATTGCAACATCTTCATGCATCTCGCCCCATTGCACATCTCTCTGTGCCACATAACACTGTGCAAAACACTTGTGCCTCTCGCATTGCTGCAGTCTGCATGCTATGCGCTGTCCTGGGATTCCCTGCACTGTTGCTCTCTCTACCACTCCATCTGCATCTGTCTCTACCCAATCAGTTAGTTCCTGCTACTACACCTCTGAGGTTCCCATAGCAAGGTCTCATCCAAGAGGTTGGCTACCTCAAGGATCCTACCCCTCCTCCTTGGGACGATCAATCCACATCACCCCACCTCCTACCTGGAGGTATGGCTGCATGTGATCCCTTAGCCCACCTGTCTCGAAGTTTCCCCCTATTGGAGGTCTCTAGATGAGTAGATGTCTCTACTCCATCTCCTCTCAGCTTCCCTTGTTGTGGCTGCTCCACAACCTACTGAAGCTGCTGCACCAATCGTGGCTCCTCCATAATCGTCTGAGACTTCTTCTGGTGCTACATGTTGAGAGGTGATATACGCTCCCTCTCAACCACCAAGTCTCCATCAGTTGCCTCGCTGCTCAAGGCTTTGCATGCATCTTGAACCTCAAGAGCATACAGGTTCTTGATCCGTGAACCAATCTGCTTCACCTGTATAGTGATGATGTGTCTAAGGAAACCCTTTCCCTTACTGAAGACTACATCATAGCCTTTGTCTTCCAGCATCGTGATCGACACCAAGTTTCTCTTCAGTCCTGGTACATACTTGACATCAGTCAAGGTAAGGTGAGCTCCATGCTCCCTCTGAAAAATAATTGTGCCTACACCTGAGACACTATACTTCTCATCATTACCCATCCCTATGAGTATCTGGAGATCTTTCTCCTCCAAAGTACTGAACAAACTTTTGTCATCGGTCATGTGGAAAGAAGCTCCACTGTCAAGAAACCAACCACTTCCCACCATGGATGAAACCATGCATTCGAAGAGTATGAAGTCCAACTCAAATTGTGAAGCAAGTGAGGCTGCGTCACCTTCAGATCCTTCCCCGGATCCCTTCTTGGACATCTTCTTTGGGAAATTAGTAGCATAATGGCCCAACTCATGACAATGAAAGCATCTCACCTTCGACTTGTCAACCTTCTTCCCATCATTGGAAGAACTAGATTCGAAAAGAGAAACCTTCTCCTTCCCCTTCTTCACTTTACTCGCTAAGGCACAGTTCTCTTCATCATGCATAGATGAAGAACTGTCTCTAGTGCGCCATCTAATCTCCTCTTGCACAAGATCCAACCAAAGTCTCTCCCATCCTGACAATTTCTCCCTTCCATTCACCGAGTCCTGGTAGCTATGCCAACTCTTAGGAAGGTCAAGGAGTGCTAGACTCACCATCTTCATCTAACAGTCACCCCCACACTTCCCAATTCATCCTGGCATTGGGTGAACTTCATGAGATACTGGGGCATACTGTCTCCATTCTCACACTTAATGTTTTTGAGTTTCTCTCTTGCTTTGGAATTAAATTTGAATTCCACCAACTCAAAACTCAACCGCTTCCGATCTAGAATTCGTGAGAACAAAGTATTTCTTGTATAGAGATTGATTGTCTGGGCATTCACTGGATATCTCACCTTCCAAAAGAAGGATGAATCAAGAGGCTACCTGGCCCGATTACAGACTCTGCGTGAAGAAATAAAATGTAAAAACTTCCTGAATAATAGATCTAATGATCAACACCTCTAATACCATGTAGAAATTTTGAATAATATGACAAATATTCACAGAGATTATCCTGATTATACACGCACAATACATAATCTCTTCTATGTTGATCATCAATTTAGCAGCATTAAAAACAATGAAACATCAATCGCATGCACACATTAACACAGTATGTAACCCGGGGAAAGCTTATAGCTGAAAACCCCACACTATCTGTATATTAATGATTAAGAACATGTAACATTACATGGTAAAATACTCCTCACAAGTACTCAGTACTATCTCCACATGTTACACACAATACAGCTCAAATCTGATCTCCAAATCTCCTTCGCTGCTTGCCTGCCTCCACTGCACAATACCTGCTGAGAATGAATGAATCGAAACTTGTTCCAAGTTCTTATTTACCTTGGAAAAGTCACTCACTTTGGAAATCATGTGAACACGGGCTATCTATTGGGCAATTCTCATGGGCATACTCAATCTTGTGCAAATCTCATGCACAACTGATAGCTACAACTCATCCTTTCACTTATCTCTACCATCTGTCTTCACTGAACTGTCCATGCAATGAGTTAACTGATGTATTCTTCAGTTACATTATGATTTAATAATTAGTGAATTAATTAATAACTAATTCACCCAACTCATCTCTAGTCTATTGATTAGTTAGACTAAATACAACTAGTTTAACCAAGTCAAACTGAACACAACTCCATCAACTGCTCCTCTAACTCCACATAACTCAATCACTGAAGTCCTTCATGCAATAGATCAGTCATCCCATATCTTACCATGTGATTCCTTCTGAGATCTGCATGTGCCACATCCATAGCTCATCCTGAAGTGCTCCAAGAGAATAAGATAATGTTTATAATCCAAATATTATTAAGGGCTAATAATATTCGATTGTTCTATTTTTAGACTTACAGTCACTCCACTGTGATCTAAAAATAGAAGTCCATCTATTTTTCCCAACATGACCAATTATCCATAAACATCATCCTGCAACTGATAGACCTGATCCATATGTCTAAAAATAGACATAGTCTAAAAATAGACTTGCGCCAAAAATAGCTTGCGGGCCCACTTAGTGAAGGCAACTCCTTTCCACTAAGCTCCATCATGTTGTTGCATTCTCAACAAGCATTTCTTGTTGCACACTTTTCAACACTACATACATAAATTTCAAAACAGCTGTTGGGGAGTCTACACAAAATTCTCCAACAAATGACAATTATCTGTAATATGTTTTCGTACGATCTGGCAGATAATACGCCATGGTACTACACTTGTACTCATCCCAATGGTATTTTATGGCTTCAGGGGGACAAGACCGCCCCCAACTAGATAATTCTAATACACCAGAAGATGATCTGTTTCATGACCATGGCCTTTGCATTTTAAACACCATACTTCTGCGCAAGTCTCATTATGAACTTTTTTTTCCCTTTTTTAGACTCTGCAATTCCATATGCAAGCTATCCAACTGCGACTGAATCTATTGCACTCCTAGGTTTGTATCTTGAATAGGTGAGGCCTCCAACTTCATAGCAATCTCCTGTGACTTAGCCTGCATTCTGATCTTCTATTGCGACAATGGTAATCTCAAGTGAGGTAACAATGAAGAATATACCAATCCTTGTGTTGTTCATCTGTGATTTGCAGATTAGCCTATTGTAGCAGACATTTCAACCTTTGATCAAAATCCCATGCAGACTCATTTACTTATTGCTTAATTTCTTTAACCTTGGTTATAGACTAAGCTTGAGACTTAGGCTTCTTGAATTCATTATTCAATGCATCCTTCGTATCTTTCAATGTCACATATGGATGAGTCATACTATAATTAATAGACCAACTCAATGCCCTATCCTACAATGATGTGACCAACTGCGCTTTCTTCAGGTCATCGTTTGGGATCTGTTGTGACTTCCACACAACATCTACTATGAACCATATTTTTTTAGAGTCTTCTATCCCCTAACCCTTGAGTATGGGAATCTTCATAACATTTTCCATATTGAATAGTGGAGGTGGAGGTGTAGGTGTAGGTGTGTGAGGTGCAGGTGAAGGCGAAGGTGGAGTGGATGGATGTGGTATTCATGAAATACCCTGATTTACCATTTTTGGTGCACCTTGAGGAGTCTTCAAACTATTACTTTCTTCATCACTATTAGATGCTCCCAAGAAAGGACTATGCTCAGCACCTAAATATAGACCTCTTCTAAATGGCTTTCCACTTCGCATAGTTCTCGTTAAGTCTCATATAAACATCTATTGAATGGCATAACCTATTTCTCACATAGTAACATTTTAATCCAAGTTTTCAGGGACTTCATATACTTACCTCTTGGTCCTTTGAAAAATCAGCATTCATCTTTGCTATAACTAACAAATGTGTCAATCGCAAACTTATTAATGAATCCACCCAAAATGCTATCAATCCAATAATCGACATCCCTCACAATCTTGTTTTCTAAACCTTTCAAGCGCCTCATTAGTTCTAGAGTCCACATAATAGGTTTATCCAATTTCCACATACCTTGACCATCCGCCAATTTAGCCAACGATTCACATAACTTGCATGGAAAAGAGAAGAAGAATTTATTGTGTTCTTTTGTATGTAGGTATCTATTCAACCACTCTTCCTTTGACATTCGCGAATTCTTATTTTCCTGGGTGGAAAACTCATGCAACTTCTGATCTATCCACTTTTTGATCTCCTTCTTAGTCAGTATCCACTTATGCCACATCACACATTCCTCAAATAGTTATTGATATTGGAAGTGGATGCATTTGTTGGTTTGAGGGGGTTTGGACCGAAGTTAAAAGTTAGTTGTGCTAACCAACAAAACCCTACACTACTGACCCTTTCAGCAACAACCCCCATAGCGCAAGCCACAGTCTGACCCGAGGTAGTATTGGAGGATGTAGAACCATGTTTCTACATCCAAAGGACTATGTGATGTGTTTTTGTTACTCTTAGGGCTTTATTCTGACCTTCACAAACCCTAACCCTTAAAACCCATAAATTCCAGTAACTAACAATTAACAAATTCAAATCCTTCGTTGATTATTCTAAACATTCATAACATCATGTGAATAAACATATCTACCACTTTTGTACATAGATTAAGTAATTTTCATGATAAATGCAGTAAATAGAGTGAAGATATAGTAATTTAAAAAGTAAATAATAACACACATATACATAGATAATGCTCCAAAACAACCTTTATTATGCTTAGATATTCAATTATAGACTCTTCCAACCCTGTGAACATAGTCACAGGGGCTTGGGCACTCAGCTGCAGACTTACCAAGGTCTCCATGCACACAGTTGAAAGAGCCTTCCCCTTCACCTAAGTACAAAATAGACAAAACAGGCCCAAAACTTGCCTTTCTATTCTCTTCGCTATCTTTAATGACTCGTCTATGACTCTCTATGAATCATGTTATATCTTTCTCTATTACAATACCATGGTCTGCGAACCATGGGCAAGTCAGAAAACAATTTATTCCTAACAAACTAAGGGGCTTTGACCTTCCTAAATCCCCTTTGACTCCTATCGACCTACACTCTCCTCTCCTCAAAATACATAGACTTTACAATACTTTTTACAAAATTGACCCTAAGGGACCCTATCCCAACACCACACACTACCCATCATTGTGATGCATGCAATGAGACTAAAAGCAAGGACAAACTATGAAGTCAAGGCTTCACCTGCTTCTCCTCTTCCTGTCTTCTTGCTTTCCTTCGTCTGTGGACACCTCTTTGCATAGTGCTTGAATTCATGACAATAAAGGCACTTCATTTTGGATAAGTCTTTCTTCTTTCTATCATGACTTGACTCAAATCTACTTTGGATTTGTATTTCTTCCCTTTCCCTTTGATTTCCTTTCCATCCAAGGCATAATTCTCCTCATCCTCACCCTGAGATGAGGTCTCATCTCTAGTGTTCCACCTTATCTCCTCCTATTCCAAATTAGACCACAAATATTTCCAATTTGGTAGTTTCTCCCTCCTATTCACCGAATATTGGTAGTTGTGCCAACTCTTGGAAAGGGCTAGAAGGGTAAGGTCACCAAATCTTCCTCTTCTATAGTAACACCAACTTGACCAAGTTCATCACAATATTGTATGAACCTACCCAGGTATTGTGAAATGGTCTCAATCCTCTGCATCTTGACATTTAGAAGCTTGTCCATGAGTGCCAATTTCCTATGGTCACTACTATTCTGGAACAAATCTATCAGCACTTGCCACATTTCATACATAATATATTGCCCATGGATATTAGAGAAAATATGGTCTCGTATTCCATCCAATATGATCCTCCTCGCCTTAGCAACACATTTCTTCTATTATGCTATACCCCTGCATTAGATGTTGTTGGTTTCGAAATTTCATTATCAATGAATTCCTTCAACCCATTATCCTCTAGTACTACCTTTGTGTGTTCCTTCCATATAACATAATTCAAGCTTTCCTCAAGGGCATACTTGAGCCTTATTCCATTAAAAACCATATTCTCAATCCTAAAGAAAACCTGCAATGTGATATGTAACCTCAAACCTCCTACAATGACAACTTTGAAATATCTACTCTATAATGATTCTAGCTCTGATACCATGTAGAAATGAATGTGTAGATTCAATACTGCTCATGAAATTTTCTAAATCAAAATACTTGAAACTACTCTATAAATCTATGGAAGTTAATTCACCATATACAAAAATAATCATAGACGTGCAAAAGGAAGCATCAGACATGAACAGAGATTTATCTAGGGTAAAGCAACTGCTTAAAACCCCTTACTATCTTTGTTGCATTAATCAGATAATATAGAAGAAACACAATGATTTTTCAATCCTAAGCACACTGTGCAAGTGTATAGTCTATCCCTCTTCCTAATTGACTGAATGTGGCCCAACACTTCAATTAGGTGCTAGGCTCACTTCTGCTAGGCTTACTTGACCTGCACCAACCTATATCCTATTAGCTTGGATCTATAGTTCACGTAGATCCTTCTGGACACTCCCTAGCATTTTCATATACTACTACTCAAATTGTTACAACACTTTAGTTGTATTGTCCCATACTTTGTCATCGATCTCAAGAAGATCGTCATCCATCAATACCATGGGATCACCCTATGACTTGTCCGATTTCTACCTTTTCTAAGGACCTTCCCACTGCTCCTTTCTGCACTTCTTCAGTTGAAATGGGGTGCTCTGCTCCTCATCTCCTTCACCACACTGTTCGAATTATTCTTCCTCCTCAGTCTCAGGTGAAGGGGATTTTCCACTTCACTCTGATTTGCACTGCTCTTGCTCAACCTTCTCCTTAGCAACGCACTCCTTCTCCATTCGAGCCTTCTCTATAGCTTCCTTTTTCCATTGTGCAGCCAAATTTTGTATAGCATGCTTGGCTGCATGCTTTCTTTTCGTTGCTTCCGAGCTTCTCGCACCCTTACAGGTTCGGGCATCCAAGTCTAAGGGGGTACGCCACTTTGTTGGTGATCGCTTAATTACCTCCTGTATATCTGTATTCGTCACCAAATATGGCAATTCATGCCATTTCTACTGTAGGTCCTTCTGTGCCTGAATGTAAACTCGATGGAAGTCAACCTTAAACACAGCATAAGCTGACAACTTCTCATACAAAGTTGGGGACAACCTTGGGCACTAGTTGATGGCCATGTGGAGGCTTGATTCCATCAGAACCCATAATATTTTTGTTTCTGTGACCCACACGGTGTCCTTTATGGCCCATAGGGAGGTAAACTACATGACCTCTAACAATCCTCCTTTCAAACTGAGGAAACTAGTTGTCCTCTGGTAGCTCCCATGTGACAAACACAATGGAGAGTAGCAACCAAGAGAAATAGAATGGCTTGGTCTCATTGTGGACCTCGCAGAAATTCACAAGCATTGCATAGGTATCTTGACCAGTTGAACTACACACCCTTCGTGCATTGTACAACTAGAGAAACCATGGGCGCCAAAACTTTGCCCGCACAACACTTCCTCATTACCTTCCTAGCTAAGATTTGTGTGGCAATTTGCACCGTGGGTTCATTTATGGACGTGATTGAGTATCCACATGGCGTTTTCACAAGGGAAAATTCCTTCTTCATCTTTTCTGCCAAATCCTTTTCTCCTGTCTTTTTGCCAAACTCCCTGGCTGAATTCAAACCCTTGTATGGTAGGTGCATGATCCTGAGGATGATCATGTCAATGATGGATATAGTCCCTCCCATCCATAAGCACCATCATGCACTAGAGTAAGTAATTCATGCACATAGGTTGTGTTGATAGTGGTGTGGTGATCATGGGGCACCCAAAAAAGGTTCAACAATCCCAAATTCTCCACTCTACGTATCCATTCCACTGTCTCTAGCTCAGTGACACCTGAGTTCATGAAATATACGTGATTCATATAGTTGGATATCACTAAGTGAGGGAACCGATCATGATCTTCAAGGTCCCAATCTTCCATCTTTAGTAGGGGGACCTGTGCAAGGCAAGGACCTTCGAAGCGAACCTACTGTAGTAGGAGGGGCGTAGAAATATATATATATATTTATATTTCCTCAGACTCCAAATCGACAACCTTTTGAGGCTACTTGTCTTTCTTCTATTTTAGAGTTCTAGAGTGTTTTATGGGCGAATCACATACTGGCACCAAACTCTTCTGTTTATCCTTCTTCAGTTTCTGGGTTTCTCTAATAGGGGTAGGCTTTAGCCTAGGTGACCTCGGCACCACAGGCACAGGAGCTGGAGCTTCCATACTCACTACATCTAGAGTAGCTCCTTTAGATGTTACATCTCCCCTAGTACTCATAGTCCCAATAGGGCTTGGTCCTAACATGGTTTCAAGGATGAATTTCTGGTTCAACTTTGATAACTTGGCAAATGCAGGGTTCATGACGAAATGCTCAAAATACGAGCGATTTATAGGCAACGGACAACACAACTCAATGAAAAATCTAAGGGTGCAATGCGTTCTCTTTTGGATTGGCACATGTAATTTATACGATATTTCGAATTCAAATCCGACCTTTCCCCCCAAAATGGGACCATTAATGTTGTTTTGGCGGTAGATCTTCAAATATTTTGGCCTTAAATGGCACCAGCCCACTCCTCTTAACCATCTTTAGGCTATCAAATCATGAACAGTGACTCCAATAGTCACTTTCATGTTGTCCTATGTGGCACATCCCTCCATAGAGCAGCTTCCTTCATCCAACTTCCTTATACTACAACTTCACCAATTTCTGCGCAACCTACCTATCGCGTAGTCCTCCAACCCTGGCTGTGTAGTTTATAGTCCAGCCCTCCCTTACAACTGCCTAGAGCACTAGAATTGTCCTACCGCCATTTAGTCATTGTGCATGATCCCTTGTATATGGCTTCAATTGACTTCCATTCACCCTTCTCAAAAAAGGTTCTCCATTTAGCTTCATGAGCTGAACTATGCCTCCATCCGTAATTTCTTTGATAATATATGGGCCCAACCAATGCATCTGAAATTTCCCCTGGAACTTAGTGAACTTACTATCATATAGCAATACCAAATCATTCACTTTGAAGGTACGAAGCTTGATGTGTCGATCATGCCACGCTTTTTCATGTTCCTTATGTACTTGCTGATGGAATCCAACCAAGAATTTGTCTTCTTCAAGTTCCATCAATTGCACGAGCCATTCTTCCAAGGCTTCACAATCTGCCATACCTGTGAAAGTTTTTATGCATAGACTACGCATGATATATTCCATAGGCATCACAATTTCTACACCATAGACCAATCTAAAAGGTGTTTGTCCTATCAGCTTTTTACAAGCAGTCTTGTACGCCTATAGTACTGCAGGTACATGCACATCCCAATCATTCTGCTACGTGTTATAAATATTTGTAAGTACATTCTCCAAAATCTTATTAAAGGCCTCTATTGTTTGATTAGCCTGAGGATGATACGGGGTTCTCTTCTGATGATAGACCGGGAACTCCTTAGTCAATGCACTGATTGTCTTGTTTAGGAAGTGCATACCTTGATCATTTATCAACACTTTTGGGCCCAGCCAAATCTAGTTAACACATATTCATTGAAAAAAAACTTCGTTGTTGTATCCCCTGTGCAATCCTTAACCATTTGTGCATCTACGCATCTGGTTAGATACTGCATCACGGTGATGATATAGCATGCACCTGTCCTCTTCCGTGGGGGCTGAATTGACCCAATAAAATCAATTGCCCATTTTTCAAATGGTTGCAACGATACTTGAGGATTCAGTGGAAACTCGTCCCTCCATGATGGTCTTCCCATTCATTGACATGCATCACATACCCTACAATATGCTTTACAATCTTTATGTAGCATAGGCCACCATAAACCTTTGTGCAAAATCTTCTGTGATGTCATGTTTCCTGCATAATTTACTCCCGCAACCCCTCCATGAGCTTTAACGAGGATGCTATTCTGCTCAAAGTCAGGCACATATCGTCGCAATATCTTGTTTGCACCCATCTTATACAAATTTCTTGCAATCTCTGAGAAATCTACAGCATGCACTACTAGTTCCTTCTTTTTCTGACTCATGTATCCTTCTGGTGCCCTCCCTGTAGTCAAAAAGTGAATAATATATGAAAAATGGCTATCTACTATGCGCATCATGAAGAGTTGTGCATCGGGCAACCCTTCCTCCAAATTAGAAGGCTCCTCTCCTGTTTCGATTTGAGACAGATGGTGAAGTCCTGCATTCAACCTACCTGGCTTCACAATAACCTCAAAGTCGTACACCTGGAATAGCAGCAACCATCAACAGATATTACCCCCCCAACACAAGATTTTTGACCAAGTATTTCAAGGCAGAATGATCAGTGTACATTTTGAAATGTCCACCCAACAGGTAGCGCCTGAATTTTTGAAGCACGTACACCAAAACCAATCCTTCGCACTCTATCATTGAGTAAGCCTTTTTAGTCTTCGATAATTTCTTGCTCGCGAAGGCTATAGGGTGGTCCATCTCTCCTTCACCAGCCTTTGTTAGCATTGCTCCCAACGCAATGCAAGAGGCATCAACATGTACATGGAATTTCTTCTTCCAATCAGGGAAGACAAAGATCAGTGCAGTGACCATATTTTCCTTCAAAACATCTAAACTGCACTAGCATTCTTCATCCCAACAAAATGTAGCATCCTTCTTCATCAGTTTCTCCATAAGCGAAGTAATCTAAGCATAAGCTTTGATGAACTTCCTATAATGTCTTGTATGTCTGAGAATTGCATACAGTTGTTTGACACTTCTTGGGGCCTCCAAATTCACTACCACCACAATCTTGGCAGGGTCCACCATTAGCCCTTGCTTGCACACCACATGACCTAGCAAGATCCCAAAGGGGACATATAGTAAACACTTCTTGATATTCAACACAATATGGTATCTGCGGAATGAATCCAGCATCAAGTGCAAACTTTCTAAATGATGCTTCACTAAACCGAACAACGTTAAGTCATCAAAATACACCTCCAAGAACTTATAAATGAACCCCTTAAATTCTACTATAACTACACAAGATAATATCGAAAGCACATTCTTGAGTCCAAATGACATTACAGTATACTAGAAACAACCCCATTCTGTCGCGAAAGTTTTTTTGCTCCTATCCTCTAGCAGGATCTTGATCTGATGGTACTCTGAAAACCCATCAGTGAATGAATAAGCCTCCTGCCCTCCAACATTGTCCAATACTTCATCTGTAAATAGCGTTGAGAATGGGTCATGGAGCAGGCATGATTAAACTTCCTCAGATCTACATAAATCCTTATTTCTCCCTTTTGTTTCTTCTCCTAAACCACCATCGGGCTTACCCAATCAGATTCTTCCATAGATTAGATGATGCCTACTTCTATCATCTTATCAAACTCCAATTGAACCATTTCCTTGTATTTGGGATTAAGGTGATATGGCCTCTACTTAACAGCCTTCATGTCTGGTTTCAAAGTGAATTTCATCACACCCAAGTCGCCTATTATGCCCTTCAGGTCCAAAAACTTGGTAGGAAAAATATTTTGGTACTTGCGGAGTAACTCAACAACTTTATCCATTATGGCATTGTCCCAATAATCCCTAATATTCATAAATTTTGGCTCTGCTTCAGTACCAATGTTCACTTGCTTAGTTTTCAATAGCGTGGTGATATCTGTGTTTTCTATTTGTGGACCTTCAACCTCGCGATGGCCTTCTGCTTATGGAATATTAATATTTCTTGAATCTTCATCCTCCCCCTCAATGGTCACATTATATCATTCTAGTGCATGACACAACTCGGTGCTCCAATCTGCTTGAACCCACCACAAAGGTTCTTGGAGGATTCTGAAGATCGTTGCCTTAATCTCCTATAGAGCTTCATCAATGCTCTTGAACCCATCTTCAAAACTGAAGGTCATTAAGAATCCTTCCCTTAATATATCCCACTCCATGGTGCCATGGCAGAACTGCATTTCTAGATACCAATTCATAGGAATTGTATCTAAAGTATGACAAAATAAATGCACCCACTCTAATTGTGGCTCCATTCCATAAGCTTTAGTCCACTTCACTAAATAATTGCGCAGATCATTTCTCCCATCGTATTTCTCAGTCAGTCGAATTTTAGGACGACCAAATCACAACCTCATCCTCCTTCTGTAATCTCGTCGTCCATCAAAGTTGTCCTTGTGCATACCCCACCATCGTGCGGGCGTAGTGTTATGAAACCAACTCAAGAAAAGATAGAAAAGATAGATCAACGCCTTAGAATTCAGCCTCTTCGAGGGGGCAACCTCCTTTACATAAATGAACAATTCTTGGATGATACAAATGAAAAGACCTCCTTTCTATATATAGGAGTCTAACATAATTAGAGCCTACATAACAATAATAATGTAAGGGCACAATAATAATAATAGTGGGCTTCT
>Ga0139314_100182_pt1 | contig 14128 bp, 10 predicted proteins | sample In2P11_FD_99376 | JGI IMG/M metagenome (GOLD analysis project Ga0139314, IMG submission 99376)
ACCAACAACTCCACCTGTCACAGCATTGCCCGTAACAACAGAGTCTACAACAATAGCAGATGCATCAGGAGAAAAGGCAGAAGAATTAGTTAGAACCATGGAAGATATGTCAATTCAGGATACAGAAATGAATAGACTAAAGGAAAAGGTGGCAATTTTAGAGACTGATTATATAATTTCATAGATTATGCAAAAAGAAGAGCACAGAAAGCCAACAGGATGAGTGAAAGGGTCAAAGCCTTGGAAAGGGACCTAACATTGGAGAAACTGTTAAAATTGGAAACTAGGGCCAAACTCCATGAGGGTCACCTTATTTATGGCTGCTGATATTTTTCCTAGATTCCTCTCATCAAGAGGTGTAGGATTGATCTAAAGATCATCTGATTCCGACAAGTATTTATGGAGATATGAAGTTATTTATAATTACTTAACAAATTGTCAAGGTTGGCCAGCAGCTAAGTGTGTGGCACACATACCCAGTGTTTCATATAAATAGAAGAGAGGTTGAGTCATTTGGAACTCATTCATTCACTCATCCTCTCTCTCTCTCTCTCCTACACATCAAAGGAGCCTCTTTCTCTCTCACATGTGTGGCTAGAAAGGAAGACGTTCAAGGACAAGGTAGATGCAGAAAGAAGGACACTAGGGCTGCAGGTCATCTCTTTGACCAACGTTGACCAAGCATTGACCATCTAGGAGTGCAAATTTGGTGTGGCTGCCTCTCCTAGGCAGGCCATAGATTTTGGCACAAAAATCGAGGTGATCTGACCTCTAGTTTGACTGGTGTTGACTGCCCTAGTTTGGAGCAACAAGTTGACTTCAATCAACTACAGTTTGACTACATTTTCAGAGTTGTTCAACGGTTGTTTCTTTAGGCTGTTCGAGGGTTAGCTGGCCAGAAATTGACCAAACATATTGGAGGTCAATTTCCACTCATTTGACCAAGTGTGTTGAGGACCCCATGATTTCTTTAAGATAGCCTTGCCAACCTTCTCTTCGGTGATTGCTCTTGCTCTTGCTCTTGCTTGGGCTTTGTCTTCACCTCAGCTCTGATACCATGTTAAATTATGGTATGTTCTATCCTTAGAGAAGTTTACTTATTTTTCTCCTTATTATCCACAAATTAGCAATCACATATACATTAAGTAAAGTGCAGATAGAACATTAAATGATCAACAGAAAACAAGCCAAGACAAGAGACACAAGATGTGGCGGCTAGCCAGGGACAAACCCCAATGCAAGGAAACCCTTTGATCAAATCTTCTTTTATCTTCAATAGTTCAGCAGAGAGAAATAGTACAAAATCTGAATTCTGTAATTTTATATCAGCAACAACAAACTCTAGATCAGAAAAGTCAAACTTGATCAAACTAGCTGAAATAAATCATGGGGTCCTCAACACACTTCCCTGCTGAAGACAAACTCCATGAGAAGTCTGACTATCACGGATGGAAGATGTCTCTCGATCTAAGATTAGAAGAACAAGAAGTGTTGGACCATGTGAGAGGCGGAATTGTTGAGCCTCTGCTAGGAACAAATGGACCAAGGGAGAAGTCAAAGCAAGGAAGATCATCTGGAATTCTATTGACAAGCGCTTGGTGGCCTATGTTTCCGAGTTGAACACCTCCAAGGAAATCTACGATAGACTAGTGAGTTTATTCAAAGTTAATGATGCAAATCAAGTCTTGTTTCTTAGAAATAAGCAAATGAAATTAAGAAGGGCGAAGATGAGAGTATGCAAGCATATTTCTTAAGGATCACTGAGATCAACAGCAAGAGCTTTTATGCTCACAAGTCATCATCAAAAGGCCACCCAGGCCCTCATAAAAGTTGTCTACAAAGTAAGACCTCATCTTGGAACAGGTTGACACCATGGAAGTAACCCCGATCCACACTACAAAAGAAGGCATATTGAAAGCAAGAAGGCATTGTCATCTCCAAGGTTATGAAATCAAGCAAGGATCATCTCCTTGCCCTAGAAGAAGACCATCCTAGGAAGCAGTAAATCATCAAAAGGGAGCAACCTTTTCTATTAAGGAAAGGCTTTCTCACTTGAAAGAAGATCATCCAAGAAGAAGCCCTCATACATCTTCTTCAACCATCATCAACATGATCAAGGTGAAGACTTCATCTTCACATGACAAGTAAGTATCTTTTCAATTTATAAATTTTGTTAAATGACTTCGTGAATTACAAGGACATCTATAAGTTGATGGGTCATCAAGATTCCTTGCATGAAAAAGGAGGATAGTCATAGTCCTCTAAGAAGTTGAAGTCATTAAACACATCAATAGGTCTCCTATGAATTTATGGAAAGGGATGCTTATGAAAGATCCCTTCACATAGCAATATTGGAGACATCAAAATGATGTAGATGATAAACTCATTCTCTAAAGATGCAGTGAAGAAGGTCGCATGAAATTTGATCTACATGAAAGTAAAGGGTATCAAAGGATGTAGGATATCTTCCATCTACAAGACCTAGAAAGGAAGATAACCATAATGCACTAACAGATAATCAAGGTAACAAATATCTATAAGATAAGAAAGTCAAGTTGATGACAAAAGTACTGAAGGGTAAAGGACTAAATCATGTGCAGAAAGAAAGGGAGTTTGGTCCTCAAATAAGGCAAAATAGGTACAGATAAAATTATGGAAGCACTATCACCGAACAGATGGAGGAAGTTGAAGAAAAGGGCCATGGAAAGAGGGAGTAAAAAATCTCTCATGAGTAAGATGGTATCCCCTCACAAAAGGGTCCTATCATAAGCTTTCGCTGTAAGATATGAAAATGATGATAAGATGCATCATGGCATCATGGAAGCATTAGAAACAAGAACTCATGACATCTCCATGGGAATCATGAAGGACAAAGTCCATGATAGACAAAACATGAAGGACATAGCTCTTAGAAACCTCAGTGGACATTGAAAGGAAGAAGTCATCTAGGACAAGGCTCATCATACATAAAGTCAAAAAGGAAACATCTGCACGTTGGGGATATACCAGATCCTCAAAATTCTCTGATGGAATCCTCATCATAGGATTCACTAATCTAGAGAGGAAGCAAGTGTTTCAATAGGAACTCCAACTTAAGGAATCCATGAGACAATGACGTGATGCCATGAAGCAGATCAAGGGATTGAAGATCTCTTCAATCAAGGAAGTTGTTGGAAGAAGCCTCGATGACCTGAGGGTAAAAATAAGGTATGTATGCTTGTGTATAATATTATAATGACATGTCATATGGTTGCAGGTAACATAGATCATTACTTCTATCTTGAGAAGCATGATCAAGAGAAAAAGGATCTCCTCCTCTGAAAGGATGCAAGAAGAAATAAGACACACTAGATGAAATCAACATAATATGTCCTCATATGAAGTATGAGGTGGTTGATCATAACTAAGAAACTCTGATTAAAAGGCACCTGGTAATGGAATGTGTAAGGAAGGAAGAGATCGTGAGATATGCAACCCTGATGAAGGCAATCAACATCCAAAAGATAAAGAAGACTTGACTAGAAAATCTCCTGGAAATATATGAAGACTCTGATGGAAAAGATGTAGACCCTTGACAATGGATATCTTTGGGAGATGTGTCAACATGAATGCAGGATATTGATACCTATAGAAAGATGTCATGATGAAGAGCCACCTAGTAAGGTACGATTTGATTTAATGATATATTTGATTTCTTGAATAATATTTGGATAAGTTCATGCAGGCTACTTACAAGTACAACTAACATTCATGTGATGAATGGGAGGAGCATGATGAGAAAGAAGTAGGCATATGACGAAGGTTCCAAATATAAAGAAGGTCGCTTTCCATGAATAAAGGAATGACATGACGAACTAAGGGGGAACTGATCGATCGATGTTGCCCTACAAGAAAGAAGCTCAACTAACTTTCATGACATCAAGGAGAGAAGTTGATCAAGCAGCTGAAGGCCCCACGAAGAAGAAGTTGTTGATGTATAGAAGAATATCTAGCTAAGAGGGAGCTCTGACAGGTCCCTCATCAAGAGGGAGCTTGGATTAGATCACCCCTGATTAAAAAGGAGTGACAATTGTGTTTTTCCATTTCATGTGTCATGCACTAGACCAGGACTAACAAACGCAAGTCAAGGTGAAGGTCGTGAATGGAAACGTAGACAAATGATAGACACAACATTCTTGTCTTCATCTAGGAAGAAAGAATGGAGGATTGGGTAATCATCTGGCATCCAATGCTCTTTGAGGATGTGTAGGGCATCCAAGATAAGAGTAGGCAAGAGGACCGATATTCTTTGAGGGTTGGGAACCCAAGATAAGAATAGTCCTAGAAGGTCATACTCAGTGAACGCCCGAGTGGGTATGTACCTTGAGAGACAATGATAAAGGTGTCTATAAATCATTGGTCTTGCCAACATTGTGCTCTGATCTTATGAGAGATAGAGTTGTTAATCAAGGCCTTGCTATAAACAATGTTGGTTACTATGATGCTATAACAAATGGGTTACCAATCTGATTCTTCTTAGGAGCAATTCTTCAGATTGAGAATGACCAAGTACCATTATAAATACCTCCCTAGTTAAGAGGGAGTGTTGAAGAAAGTGTAACTACGTTCGGTATTTACAAATGTAATTTTGATCTTTGTAATTATCAAGAAAAAGAAATATTATTTTTGTAAATTATAAGAATGAGTTTCTAGTTCATTCCATAGGTCTAGGTAAGTCAAAGAGTCAAAGACATGTGTAAAGAGCTCTTCTCGAGCATATATGCAATGAATATAAGTCTACCTAGTGACTAGATTAGCCCTCCAAGACAAGCACAATCCTCTTGAAAAGAGCAGCAAACAAAACGATGCCAAATTAAGTCAAGTCGGTCAGAAAAACAACATAAAGATCAGTCATGTCGGCTCAAATAAAGTGCACAGCACGTCACTATCATGTCGGCTTGTTTATAGAGACGTGAAAACTATAAATAGCCCGTTGAGGTCACCACAGAAGCTCAGATTTTCGGACGAGTCTCTACAACTGCGGATGGTTACAGGAGGTGCAAGAAGACATTTTCGGATAACATTTTTCAGAGTTCTGTTCACAAGTCGACAACTTCGGATGAGGATAGAATCTAGGTCTACTTAAAGGGTCATAGTGATACAGTCTCAGCATAGTTGTAGCAGACGTAGGTGCAAGGAGAATTTGATTACAGTCTCAGTGAAAGTGCAGGAGAAGACATAGTCATAGTCTCATGTTAGAAGAAGGATCTCAGGGATACTTTGTCTCGGCATAAACATAGTCACAGAGATCACTGTCTCACAGTCTTGATGTGTTCATGATGAAGAGGATCTCTGTGATCATCCAGTCTCGGCATACCTACTAAACACAGTCATGATCCCAATTGTAATCATGGTCTCGGTGGTGGTCTAAAGAAGATCTCGATGGTAATGCAGCAAGGGTGCAATAATGATGCAACAGTAATGATGGTGCAGTAGAGATGATCTTAGTAAGAATGCAGTGAAGATGGAACAATGATGAAGCAGCATCAATGAACTAAGTATGGATGGAGATATGGTGCAGCAGTCATACTCCCATGAATATCTCAATGAAGGAAGCATGAATGATGATCTCCATGAACCAGTAATGATGATGATGATCTCAGCAGCAAGAAGAGGATTGGTGTCTTTGTCTTGGAGTCGCCTAGTATGTCAAGGGTCATGGTCTTAGCATTTGTCAATTGGAATCTCTATAAGAAGAATTTTGTTCAAGTTTTCCTCTCCAAGAGGGACAAGTTTTGGCCCTGGCAGAAAGCCAAACATCTTGTGTTCTTGTCTCTTTGTTTTGGTAGCTATTTGATGGACTAACGAAGACACACTCTAATAATTACTAATGAAGACTATGTTAAGAAGAAAAGTTAAAACACCTCACAAATAGTTATCAAGTCAAGAAGAATCACATTAATACTACATTGGCCCCAGATTCTTCAACATGGGCTTCATTAGGCCTCCTCAAAGGCCCAATGACTCACTTTATTGATCATTTGGCCCTCTTGAGAGGCTTATTCATGTATTGTTGAGCTATTTGGTGGGCTTGTCACCAAAAGTATTGTTATTATGCACATTATTTTACTTTTGGGGCTAAATCAGGCCAATTTAGCTAAATCGAATTCATTAGAGAGTGTATAAATAGAAGTGAGATGAATCATTTGTATCATCATCACTTGGATGGGGTCTCTCTCCCTTGTGAGAATTTTTCTATCCTTCTTGGAGGATGAATTTTGGATGTAATGGAGGAATTTTGATGTTTGGATGCCTCTCTCTTGTCTTGGAGCTTCATTATTGGCATAATATGATGATTGGATATACTCTTTTTGCACATGTAAGTACTCTTTTCATGCCTATTCTTGTTATTTACTTTATGACATTGATGTTGTTGGGATTTTCGCTACAGTAGTTTTGAAATTTACTGCATTTCTTATGCGAAATTGTGGAAATTTAGTCTTTATAGAGTTGCATCTTCTTATGTATCATATGTAAAGGGGTGAATGTTCCGAGAGATTGTTTTTATCGAGCATAATCTTGATAAGTCATCTATTATTGCACATTGAAGTATAAACTCGTCTAGCAGCTACTTTCATGCCCTTATTGCCCTGCGAAGTTCTCTATGAGGCTTCTTGATTAGGTGAAGTTCTTCCAAAACACAAATTTCATCTTGACTACATTTTCCCCAAAGGATTAGCCATTGATCCTTCCATAAGGTGATCATTTTCAAACAGAATTCCTCTCACCTTCCCCTCTCTTTCTAGGCCTAGCCACCATAGATGACCTAGGGCATCGATTTTCTCATAATTCACCCATCCAAAAAGTTCGATCTCTTGCCCACTATTGCGTTGTTGTGTCTTCTAGAGGACCTCCAAATTTAAAGCAATTTTGAAAGTACAATCTTGAAATATTTCAAGCCCTCTCGCCGACATTGATTCTTGCCCTTGGTTTCCCTTGGTTAGTTACCTCATTGGGATCATTGCATCAAAATCTGTTAAATTATGGTATGTTCTATGCTTAGAGCAATTTACTTATTTTTCTTCTTATTATCCACAGCTTAGCAATCACATATACATTAAGTAAAATGCAGATAGAATATTAAATGATCAACAGAAAACAAGCCAAGACAAGAGACACAAGATGTGGTGGCTAGCCAGGGACAAACCGCAATGCGAGGAAACCCTTTAATCAAATCTTCTTTTATCTTCAATAGTTTAGCAAAGAGAAATAGTACAAAATCTGAATTCTGTAATTTTATATCAACAGCAGCAAACCCTAGATCAGCAAAGTCAAACTTGGTCAAACTAGTTGAAATTGACCTCTAAAATACTTGGTCAATTTCTGGTCAACTTGTCCTCGAACAGCCTGAAGAAATAACCCTTGAACAACCCCAAAAGTTCAATCAATTTGCAGATTTCTGAAGTCAACTAGCAGCCCTAAACTAGGGCAGTCAACATCAGTCAAACCAGAGGTCAAATCACCTCCATTTTCGTGCCAAAAATTGCAGCCTTCCTATGAGAGGCAACCACACCCAATCTGCACTTCTGAATGGTCAACACTGGTCAAAGAGATGACCTGTTGTCCTAGCGTCCTTCTTTCTACGTCTTCCTTGCCCTAGGACGTCTTCCTTTCAGCCACACGTGTGACGGAGAGAGAGGCTCCTTTTATGCGTAGGAGAGAGAGAGAGAAGATGAGTGAATGAATTGTCCAAATGAGGAGGAGGCTCCTTGTATTTATATGCAAACGTTGAGGGTGAATAGACGTAACTATTGGGCTTCTGAGCCTAGATAAGTTTGCTGGCCGACCTAGACAATTTGTCCATAATCAAAATAAATTTATATCTCCATAAATACTTATCGGAATTGCGTGATCTTTAGATCAATCCTACACCTCTCGATGAGAGGAATCTAGGAAAAATATCAGAAGCCATAAATAAAGTGATCCACATGGAGTTTGGCCCTAGTTGCCAATTTTAACACTCCCTCTCAACTAGGGAGAACTTCATCTACAATCCGTTGGACCGTCGCTACTATCCATCCATCAAACGCACTATCCTATACAGCTTGACCCCACTCTGCTATGCTCTACTCTGCTTTTCTCCTCTCTGTTCTGCTCTACTCGAACTATGAAGAAGAAGAAATGATCGAGGATGTATCATACCATCCTCCACTGACCCGAAGTCTGTCTCAAAGTGTGAACCACTCTCACTGATCCCAGATCAATGGAGGTCATCCTAGCATAGGGAGTACGATAGATACAGCGATGCGTCCATCGATAATACTACTATGGTCCCTATCCTCATTTCCCTGCTCATTGATCAGATGAGAGGTACTTCCCATGAGTCCCAGACTGCATGCATAGGATGCCTCGACAGGAGAACTAATCATCCTATCCACAGGAGAACGAATCATCCTGTTGAGTGGATGCCACAGAGAACTAATCATCCTGGCTTACAGGAGAACTAATCATCCTGCTCCACAGTGGCCACGGAGAACGAATCATCCTAGCCCACAGGAGAACTAATCATCCTGTTCCACAGTCACCACAGGGTGTCACAGGGGAAGGTTGAGCCTTTACCCTGTACATAGCGCACCACCAAGGGATGGTGAGTCACCCTGTGATCACATGTCGCTCCAAGAAGTACCCCGCGCCCCCTTGGAGCTCCCAGACCTCAATACATCATACTCGACCCTCATAAGAGGGTCTCTGAACAACACCAAGTCGTTCTCGGAAAGTCAAGAATTTGACCTTTCCTAGGGACTTTGTCAAAATGTCAGCTACTTGTTCATCTGTACTGATATGTTGGAGCCTTATTGCTCCTCGCTGCACCATATCTCGAATATAGTGGTACCTAATATCGATATGCTTGGAGTGATCATGAAATATGGGATTCTCTGATAAACAGATCCCACTCTGGTTGTCACACAAGATCACGGTGGTATCCAATGTAAAACCAAACAGCTCACTGAAGAGCATTCGCAACTAGACTGCCTCACAGGAGGCCATGCTAGCAACTATGTACTCTGGCTCGGCGGTGCTAAAAACCACAGACTTCTGCTTCCTGCTCATCCAGGATATCGAGGCAGATCCCAAAGAGAAACAGCACCCGGAAGTGCTCTTTCGGTCCACCACACTGCCTGCCCAATCAGCATCAGTATACCCAAGTAGTCCCACATTTCCGACAGTGTATCTCAACCCATGAGTGATTGTGCCACAAAGATATCTCAACAGATTCTTGGCACCAATCCAATGTGAGTGGTGAGGCTCAACCATATGTTGACTCAATGTGTTGACTGCAAAGCATATATCCAGACGGGAGTTCACCAAGAGCATTAATGCTCCGACGAGTTGACGATACTTGGTAGCATTTCGTAAAACAGGTCTGGCAGCAATACCACTTAACTTCTTGAAGTCAAGCTCCATCAGGGTACTTACAGGCTTGCAGTCCACCATGCCGAATCTCTCCAATATCTTCACCACATATTTTCCTTGAGATAGGAAAATCTCCCCTGGTTTCTGCCAGACTTCCAGTCCTAGGAAATAGTGCATAAGTCCTAGCTCTTTCATCTCGAACTCAGAAGCCAACTCCCTCTTACATTCGTGAACGAGACGGTCTGCACCTGTTAGAAAGAGGTCGTCAACATATAGCACCAGTATGAGAGGCTTGTCATCTATAACCTTAAAGTACAGGTTAGGGTCGACTTCACTCCTAGTGAATCCCAGCTTCATCAAGTAGCTATCGATCCTCTCATACCATGCTCGGGGTGCTTGCTTTAGCCCATAGAGGGCTTTCTTCAACCTGCACACATGAGATTCTCGATCATAAATTTCAAATCCCTCGGGTTGCTCTACATAGACCTCCTCTTTGATCGAACGATGTAAGAAGCGCAATCTTGACATCTATCTGATGTAGGTTCCATCCTTGCGAAGCAACAAGGGCTATGATCGAGCAGATGGTGGTACATCGAGCAACAGGTGCAAATATCTCGTCATAGTTTATACCTTCCTTACGGGAGAAGCCACGAGCGACAAAACGAACCTTATACTTTTCCACACTTCCATCAACTGCATGCTTTATCTTGTAAAGCCATTTTGAAGTGACAACTGCTTTGTCCTGGGGTCTGAGGACCACATCCCAAACATCGTTTTTCATAATGGACTCATATTCCTCGGTCATAGCATCCTTCCATACTTGATGCTTGACAGTGTCTGTGAATGACGAAGGCTCATTTTGGATGATTGTGCTCATGATGGTCAGGTATCCCTGATACCTGTTCGGCTTCTTACTTTCACGGAAGGTTCCTCTGGGTGCAATGTGTCCTTCAGCATCATCAAGTGTCCCCCTAAGCCATGAAGGCCTCTTCCTAGAAGAGGAAGGCTCTTGCGAAGGAGGATCAATAGGATCCATAGGTTCTTCCACGTCAGGCATCGTCTCATCTTCCTTTTCCTTCAGTTCCCTGGTGTCAGCTTCTTTAAATCCCCTTAAAGTAGGAAGATTGTCTACTTTGCTAAGAGTTATATCTTCATCAAAGGTGACATCATGACTAATCTCGACTTCCCTTTGACTAGCTACGTAGATTCTATGGCCCTTAGTATTTTCGCTATAGCCCACGAAGATTCCTTTCTTTCCAGATGCACCCAATTTATTCCTTTTCTCTTTCGGCACATGAAAATATACAGGGCTTCCAAAAATTCTAAAATGAGATACGTCAGGTTTCTTACCGGTGAACATTTTTTCGGGAGTCTTGGAACCCAATGCTTGATGATGCAATCAGTTTTGTACATATGCGGCGGTATTTGCAACTTCGGCCCATAGAAACTTTGGAAGTTTTTTATCATGGAGCATAGTACGGATAGCGTCCACAATTGTACGATTCTTCCTTTCTGCCACACCATTCTGCTCAAGAGTATATGGTGTAGTAGTCTCCCTCTTAATGCCAGCCTCTTTGCAAAATTCATGAAACTCATTGGATTCATATTCAGTCCCATTATCAGTCCTTAAGGTCTTGATCCTCTTTTCGGTTTGGTTCTCGATCAAGGCTTTGAAGTGCCAAAACCAGGAGAACACTTCATCCTTCTTTTTCAAGAAGTATATCCAAGTCTTGCGAGAATAATCATCTGTAAAAGTCAGGTAATATAAATATCCTCCCAAGGAGTTCACAGGCATCATACCGGATATGTTTGAGTGAACCAACTGAAATATATCAGAGGTCTTGCTTTGGCTTGAAGGGAATGGTCCCCTTTTGAGCTTTCCTTCGGCACATCCTGGACATGCACCTTCTTGCTCTAATCTGAACTCGGGCATCCCGGTCACCATTTTCCTCACATCGGGTAGAGCTTTATAATGAAGGTGAGCAAACTTCGGATGCCATAGTTCAAACTGAAGAGATGTGTCACAAGACATGACACCCAACGGACTTCCTCTGACCTGATATAATGAATCAACTCGAAACCCAAGAGTAAAAGCATCTTTAAAGTTCTTTTTCCACACACGTACCTTGCCATCACTGAAGACCACCTTGTAGCCTTTGTCTTCCATTGTCGATGGACACCAGGTTCTTTTTTAGATCAGGTACACAATACATCTTGTAAGTGGATGGTATTACCCTGATTCAATTGAAGAGTGACATTTCCTATGCCTTTCACGAGATATTTTGAATTATCTCCAAGAACAATTTCCAGGTTGGTTTCCTTCTCTATCAGATTATAGAGAGCTTCATTGTAACTAGTGAAGTGCCTTGAGGCGCCACTATCAATAAGCCAATTTCCCAGCGAGTCCGGGGGAGCAGTAGTACATAGAGCTGCTGGTAGATAATATTCATCTTGCTTATTGTTAACAGTGTTAGATTCATACCTGGAATTTCTTGCCTTCTTGAATGGTTGTCCTCTTCCTTGATTTCCGGCACTTCTTTTACCTCTGCCATTTGACCTGCCATTCCTTTGATTGCCTTGAGAGGGATTTTGATCATTGTCCCAGTGTGAGTCCCTTTTATCAGGGCACTCCCTTGCATAGTGACCAATTTTATTGCAATTGTAACATCGTCCTTTTCTTCCACCCTTTGGTCCAACCTTTCCTTTGAATTTAGCCTCGGAATTGTTTCCTCTTTTAGTATGAGAAGAAAAGGCAGAGGGACGACCTTTAAGTATGGGCATTTCTTGCTCTTCCATCCTCGTTTCTTCTTGAATGCATCTCGCCATTAATTCCTCAAATCCAAGAATTACGGTATTGTTGAGAAGAGTAGTCCTAAATATATACCATTCAGATGGTAGTCCTCCGAGAGTTGTGAGTGTCATTTCCCTGTCAGGAATTACTTCCCCAATAGATAGGACATCGTTCTTGATCTCAGTGATCCTTAAGAAATATGCTTGCATACTCTCATCTTCGCCCTTCTTAATTTCATTTGCTTATTTCTAAGAAACAAGACTTGATTTGCATCATTAACTTTGAATAAACTCACTAGTCTATCGTAGATTTCCTTGGAGGTGTTCAACTCGGAAACATAGGCCACCAAGCGCTTGTCAATAGAATTCCAGATGATCTTCCTTGCTTTGACTTCTCCCTTGGTCCATTTGTTCCTAGCAGAGGCTCAACAATTCCGCCTCTCACATGGTCCAACACTTCTTGTTCTTCTAATCTTAGATCGAGAGACATCTTCCATCCGTGATAGTCAGACTTCTCATGGAGTTTGTCTTCAGCAGGGAAGTGTGTTGAGGACCCCATGATTTATTTCAGCTAGTTTGATCAAGTTTGACTTTTCTGATCTAGAGTTTGTTGTTGCTGATATAAAATTACAGAATTCAGATTTTGTACTATTTCTCTCTGCTGAACTATTGAAGATAAAAGAAGATTTGATCAAAGGGTTTCCTTGCATTGGGGTTTGTCCCTGGCTAGCCGCCACATCTTGTGTCTCTTGTCTTGGCTTGTTTTCTGTTGATCATTTAATGTTCTATCTGCACTTTACTTAATGTATATGTGATTGCTAATTTGTGGATAATAAGGAGAAAAATAAGTAAACTTCTCTAAGGATAGAACATACCATAATTTAACATGGTATCAGAGCTGAGGTGAAGACAAAGCCCAAGCAAGAGCAAGAGCAAGAGCAATCACCGAAGAGAAGGTTGGCAAGGCTATCTTAAAGAAATCATGGGGTCCTCAACACACTTGGTCAAATGAGTGGAAATTGACCTCCAATATGTTTGGTCAATTTCTGGCCAGCTAACCCTCGAACAGCCTAAAGAAACAACCGTTGAACAACTCTGAAAATGTAGTCAAACTGTAGTTGATTGAAGTCAACTTGTTGCTCCAAACTAGGGCAGTCAACACCAGTCAAACTAGAGGTCAGATCACCTCGATTTTTGTGCCAAAATCTATGGCCTGCCTAGGAGAGGCAGCCACACCAAATTTGCACTCCTAGATGGTCAATGCTTGGTCAACGTTGGTCAAAGAGATGACCTGCAGCCCTAGTGTCCTTCTTTCTGCATCTACCTTGTCCTTGAACGTCTTCCTTTCTAGCCACACATGTGAGAGAGAAAGAGGCTCCTTTGATGTGTAGGAGAGAGAGAGAGAGAGGATGAGTGAATGAATGAGTTCCAAATGACTCAACCTCTCTTCTATTTATATGAAACACTGGGTATGTGTGCCACACACTTAGCTGCTGGCCAACCTTGACAATTTGTTAAGTAATTATAAATAACTTCATATCTCCATAAATACTTGTCGGAATCAGATGATCTTTAGATCAATCCTACACCTCTTGATGAGAGGAATCTAGGAAAAATATCAGCAGCCATAAATAAGGTGACCCTCATGGAGTTTGGCCCTAGTTTCCAATTTTAACAGTTTCTCCAATGTTAGGTCCCTTTCCAAGGCTTTGACCCTTTCACTCATCCTGTTGGCTTTCTGTGCTCTTCTTTTTGCATAATCTATGAAATTATATAATCAGTCTCTAAAATTGCCACCTTTTCCTTTAGTCTATTCATTTCTGTATCCTGAATTGACATATCTTCCATGGTTCTAACTAATTCTTCTGCCTTTTCTCCTGATGCATCTGCTATTGTTGTAGACTCTGTTGTTACGGGCAATGCTGTGACAGGTGGAGTTGTTGGT
>Ga0139314_100183_pt1 | contig 14102 bp, 7 predicted proteins | sample In2P11_FD_99376 | JGI IMG/M metagenome (GOLD analysis project Ga0139314, IMG submission 99376)
TAATCACATTAATTTTTTTTTTATTCAACAAGGGTTACATAATAGCTAGTCTCTACTACTTAGTTTAAATATAGCTAAATTAAAGTAAAAAAACAATAAAAAATAAATAAATTTTAAAATGTTATAATTAGATTAATTTTAAATTGTAATTAAATGCATTATTAAATTTTGCAAATCAACATTATTTGTATTGTAGCATAGAAATAATTATTAATAGTTTACATGTGGCTTTTTATAGTTTGGAGATATGGTCTTATGAAAATATTACTATTAGACCTGGGTATAGAGGCCCTATCACAAAATTTCCATTATACCTTGGTTTGTGAATGTGGAGAATTTTATATTTATTAGTATTACAAACATCTTATTATTTTGAATATCATTCATTCATTAATAGTGTAAAATCTATCATATGTGTTAAGTTTCCACGAAAATGTAAGTGGCTTTTACCCCTTAAAAATATAATGTAAAAATAAAAAATATATCTCTCACATACCATCACTAAATTTTTTTAAATTATATATGTGATTTTAAATAATCATTTTAAATTATACATGTAATTTTAAATAATACATTTTTTATTAGATTATATTAAACATTAGCCATTTTTACAAATACGAAAATAAAATAATTATATTCAATAGCAATAACATTATCAACTTCCCAAAACAAATTGTATCATAAAAGCTCATCTTACACCTTGATGTGATCTATGTACTTCTGGTTAATTAATAGAGGTAACGGGCACATTAATAGAGACAAAAGTTAATAACATGTTCAATTTGATAGCCAATCAAATTGAGCATAAATAAATTAAATTATTTTTGAAAAATCATATATTTCAATGTGTAATGTTATACTATAGATTTTTTAACAAACTTTTTTGGTCAAACCCAAACTAATATGGGTTTGACAAAAAACCTATTGCAATATCTACTCCCTTGTGACATGGATAATTATAGCATTATAGCTCCAACTAGACATCTTATTATTACTATTATGGATTTCGAAATAAATGTTGTCATATTTTAAAAAAGAGTAAAGTTCAAATTTATTTTTATGATAATAGCATTATAGCTCGAACTCGACATCTTAATATTGCTATTATGACATTCAAAATTAATGTTGTCATATTTGAAAAATGAGTAAAGTTCAAATTTATTTTTATAAAATTTGCATGTTTACTAATCAAAATAAATTTATTTTTATTTGGGTTATTATACTTGTTGCATGCATGGTATAACAGATTCAATTTATATTAGGAATTTAACTAGCAATTGCACCAAATGTTGCAATAGAAACACCATAAGTCAGTAACATATGAAAAAAGAGCATAGAGGAGTGATTCCTCAAAGTAGATTCTTCGAGGGAACACCCACTATTTTAGAGTGGATGTTGCATATCCTTCTGAACTAGTAATTCAGACTAGACATTCTCCATTGGTTCAACTCTGAAAAGCATGTGATTGTAGTATTTGATTCCCAAAAACAATGCATTGTCATTTGTAAAGGCACCATCAAAGACATAAACAAGGCTCGAGATATCTTAACGTATTAGCATTTAAATGGAAATTTGATAAGGTGTTTTCAGAAATAGTGAAGTGTGAAAACATAGGGGAAAAGGATTAAGTTACTTAGTTAGAGATGCATATGTATCAAGTGCCTTGTAGTTGAACAATATTAACGTAATATCGTGCCTTGTTCTTATTTTGTGACCAGCTTAGTGTGAAAACATAGGGGAAAATGATTAAGTTAGTTACTTAGAGATGCATGTGTATTAAGTGGCTTGTAGTTGAACAACATTAACATAATATCCTACCTTGCCTTCCTTGTTGGGAGATCAAGTACTTTAGCGCCTCCTGTTTTGTGATGAACTTCACATAGGGGAAAAGGATTGAGTTACTTACTTAGAGATGCATATGTATCAAGTGGCTTGTAGTTGAACAACATTAATGTAACATCCTGCCTTGTTGGGTGATCAGGTACTTTAGCATCTCCTATTTTGTGACCATCTTCTCCCTTACTCTTGGAAAAGTGTATGGGGTTATCCACATCCCCGCTTAGTTACAATGGTGCCTATCGCTATGTTGTTGGCATCTACATGCACATGGGATTCCATCTTCTAATCGAGAAGGACCCAAATTGGTGACTTCCAGTCGCAGGTGGGAATACAAGCCAAAGCCTAATACATTTTGGTCAGGAAGTCATGGTTATATGACACACAAACCTTTAATGACCTCTCGAAAATGTGATAATTCTCAAGGATAGTCTCCCCCACCCTCGTTGATTCTCAACTCTTGCTAAGGCATAATTTTTTGATATATTTGGCTTGGATTAGAGAATGTGATAATTCTCAAGGATAAACGTTTTACAATAACCCCAATAGAGCATATTTGGACCTTTAGAGCGTATGTGCATGCCTACAATGGAATCAATCTTGAGTGAACAACAAAATTGTTTTTTTCAATAACCCCCTAACAGAGAATCCTAAATCAATCTCGAGTGAACAACAAAATGGTTTTTTTCAGTAACCCCCTAAAAGAGAACCCTTGAACCTCTCGAGTGTATGTGCATGCCTACAACTGAATCAATCTTGAGTGAACAATAGAAGTAATTGAATTTTAATGAGAAAAGAAAAATGATGACGTGAGGAGAAGCAATTTGATGATGTCATAGTCCAACAAGACTATTTTTTTGCCGAGAAAGTTGTGACCATATTTTGAAAAAATGTGAGATTTTGGTTGAGTCAAGGTTGAATAAAACAAGGAATAAATCAGTGACGAATTCCCAGGACCTGCAACGTATTTTTGCATTCCCACTGGTGGACTCTTTCAACGTCATCAAAAAGACCAATGGCTTCAAAGAAATTCCAATCTTTCTTTACAGTGGAAACTTCTAACCAATTTTTTTTAGCTCTTAAAAATGACAAGTAGAGTAGGTCTTTTGTCACAGTTGTGCAAATTCATGTTCATGATAATTTTGGAGGAAGAGATTGGCATTAATACTATTAACGTGAATACAAAGTTAAAGCTATTTCCATGCCAACACTCATCTTTTCACTATTACAGAATAAAGAGAATTTATAGATAATGTGATAATTATATCCTAAACCTTTCAATATGGCTCAATATTCAAATGTCAAATCAATTTCGTTTAGAAAAAAAATATTTTCTTCCTTTTATGTTTACATAAAAATTAAGAACATAATTTCTATTTCCTTTCGTGCACAAGTATGCTGAAAATAGTTAAAATTGAAAAAATAGTTAAGTTGAAATGGGTAGTGGGTTAATTATAAGAGAACGTAACTAATCAATAGCAAGAGAGAATTGGATGAATTAGTTTTTAATTCTTGACGCGCTAATATATTAAGAAAAGCAAAAGATTCGAGTTGATTTGGTGAAAGTCGCCAAAATTTATCCAAACACATCATAATAGATAAAAATTGAAAATAGAGAAAAAAACGAGACACGTAATGAAACTTCGATTCCAAACAAATCGTCTACAACCCACCAGCCACTAGGCCACCGAGACATAGCAGGTAAAATAATTCCCAACCACTGGAGAAAAAAGCTCGAAATTCTTCGACGCACCCAGACAGCACAAAAAGCATAAAATCCCAACACGAGAGCCGCCAATCCCTCTATCGCATATAGCTGATTGTAACTATCACATAACTAATTGTACTAGTTTTCAATCTAATGATAGAGTTTATTTTGATCGTCTAACACTTAAATCAAAGGCCCACAAAATTACAAGTGGCATGGGAGGGGAATTCATTTCAGAGGGAAACACCTCACGACGTAATTATTATTATTATTATTATTTTACTATTGAAATTTATTTATTTGTAAAATGATTCGTTAGAGTTTTATTATGGGTTGTTTTATTATATTAAAAACATATTTCAATAAATATAATTATAGACAATTATATATTAATAAAAATAAAACACACATATAAATATATTTATTTTAATATAAACAATATTAGTTAATCATATTTCTTAATTTTTAATGACAGCATTCAAAAATATAAATTATATTAGTAGCTTTATTTTTGTGATGAAATCTTTATATTTATGATTTTTGTTTTATTAAATTATATTTAAACTAATCTTTTAATACTAACTACTATGTAACCCTTATTTCATTGGAGTATTTAAAATAACATAATATATATATATATATATAAAATTGAAATCTTACTATCATTCAAAATCATATGTGCTTGTTTCAAGGAAATATATGTATTACATAAAATGTTTCTAAATTTTTAAATTTGATTACAATAATAAGGTTAAAACAATTCTCCAAGATCATTCAATAATAAATATTTCCATTAACCATTATTAATTTGCAAAGGAAATTTTCCAATGTCCCACCACAATATCATGTGTTATATAAGTCATAGCCATGATAGAATCAAAGAAAATTTGAACTATGGAAACTGGTCCTTCCTCTCCCAATCTTGGTGTTCAAAGAATGTCGACAATGGAATACCATGTGTTATATAAGTCATAACCATGATAGAATCAAAGCGGATTTGAACTAAGGAAGCTAGTTCTTCCTCTCCCAATCTTGGTGTTCAAAGGATGTCGACAATGGAATACCATGTGTGATATAAGTCATAGCCATGATATAATCAAAGAGGATTTGAACTAAGGAACCTAGTTCTTCCTCTCCCAATCTTGGTGTTCAAAGGATGTCGACAATGGATTCGGGATTGCCCACTTTGCCTAACCTCCTGCATTTCATTCATGAATAAAAAATGGTGGCTTTGTGTAATTTTCTTAAGGTTTTTTATATTGGATTTAGTGTTAGCATACACAATTTTGAGACCCTTTATAGAGGAAACAACTATTGCCTAGATCTGATTTTTCAACTTGTCCTAACAACAAACCACACTAGTTGGTTTGAAGCGCGTTGACAAAAGAAATATCATGTGATTTACACTGAAAAATCCCTCATTAACTTGATACAGATCATAGAAGCCTCAATTCAATAATTGAATCCCTACACGGAAAATCCATTGCAACAAAGGTTCATCAATTTAAATGGGCACGATTGCAGGTTTCGAAGTTGAGGTCAGATCTGGCGTTGCAATCTAGATCTGATTTTTCAACTTGTCCTGACGATGAACCACACTGGTTGGTTCGAAACGAGCACATATGATTTTGAATGATAGTAAGATTTCAATTTTATATATATATATATGTATATAACATATAAAACCTTCTATTGATGCTCCTTCACTTTATAAACCATTAAAAAGGAAAAACCCTGGAAAACACACCTTTTAGGCTCAGTACGGTCTCTGCACAAATCCTGAGCTTACCTTTATCGCAATCGGGTTCGCTCCTCTACGGGTTACATTAAAATATAATTCTTATCACCCCTTCAGCTCCGATATGTGATATCGGAATGTTTAAATCACACTTACGCCTTAAAATACTCGCACCACACTTGCACGAAATACAAAGGAAATATGTTGAAATACCGCCCCGGAACATATAAGTAGATCTCAATTACTTTCCTCCTGCATTTATAACATATCATTGGGTCCTCTCTTTAGTCGCTCCACAACATCACTTCCATGACTTCTGATCAGCTTGATCAGCGCTTTATTGCTATTTCGTGCCTCCATATTCCTCTGTCGATACAATGCCAATAAACTGTTGCGATGCGATATTTTATAACAATCTCCACTGTTGATCCTTTTCCTAATCCAACGGTCATTAACTCTCCTGATCTCCAAAGTTGCATTACAGTTCCCCACCGTTGATCTGCATATAGAATATCTGGTAGTTCACACCATTTTTCGGTGAACAAAAAACCCAACAATTCTCCTGCTATACGAATCCGATGGGAATTATAAGTTCCCAATCTATAAAGTTCAGGTCCGGCTTCTCAATTAAAATTTGATTACTTTGGGGCCTGATGTCCATCCGATGGCAAGATATTTCAGTCGTCAATGCGATTTAATTATGGCTGTCAATATTAATGATCTAATGGCTGCTGAGCGTCGATACTTCACTTCTTGCTCTTCCTTTTACTTGGGTTTTATGCTATTTTTTCAGTGTTTCCTCTGTGGTTTCAGGTTTCCTCAATGGTTCCCATCCCCTGCTATTTCATTGCGCACTCTTCTTCCTGGCTTAACTTTGATGCACCTTTGATCACTGTCCTCTTGGATCCTTCGAATGGATTCAGTGATCCATTACGATTCTATGTATCATTTCCCCCTCTGCATGTTCTATAGAATTCTACCTGCAACCCCTGTTACAGAACCTACGAATTCACATACAATTGAACACTCGAAACACGCATTCCAACTCGAAATTGAGTTGACTATATTAATAAATATCAACAATGATTATAGAATGAGACCTCTGTCTCTCTCAGGCCTAAACTTCAACTGTCAGTGGCCTCCCCTTTGTGCTCTTCCCGTAGGCTTACATTTATGCCAGAAAGTTATGTTAAACTGATCTTGGTTCGACTCCTAAATCCTCTATCCACTTCTATTTCAGTTAATTCCTAAAAGTTCTCTCTCATTCCTTGAATCCTGAACTGCTTAAAGAGTCCTAATTGACTTTAGACTCATTTTTCATTATTGCCCACTTATGTTCTCATTTATTTGAGAGCATTTACAACTTCCTCTCATTATCTAATTAATTTCTAATCTATGCACTCAAAAGCCTAATATTACATTAATTTATCACTTAGGAATCCAACTTCTTAAAATACATGACCCCTTATGTCTATTTAATTACAATGGTTTTCTCTTGGGTTGAATGCTCTTACATCAGACTCCCAAAGTAGAAAATATTCATGATCTCCTGATCATGTGTCTTCTGATCTTTGTCTTCCTAGATCCCATACTTTGTTTTGTAATTGCCCAAATGTCTTGTTCCTTTGCTGCTACTACACTTCTTTTGTCTTTTGCTCCATCTTCTACTTCTTATCAATCAGGTTCAAACTCTGATTGATCATGCTTCTTGTTGCTACCATTTTCTTCCATTTGGATTGCTTCATCATCGGTTGCCACATTTCTTCAATTTTTGTCTCCAGTACATATTTGGACTGGCCCATGTTCTACTTCTTACTTCTATCTCCTTCTCTTTGTTTCAGGTTGCTGTTGCTGCCCACTAATTGTTCAATCTGTTGTTGGTTACTTTCAGTTTGTAGTTGCTGGTTTACTTTTTCTTCTTCTTTTTCTCTTGCTCCAACTTTTGCTTTGTTTACTCCAACTTTTTCCTTGCTTTCTATGCTAACTTTTTCTTTGCTTTCTGCCTCCCTATCATCCTTACCCTCTTTTATGATTATCTCTTCTTGTATTGAATCATGACTGTCCAACACTCTCTCCAGAAATTTAACATCTTTGTTCCATGGATTGAATTCTTCCACAGATTCTTCTTCTTTCATCTTTATTTGGTTGTTCATCTGTGCCAAATTTCCTCCAGCATCTGCAACAAAACCTGCACTCACAAAACACCTGTTAAAATTAAAAACATAAGGCTTCAGTGCCTTATCTTCCTTTAGCAACAATTCAGTTTGTTGTTGTGTTTCTTTCCCCTTTGTCAACACATCAGTATGCTGATTTGAATTCTCAAAAGAACTCATGAGACTGTCAACTAGTCTCTCTTCCACATCATGTATCCTAATGATGTCTTCTTGCCCTTATCCACTATAGTGAACTCCTTTTTCTACAATCATACTATCATACTCTGAATTTTCCAACAAATATTCCAGCAATGCAATTTCTGTGTGACACTTTGCAAGTGTTTTGTCATCACCTCCAATCCTAAGTTCTTTCTGCTTCAATAAGTCACTACTTCTCTCATTTAAGATACATTCTTCATCCTCCTTTACTTCAGAGTTTTTATCTTCTGAAATATACTCTTCCATACTTCTGATAGTTTCAAAATATTTCTCAACCTCTACAAAACACTCCTTTGTTAGTGTTCCTTCTCCCAAGGTTAAATCCTTTGCATAAGGCTCTTCCTTCTTAACATCCTTCAGTAGATGTCCTTCTTTCTCAACAACTTTCATGGCTATTTCCATTGTACCTATCATCATAGTGAATTGATGATATTTTACTATGTTTTTAGATAACATAGTCTCTTCTTCGAGTTTGCCTTCAGTCTCATGCTATTTATCTTCTCCAAGAGCTATCCTTGTGTCACCATCTGTATTAACATTCTCCTTCATTTGTTCTACATCCACAGACAAACTTTTAGTCTTAAAAACATAAGACCTTGTGGTCCCACTTGATGTTTCAGCAATCATATATCCTTGTTGTTCTAAATCCTTCATATGATTCAATAATTCTTCGATGGTCTTCTCTTCAATCTCCTCAAGCCCTTCACTTGGTTGCTTGATATCTTTCTCCAACTGCATATGAGACCTACCTATCTCATCTTCTTCCAAAATAGGATTTAGATTTTTCTTGTCTTCTTTCTCCTTTATGACAATATCAACAAATTTTCCTTCACATGTTTCACCTACAAACATACACAAATTGTCAGATTTAAAATCATTAGACCTTTTGGTCTCACTTGAAGTTTCATTCTTCAAGTCTTCATCTTCACTTTCTCGCAAAATTTCTCCCAATTCTGGTTCACAAATGTACTCTTCCATTTCCAACTCAGCTTCCTTGAGTTTTCCCCTCAGCCACCTTACTTGCTTTTGTTGTAGCCTTCTTTGTATCTCATGCCATTTCACTGCTTCTTCCTCAAGACCCAACCTGGTCTTTGGCTTTCCTCTAGTATCCTCCTTAATGCATCAAGTTGTTATTTTAACTCTGCAATCTCTTTGTCAATTTCCTCTTGACTCATCCTCTTGCCATTTGCCTTGGCATCCTCTTTCTTCATCTTTCTTATGTTGTGGCTTCTCTCTAAACCTCTACTATGAATATCAGTATTCATCTTCTTCTCCTCTTTCTTCATGAGCTCCTCACTCATCTGCAACAAGCCTTTGTAACAGATAGTCCTCCTTGCTATAATCTTACCTCACTAAGCTCTCCTCGCTCAATATTTTGGTAAGCATGGTCCTCTGTTTGGAACCTCCTATTGAGCAACACCTTTGCTCCTTCTAGGCTTCTGAAATCTCTAACTCTCTCTTGAGAACACTTTTGCTGTCCTCTCTATCTGATCTCTTGTTGGATTCTTCAGGTTCACTGCCACTTCTCCATCAGAGTGTTTTCCTTACTCTGTCTTCAAGAACACATTTGGTTTTCCTCTCACGGCATCTCTTGCTATCACTTGTGCATTAGTATAGAAACACACATTCTCAATTTAAAACAGAACATATTACCTCACTTTCAAGATCTCAACATGATCTTCTTTCACCATTCCATCTGTACTTTGAATGGATTTCCTCTATCTCTTGCATCTGCAAGTTCTGCTACACATCACCTCTGTGTGCCTTCCTTTTGTCAGATTATAATATGATCCTTCCTTGACTGCATAAACACCTTAACACATAACTTTTCTTTTAATTCTTTCACATAGAAATTCTCTGTTATGTTTAATCCCAACAATTTTAACTACAATTCTACTCTGATACCAATTTGATGTAGGGTTACCCCTGCACATACCCACAATAAGCATAAACATGCACAAATACATCTGTCACAACGATTTGACTCACAAAGGAATCAAATATTCAACCATACATGGTTGATGCCCTTTTAGCCACAGTTCCTTTTATATCGGAACTAATCACCCCGCTTAAAACCTTCTATCGGAATTTAAATTAATCCTCAAGCCTTCATTTATCCATTTATTAAAGTCTTCCGTTATATCCTTCTTATCAGGAGTTTTAAACTCCTTAAGTCTGCATATATAACCTTTCTCCTCTTATTATTGGTTATATATATATATATAACCTTCTATCAGTGCTCTTTCACTTTATAAACCATTACAAAGGAGAAACCCCACAAAACACACCTTTTAGGCTTGGTATGGTCTCTGCACAGATCCCGAGCTTACCTTTATCGCAATCGGGGTTTGCTCCTCCACAGGTTCCATTAACATATAATTATTATCACCACTTTCGTTCCGATATGCGATATCAAAACATTTAAATCACACTTAAGCCTTAAAAGACTCGCACCACACTTGCACAGAATACAAAGGAAATATGTTGAAATATCGCCCCAGAGCATATAAGCAGATCTCAACTACTTTCCTCCCGCATTTATAACGTATCGTCGGGTTCGCTCTTTAGTCGCTCCACAACATCACTTCCCCGACTTCCGATCGACCAGATTAGTGCTTTATCACTATCGCGTGCCTCCATATTCCTCCATCGATACAACACCAATAAAATATTGCGATGTGATATTTTATAACAATCTCCATCGTTGGTCATTTTCCTGATCCAATGATCATTAACTCTTCTGATCTGCAAAGCTGCATTGCAATTCCCACTCGTTGATCTGCATATAGAAGATTCGATGGTTCACACCAATTTCAGGTGAACAACAAACCCGACAGTTATCCGGCTATACAGAGCCGATGGGAATTATAAGCTCCCAATCTAATAAAGTTCGGGTCTGGCTTCTCAATTAAACTCTGATTACTTTGGCACTTGATGTCCATCCGATGGCGAGATCTCTTAGTCTTCGATGAAATTTAATTCTAGTTGTCGATATTAATGATCCAACGGTTGCTGAGCATCGATACTTCATTTCTCGCTATTCCTTTTACTTGGGTTTTTACGCTATTTTTCAGCATTTCCTCTGTGGTTTCAGGTTTCTTCAATGGTTCCCGTCCCCTGCTATTTCGTTGTGCACTCTTCTTCCTGGCTTAACTTCACATGCACCTTTGATCACTATCCTCTTAGATCCTTTGAATGGATTCAATGATCTATTACGATTCTCTGTATCATTTCTCCCTCTTCGTGTTCTGTAGAACTATGCCTGCAACCCTTGTTACAAAACCTACGAATTCACATACAATTCAACACTTGAAACATGAATTCCAACTTGAAATTGAGTTGATTATATTAATAAATATCAACAATGATTACAGAATGAGACATATATCTCTCACAGGCCTGATCTTCAACTATCAGTGGCCTCCCCTTTGTGCTCTGCCCGTAGGCTTACATTTATGCCAAAAAGTTCTGTTGAATTGATCCTATTTCAACACCTAAATCCTCTGTCCACTTCTATTTCAATTAATTCCTAAACCTCTCTCTCGTTCCTCGAATCCTGAATTACTTAAAGAGTCCTAATTGACTTTATACTCTTTTTTCATTATTTCCCACTTATGTTCTCATTTATTTGAGTGCATTTACAACTTCCTCTCATTATATAATTGATTTCTAACCTATGTACTCAAAAGCCTAACATTACATTAATTTATCACTTAGGAATCCAACTTCCTAAACTACATGACCCCCTATGTCTACTTAATTACAATGATTTTCTCTTGGGTTGAATGCTCCTGCATCAAATGTTTCCGTCAAAAATGAGGAAGAAAAACTCACATGTAAACATTGTTCAAAAGAAGGCCATGATGAAGATCATTATTGGAAACTTCATTATGAAATGAGACCCAAAAAGTTTAACAAAAAAGGGAAACAAAAGACTGTTGCAACTACACAACATGATTTAGGATCCGAATGTGGGGATGAAACAAAGATCACAAACATGGTATTTAAAGGTAAGGACTCTATTGCATGTACTAGTTCTTCAAGTAGTCTCAATGAAACTCAACATGAAAAATAAAGAATAGATCTTTTCCATATCAGAGTCATGTTGAAGGTGCTTGATCCGCCCACGGGGGCTTCACTAGTGGAGCAATACCATACCACGTGGGTTCATATTAGGGGATATATATTGAGGGAAAAATTACATAATATATTGGGAGATATATAGGGGTAAAGGGTTTTTATATTGGAAGGTATAAAAAATGGATCTAAAAGTTAATGAAAAAATATAAAGGGGTATAAAAAAATGTTAATGAAAAAATGGATACTAACAATATCTAGTGAAAATAGGGGTTTTATAAATTGGGAAGGTGTAATGGGTTTGTATTTATATGGGGTTAAATAATGTGATTTTAGTGGTATTTTCCAATATGTAGTTAAATTAAGGGTATTGTTTAATATGCCATGAATGCACGTGATATGTCAAAGGTTCATTGAGTGAAGCTCCCGTGGATTCGCCAACATGTTAGGGGATATCCCCAGTAAGAAGTCCCAATTAGACCTTAGACGTTTGGTGTAGGAGTCCCATTAGTGGGTTGTATGGTATCCATAGAGGCAAGTAATATTTCCTTGTTCGTTGCAAGGGTGTGACATATGCAGCAAGCCAAGGAAGGTGCATGAACGGTTCTAACACACGGAAAGTGGGATGAGTGCGCCCCTTGGAAACCTGTGAAAGCACACGGCTTGGAAGGGAACACATGAGCGATGCTCATCAAAAACTAGAAAGAAAGTAAGCTAACAATCCAAAGTGATGGTTAAACCAACAACACATCTCAATAAGGTTCATACATACTTATACAAAAAGATTCCATACATGCATGCGTAAGAAAACAAATACATATATCATTAGAGTAAACAAAATAGATTAAATACAATAACAACATATGCATGAAACGTACTGGCTCTATTATATTAAGAAGTGAAAGTTCCAATCATATAGTACAACCATGACCAACCACTAGTCCCAATAGTGGAACGTTGCAGTTACTACCACATGCTCCTCCAAAGAGATGTACTAGCTCTGCACTGTGGAGAAGCCAAGGCTCGTTATAGTACTCTCCAATCTTTCTCTAAGATACTCATATCAGAAGCTACGTTGACCAGAAGCCTCTACAATGAGTTATGAGGTACTATAGATAGCAAAGGGTGAGGGTGACCCTTGACATTCCCCTTTGTGACTGTTCACCTACCCTCATGACTCTTCAACTACTTTATAATTTTTATACTCAACTATTGACGCTTGGAATTCCACTTTACCAGATGTTACATACAATCTGCATATGTACACATGTGAGACAAAATAGGCTTGGTGTAAACCGTGCAAGCTATTGCTAACAATCAGATAGTTGTGGTAAGACCAAATATTCGACTTCATTCTTGTCTTCGCATCGGTGAGTGTGCCAAATGGGTGGGATCGCATGCATGCCACAATGACATGCATGCTCCTAAACACCCTTGCATGCAATCAACAACACTTCTCACGCTGTCTACTCGGTGCCAGATACTGGGCTGGGTTTATAACCTATATGGGCGCAGTTTCAGTTTGTGGATGTTGCACCTCCTGTCGTACCTGTTCCTGTGGAAACTCCATCTCTCGTCTGTGAAGCTCTTGTTATTCCTTGAGTTTCCCCTTCAACACTTGCAACTCCTTCTTTGTTTCTCTCTTTGCCTTCATGTGATCCTCCTATTGTGCTATCACCTCATAACCTCAATCTCCAAAGCTGATTTCATAACAAGTGGATCTGCTTGAACTTAAAACTTTTCTTTGCCTTTGTGCTATCAACAACCTTCTTCTTACATTTTTCACACGCATGTGTGCTACCTTTTGCTGTTGCTGATGGTTTTTCTCATTGTGATGTTGCTTCCATTTCATATTGACATCGTTTTCCATGAACAACTTGATGTCTTCATAGATAGGCAAGTTCATAGACACTTGATTGACTGCATCTCTAGTTGCACTCTCAACAATGTCTTTGACTTTGATCTCCTGGAATCCATTGTTCCTATGCTGCTGAGAGGAAAACGAACACCTATGATACCTGGAGACATATAAACACTCATGGTAAGAAATCTGTCGCTTGAAAACCAAAAAAAACTGAAGGAATGACATGCAACATACCTATGTGATTGTTTGTGAAGATTGTGCAAATTTCACTAGGAGGCTAGGACACTGACTGCCAAAACTATGCAAGGCACATTCTGGGTGGTTGGGAGGCTGATTGGGTGTTGGAATTGTGCAATTCATAGTCCAACCTGGCTTGCTGAGGAGTGAAACTGTGCAATGCACAATTTCAGTCAGTAGTGTCATGCAAACTAGCATATTTCATTGTGCAGTTTCTGGGGCCAACAAGGCACTACCTCCTAGAATTGCGCAATGAAAGCCTGGAGGTCA
>Ga0139314_100184_pt1 | contig 14093 bp, 13 predicted proteins | sample In2P11_FD_99376 | JGI IMG/M metagenome (GOLD analysis project Ga0139314, IMG submission 99376)
TCCATAAATGAAAAGATTTCACATCTGGCGCATTCATCAATTATCTGATCGATAAAGGGTGTAGGATAGTTGTCCTTTGGACAAGCTTGATTTACATCTCTATAAACTCTTATTGTTCCTTGTTTTTTCATAATACGAACAATGTTCGATACCCAATCAGTTAGAGGAACCGGGTAAATGAAACCAGCGTGAAGAAGTTTTTCAACTTCAGATTTAATGGCCGCAGCTTTCTTGGGGTGCACCTGCCGGAGCCGTTGTCGTACTGGTTTGACATTGGGGTACATCTTTATCTCGTGTTCAACGATACTCGAGTCAATGCCTGGAATTTCATCATATGACCAAGCAAAGACATCTCTAAATTCGCGAAAAAGAGCATTATATATTTCCAGTTCTGAAGGATAACAACATTTGCCAACATAAATATTCTCTACAATATTTGTTTTGGTCGAGATATTTATGGCAGTTGTCTCTTCAATGTTGGACAAGTTTCACTCGGAATCCACCGTGTTTACAGTATTTGATAGAAAATCAAAAACTGAGGGATGAACAAGGTCATTCGGAGTATCTTCTTCACAATCTGGAAGAAGGGAACGATGGTGGTAATCTTTCCATGGCCCCTCTTCAATTTCCATCGATTGAAGGATCCCTTTGTCGGTGTTATACACTCTTGACCAAGGATCTAAAGGGGTGCCATATTCTCTAGACCTATCTATCCAAACGCTTGATGAGCGTTGATTTGGGTTTGCCTTCCATGCTAGAAACATTGATTGCTACAATATCTCTATTGGGCTTGGAGGCAATACCCTTGTATGATCCATGTTCATATCGTTTTCTGAGATCTTTTGAATCGAAGAAATCATATTGCAAGTTCCCACGGACGCAGCTTCCGCCAGATTGATTGGAGGCGGGAGGGCGAAAGTACCCATTAATACAGGGTCTTTTAGTAGGCCTACTCCAATACTTTGAAGCGAATGGCTGCTTCCATGGATCATCGGAATGCTTCCCGTAACTTGGGAACCATTAGGGAGGAGAGTTTGTTGATCGATGATAATTGATGAATGCGCCAGATGTGAAATCTTTTCATTTATGGATGGATTCTCCGGGTATAATCAGATAAATATCCGCCCACAGGACCAGTCAAAGACTGCATTTATTTGTCCGTGGGGCACATTCGCATATCGAAAATTACCCTTTGGTTTAAAGAACACAGGGGCAACATTTCAGAGGGCAATGAATTACGACTTCCACGACATAAAAACATCGTTCAACCATATCTCGACGACCTTCCGGCTCATTCGCGAAAGCGGACTGATCATCCGAAACATTTAAGAGCGATATTTCTACGTTGGCGACACTACAAAATATGACTCAATCCACACAAATGTGTGTTCTGTGTCAGTTCTGGTCGTTTACTCGGCTTTGTAGTCTCAAAGGACGGAATTCGTCTCGACCCATGTAAGGTTCAGGCAATAATAAATTTTCCTCCACCTTCGAATTTGCTTTAGATTCAAAAACTACAAGGGAAAGCAAACTTTCTGAGGAGGTTCATACCAAATTACGCCGAACTTGCTAAAGGTTATACACGTCTATTGAAAAAAGAGGTGCCCTTTGATTGGGATCAGGTTGCGCAAGCTTCCTTTGATGCTTTGAAAGAAGCTTTGATAAAAGCATCATTAATGTACACGCCGGACTATCAAAAGGACTTTAACCTGTATCTAGCTGCAGCAGATACAACCATAGCCATGGTTTTAGTTCAAGAAGACAACGGAATCGAACATCCTATATATTATTTAAGTAGAAACTTAAATGATACAGAAAGCAAATATTCTTATGTTGAAAAGCTAGCGTTAGCAGCAGTTTAAGCGATACAGAGATTTCAACATTACGTCCTCTTTCGAAAAACTACCATTCTGTCAGATTGCAACCCCATGGCTTACATATTGTCATGACAGTTGCTAGGGGGCAAATATTCAAAATGGATAGCAATTCTATAAGAGTTTGATCTGGAATTTGTAAAATCCAAATCAAAGAAAGCCCTTGTTTTCACGGAATTATTATACGATCTCCCATCGTCGTCCAACGATGAAGCATCCGAAGAAACAATCGTGGATGAATCTTTGTTTATGATATCTTAAAGCAATCCGTGGTATGGAGATATAATAATCTATCTCCAAACCCAAAAATATAGGCCTAATACCTCGAGATCTGAACAAAAGCGTATCAGATACCAATCCAAAGACTACATGATCGTCGGTAATACACTTTACCGTCATGGTATTGATACAATTCTAAGGAGGTGCCTCACTCACGAGGAAGCTGAAAAAGTCCTGAATGATTGTCATTTAGGCACATGTGGTGGACATCAATCAGGTTACGCAACAACACATAAAATTTTGTGAACAGGATACTTCTGGCCAACAATGTTTAAAGATTGCATAACTGCGGTCAGAAGTTGCCATAACTGTCAAATTTTCGATAGCAAAACCAGAAAACCACCTGCATCTCTACAGCCGATAGTTGCTATTGGGCCATTCGCCAAATGGGGCATCGATTTCATGACATGTAACCCCACCTCGACTGGGGGGCATGGGTACATAATAGTCGCAGTTGACTATTTTACCAAATAGGCCGAGGCGATGCCTACATTAAATAACACTGGTGAAACAGCTGCCCTTTTCTTTTTCAATCATGTAGTCGCCAGATTCGGTGTCCCACAGGCCATAGTCATAGATCATGGATCGCATTTTCACAATCACATGATGGTCGAATTAGCTGCCAAATTAGGGTTGTCACACGACAGCTCTTCTCCATATTATCCGCAAGCCAATGGGCAAGTTGAAGCAATCAACAAAGTCCTGAAACGCATGCTGCAAAGGATGATTGGAACTCACAAAAGGAGTTGGCACCTGATCCTGTACTCAGCTTTGTGGGCATACCGAACATCAGTAAGAAACGCGACCGGGTTCACGCCTTTCCAACTGGTGTATGGCCTGGAAGCAATCTTGTCGATTCAATGTGAAATATCGTCCCTCAAACTCGCAATCGATCTTCTCCCCGGAACTTCAGAAGAAGAGGCTCGTTTCTTGGAACTAATCCAATTGGATGAAACCCGTCATGACGCTGCTTTGGCTAACGAAGCTCATAAGAAACAAGTCAAAGCACAGTTTGACAAAAATATCAAACCCCGTGTCTTCTCAGAAGGAGATTTGGTCTTGCTGTATGACCAAGAATCCGATAAATTGGGAGCAGGCAAATTCGAGTCTTTATGGATAGGCCCATATATTGTTAAGCGAGTGTTAGCAAAAGGCACCTACAAGTTAATGGATTATGATGGGATTCCACTGGCACAACCTCGCAACGGGTTGTACCTTAAGCGTTATTATGCGTGATTCAGTATAGTAACCTATCTGCTTTTGTTATATTTTTTTTTTCGCTAAAGTATTTGTTTTGGTCAAGTAATCCACTTTTACATTTATTGTAGATGTCAAACCCATCGAAGTCATGGGTTGGATATGTCGACGGAGCAAGTCGTAGTTCGCGGAACCTATCTTCTGCGGCCTGGGCCATTTTTGATCCAAGCGGCGAGTTAGTAAGTTTCAGAGGGGTATGTATTGGTCGATCAACGAATAACATTGCTGAATATAGCGCGTTGATAGAACTACTCTCTGATGCCATTGCGCATGGCATACACCGACTGATTGTCAGGCTAGACTCACAACTCGTCATACTACAACTCAATGGTATCTACTCTGTCCGAAATCCAGCTATTTATCGCATGTTCCTAAGGGTCAAAATTTTGGAAAGACAATTTGATTTTATTCAATATCAACATATTTCCAGAAATTTAAACACATTAACCGACTCATTGGCAAATTATGTGTTAGATAGACATCTGCAACATTTATAAAAGAAGCATTTCATCAATATTTGCATAACACTTAACCAAAATAAAACTCCGAAAATCAAAAATAAATATATATCTGTTTATGGTTTACATATAATGTTCTGTAACCAAGACAAAATTGGTCAAACGACCCAAAACTCAAAACACTAGGGGGCACCCTAGTCTAATGATGCTCATGATAACAAGTCACTGCCTGCGCAATCATGCGTAGAAGCCTAGTCCATCGACTTGGCACGCCAGTAGTATGTCGCTGCAACATCAAAGGGAGCTCGTCAGTCCTCACATCTGGAATACAAAGGGTGAGACCCTCGATTTGATCTTGCAATGCTGAAAGAGTCTCGGCCACATTAAGGTCACGAAGAATAGCTCTTCCAACAGACTCTCCTGCTGGGGCAGCAGCTGGCACTCTCGGACGCGCTACTGGCTGAACGGGACCAACATCTGCAAGAGCACATGAGTTTTGATTAAGTCTTGATAGAATAAAGCACAAGGACATTATAAAAGAGGAACAATAAACAGGAAATGGTCAAAGAATTTACCGATGGCACCCCACTGTTCGCCGGCCGGCAATGCCAAATCTAGGTCACCCCGGAAGTCCATACCAGCATATGGATACTCAGAATAAAACATCTCCTGACGATCAAACCACCCAAAGAAGGTATCAGAAAAAGAAATCTGAGACTGACCAGCATGTCTAGACATGTGGTCAACCCATCTTTGCATACATGGTTCAGTCGGTGGAGGTAAACTAAGCGCAATGTACTGCGACTGCATCAGTGGTATCTTTTCCAAGGCAAAAGCAACCAAAATAGAACCATATCCAAAGTTCTTCAACCTCCCGCTTTTCACCTTGGTCAACTGTTCTTTCATCACAGGAAGTACTGCATCGCACCAGTTGAATACTTTCGGTTCTAGACATTCTAGGGCGTGCTGCATGTAAGATCGGTTAACCACATGAAGGGACACGCTACCAGCCATCCTACCAAAGGTGAACAGAATGGTCCTCAAGGACCTGCCAGTGACATCTCGGATGATGATCTTGCCATCTTTACTTGGCTGAGATCCCTCTTTGCAATACCGGCGAACGTAATCTCTCACGGATTCACCTCCACTGGCTGAACCTGATAAAGAGATGGGGGCACCCCGCCTCGACAAGCCGGTCAAAAAATAGATGTCCTCTACGGTTAGGGGGATGGATTTGCCCCTAATTTGGAACGCCTGGCTGGTGGGATCCCAAGCATCAAGTAAATACTGCAACAAGTTGATCTGTTGTCTCATACTAGAGATACGGAAGAACTTCAGTAGGCCACAATTCCGCAGTGCATTCACGGTAACTGGATCATGTAAAGCAATCAGATCTTCTTCTTCATGCTCACGTTCTCGCCATGTAATGGTCATATTGCTCTGATGAATCTCTGAAAACAAACAAGAGAGGAGTTAGATTTCAATTTGGAGAGAAACAGGCAGGAATTTCCATGAAAAACTGTGCAGGAAGATTCTTTCCTACACTCAGCGCACCTAGAGTAGTCTTCTGGGTGCGTTGAATGTCAGTTGGCTAGTGTACTGACTGACATCCCGCGCACCTTTCGATACAGGAAGGGTGCGCTGGAGCCACAACGCTTTTCTCAAACCCTAAGGGCTCAGAAAAGCAGGAAATCAAGCACAGAATGCAAAATGGAAAAGATGAAATGAAAGAGCTAGGGGTTAGCTCCTACCTGGTCCAAACGGCACTGAAAATCATCCACAGGATCTCTCGGAATCAGCTAATGAAAATCGAGAGGGGAAACACCTCCAAAGCTCCAACAGACCAAAGTTCAAATGAAATGGTAAAATGAGAGGTAAAGAACACTTTTAAATTGCTTTTACGTATTTCGAGTAAAGTATTAGTGTCCTAATTCATTTTCATATATTTTTCATTCCTAACTAGTCTGATGAAGCGATTGAGCATGCAGTGAAATCCCCTGAGGGAACAAAGCTATTCGTTGTAAAATCAAAAAACGACCGTTGTATCGAGCAGTTTTAATGCGGACTTCATGCTCATTAAAAATAAATATAAGCAATGAGCACATGTTCCTCCAAAGTTTAAGCTCAATAAAAGATGAACCAATTTCCGGTAAATAACCATCGTGAATGTAAGACTTCAGCCTTTAAAGCCTTGGGCATGTTTGCACCATCACCTCCACTTTTGCATTGGCCGATCATTCACCTCCATTTGATTGTTTACCCATTTTGAGGAACAACTGCGAAGAGTGATCATGTTAGCCATCCTTGTAACACTGTCGTGATTGGAAAATTCCAAGCCTTACCTGGAATTAGTTGCTACCCAATTTGATCACTCGTTCCTCAAAAGACGAGTCGTCTTTAAGCTATTTTCAAAATCGACTCGTAAAATATGAAAAGATTGACGAGTTATTGGCCTCTCCAACTCGTTAAAGCGACCAAAAGTGCTATCCCTCCTTTAGATTTTAATCTTTTTTGACTTGAGGGATCATTACACAAAAAGATCGAGCACTTGTTTTGTTTGGCTCGTTAAAAAAATCGAAAATCCATCCCTTCTGTATTGTTTTATACTTTTTCGGACTTAAGGGATTAGGTGACAAAAAAGGAATGTTGGAGTTTTCTTTACGTCCATTTTCAGACTCTCTAAAATTGAAAAGGACCGAGTTATCTTTGTCGTTAAACTTGTTAAAAGCATAATAGCGACAAACTTGTCCGTGGCAGACAAGAACGAGTTTCACTATCGCTAGGCTCGGTAAAACATAGTGATGGGTTTGCCCGAATGGCAATTTATAGAACAAGCATATGTTATCCTCCTCAAGCTTGACAAAAATAAAGAGGTACTGGTCAGCAATGACTGGGGAAAAATTGGGAAGAAAACTTGAAGAAACTTTGTTGGTAGCAAGTCTCTCTTGAACATGACACTTTCACTCCGCTTCCATGTCGGGTCGGGTTGTTTCATTCACCGGTCACATCATCATGGTCACATCACCATGGTCACATCACACCATCCACCTTTGGGGTTAATGCTACCAATCCATCATGTCAGTGTCGCCGGTATGTTCAAGAGAAGTCATTCAGAGAATTCACCCAGGTCTCACCCACCACGATACACTTATACTCCATTCTTTCATGACCGCCATCCTGAACCTTATATCATCAGATAGTTTTCACCTCCTAAAAATCATTTGCTCCGTTCCGTGTCATTGATGTGGGACTCATTAAGGCCCTCCTATGACGGATCACTTCTTGTCGACATCAGCTCATTATCCAAGAAGTCGATCTAGGAATACCCCCTCAGTACTTTCAAGCTTGCATGCCTTAATGGCAAGTTTCTCACTTACGGCGAAAGATTTACATCAATGGCCTTCGACCGAAAGATTTTGCGTGGTGTTCGACACTAAGTCCTTTATTCGCACCACGTAGATTGTACTGCAGTACCTTGAGGGTCATCATCATTATCGGTGATTCCTCTCGCGCCTGTTAACAGCTTACATCATTGGCTGGTAATTTGGCGATGTCTTTCCATGTTCGACTCCAAAAACATTTTTCACATGGATCGACTTGTACTTTGAGTGAAGATCGAACGAGATTGAAGACCCCAGATCTAGTTTCATCCATCCGGGCTGCGATATATATTCAGGAAAATAAAAACATCAAATGTACAGCATTACGGCACAGATAATCATCCAATCAAAGGGATGATGGCTCTATCTGAATCATCAGTCTATACTCAGACGATTGTCTGTCCTATGTACATGAGAATGAATTTATAAAATTGAACATGGGAATGCCTGCCTCAGCTAGATCATGAAAATGTTATGAAGATAATGTATTGTGCTGTATCTTATTACAGGTCTCCTCTCGGCTCGAAAGAACTCCGGATCCTCATTATAAAGCATTTCACTCGACATCTAAAAAGAATTAACGACCTCATGCTTTAGGGGGCAACTGTTATAGATATTTTTGGGCCCTACAACCCCAAGCATAAATATCCATAAACTAAGGGCTCCTAAGTCCCTAAAAGTGTTGTTCCAAACCCTAAAGGAACAAGGTCAATTGATTACAGCTTCTCCCAGAAGTTCTCCATGAAAAACTGCTCAGAATGGGTCAAAACAGGATCAGTGCACTTGCTCCATGGTCAAGGTGCATTGCAGCTCACCTAAGTACACTATGGGGGTGTGTTGCAATGCAAAAAGCCCTTCTATGGGGTGCACTGAGCGAGAAGAGACAAATGGCAGTGTCATTCTGCAAGGTGGAAAGGCATGGAATCTTCCAGAACTTTCTCCTGTGACACTTGCCTCTCTGAATTCGACCAAGGATGAGTAAGAGATCCTCAATCTCCAAGTGGAAGCAAGAACTATCAGTGGGAGGACACTAATCAAAACACAAGCTGACTCATCCCCCTTACAGATATCTATATATGGATCTCTCATCCTAGAGATCCAGAGGCTGGAATTTTGCATCTTGTAAGGAATTGCTGTTAGTTTCTTGAGGTAACATCAGTGTATGTTGGGTGATCTAAGCTTTGTATGAGGTGAAAAGAGGGCTTTTCTTGTCAAGAGGATGATGCTGGGTTGGAACAGCTGGTTGTAACTCTCTTGACTCTACTTTGATTATCAATAAAGCTATTCTTGTTTTCTTCCATACTCTTGTGTAATTTATGTTTCATGCATTTGTATGGTTAATCTACATCTGACCCTAGATTATTTATGATAATAGATCCATGTTCTTGTATAGTTTTGTGCTGCTATGATCTTACAGGTACTCCGTGAAGCTGGGTGTACGAGAAAGCGAGCAGTGAAAGACTATCAGAAGGGAGAAGAACCGAACAAGGAGTCAAGCGAAAGACAGAGGTTGGTCTCCTTATTCTTCTTTCATCTATCTATTGTAAAAGAAACGAAAGTAGACTTTACTCTGTTTGTTTCTAAGGCAGCTACCACACCTTAGTGGAATAGAGCAGTTCTATATAGACACTTTTCCCTGTAACAACGTGGCAGGGGGTCGACGTAGGCTGATGACGTCAGTGGTGACGTGATGCTGACATAGGAGGTCAGAAGGCAGTAAGCAGTTTTGGGCGCACCGCCTTTGGGCAGAGGTGGTTTCAGAGGAGGGGGCTCTGCCACACCTGGGAAGGCGACGCGTGGTGGGAGTACGACAGGAAAACCGCCGAACTCCCGGACGCTAACCCTCGGGCTGTTGGCGTGTGAAAAAGATCCGCCCACTGTGGATCTTGGGCGGGCCAGATCCGACGGCTGGCGGGTAAGGAAAGGTGGTGAAAGGTTAGGGCGGGGACCCGCCTGTTATTAAAACAAAAATGCGAGACGGGGGGGTTTACAAACTTAGGAAATGTGGGTTTTGGGGTTTATTGAGCGGGCGAGGTGAATATTTAATATGTAAAACTTTAGGATAAGGGCGGAAAAATGGGTTTTTGTAGGGATAGGGTTAGGGAAAAAGGTTATTAGTCTGACTAGAGGTCAAACTAAATCCTGTTAGGACACGGATGGGCTAAAAACAGCCCCAGATGGACTGTTATTTCCCAGACTTTAGGAAAATAGGGCTATAGTGCCAAGGGGGGGTTATTTAGTATTTTTGGGATTTTACATAGTTTTAATAGGGGGAGGGGAGACAAATAGGGAGCTAGATAATAGAGTTAGGAGTTAATATGAAAATGACTAGAAAGCGCCAAGGTAAGGGACCTTAGGCTTTTTAGGGGGAAAAGGGTTCACAGAGTGAAACAACAGCACTCCTAAGAAAAGAGGACCTTTACTTAGGCAAATTTTTTATGGAACATGATGAAACTAAGAGGCTCAAGCAGATCTTGGCCTCTTCAGGGAAGTTAGTGAGTGATTTAGGGAATATGAAGAAGGGGAAGTTAGTGATGCAGCTCCTCCATATAAAAATTGCTTTGTAACTGTGATCTGAAAAGATATAACACTTTGAAACACAAAATTGATCATAAATCCACATTGTGCATCCTCAACAACTACCTACCCAGCCTATTTACCTAACATTTTTTCTTCTTTTTGGGTGGGTGCACTTAGACTTGCAGACCCTGATTATCCTTTTTCTTTTTGGCTGCCCTCCTATCTAAATCTAACCTTATTCCTGCCAGGGGCCCAGATTAAGCAGTTGGGCTCCTTTGATTCTCTACCTATCTACAAATCTGCCAAGATTAAGCTGTTTGGACATATATCATTCTCTATATTCTAAAACAGGAAATTGAAACCTAGGGAGGCCAAGATTAAGCTGTTTGGCCTACCCTTAACCGAAAAAATTCCTCAAAAATGGAATAGCTCATCAAAATTTGAATATAGCAGTGGCATTTAAACTAGCACACTTTCATGGCTTCTTTCTTTGGCCTCTTTTGGAAATATGGAACCTTGCAGCATAAAAGATGACATATTTGGCATGTGAAAAGGTCAATCATGAAATATGAACACCTGTTGCAACAGGAGGCTAACAGGCACAACAATAACAATAGTGGGTTTCTATGGGGCACACTAATAACAATATGAGGACAATAGGGGCACAATAATCACAATAAGGGCTACAATGACAATAGTAATGGGGGAAACACTAGCATTATAGGGACCTAACATTCCCCTTTCCTTCTGAAAAGCATTTTCCTCAATGCTTGAGTAGTTCTAGATTCTTCTGTATAAAATTCTCATCCTCCTATGTGGAATCTTCAGCTGATAAGTTCTTACACTTGATGAGATACTCCGAAATTAATCGATTACATAGCTGTCAAGTTCTTGTTTCTGTGAATTCTTCCAGTTCCAATACGATTTTTCCTTCCTTGTACAGTTCTAGAAATATTTTTTGAACTGGGAGCTTGTCACCTATAACCTTCTTTAAACATGAAACATGGAAAACTGGGTGCACTCGAAAAGCTGTAGGAAGCTCCAATTTGTATGCCATAGTACTAATCTTTTATAACACCTTGTACGAATTGTAATACTTTGGTGATAATTTATTATCGTTCTTAGCTTTCTTGAGGGACCATTTTTATATGGTTGTAGCCATAAGAATACCTAGTCACCTACATCAAAACTTCTTTCGCTATGATGTTGATCTGCCTATTATTTCATTCTATTCTGCGCCAACGTGAGGTTATCCTTTAAGAGTTGGAGAACTTGTTGTTGATGCTCGATGTGATGTCCCACTGCTTTAACCTTAGAATTTTCTCTTAAATATGATGTGATGGATGGTGGATGATATCCATACATTGCCATAAATGGGGTCATTTTTGTTGCAGTATGGAAGGAAGTGTTATACCACCATTCAGCCAGAGGTAACCATTTGACCCATTGTGTCTGTTTAACAGATACAGAGCAATGAAGATATCCTTCCAAACATTTGTTTACTATCTCAGTTTGCCCATTAGATTGAGGATGATAAGATGAGCTATGAGAAAACTGAGTATCGAGACAAGAAAATAATTATGTCCAAAAAATTCTATTGAAAATGGGATCTCTGTCGCTTACAATAATCTTTGGGTTTCCATGTAGCTTTTGAATTGTTTCCATAAATGCAGTAGAAACATTACTGGATTTAAATGGATGTGATAATGCACAAAAGTGTGCATACTAGGTGAGTCTGTCAATTACCACCATGATGACACTGTTAGGGTCCCACCCTAACCCCCTTATTTATGTAATGGGATCGAGTCATAGTCAAGAGTCAATAAAGCCCATATTAATAATTGTAAATAGTTAACCTGCAATTAATGACGGGACCACAATTAGTTGCAAATGGGCCGTAGTATTAGATAGATGGTATTAATAAAAACCATGGTATTTGTCCATGGTATTGCATGTATGAGTCATATATAAAGGATAGAGACTCCCTACGAGGAGCGTCGTGTCTTATTTTTGAATCAAGCTCTGCTCTATTGGAGGTTGCCCCCTCGAAGAGGCCAATGAACATTGCTTTTTGAATAATAAAATATTTGCTATTGTCTCTCACTATTCTATGTTCTGGGTATCTTTCTTCACATATTCTGTATTTGGGTATCTTTTTGTAGGTTAAGAGCATAACAAGTGGTATCAGAGCACTTTCCAGGGTCGGTGGGATCTCCATTTCTTAGCAATTTTTGTTTTTGGCTAGAGACGTGTTCCGGCGTCTTTAAACCACGGGATCTATTGTTGAGTGCATAAACCTACGGATTTGGGGAGGCATGCACGTAGGAAATACAAGAGGTGGTCACACTTGTTGGACTCCCTTGTAACCCCTGTGGGTACCCCTTCGAGTAGTAGCGCATTAGACAGAACCACGTACGGACTGTATTCCAAGTACCTTATGGGTATATCGGAAGCCCCTTAGCTCCTCCGTAACCTCACCATAGATAAACCATCGGCCGTCTTGCTACTACAGTACACCGAGAATAGCACTCGGAGAGATTACTCGCTTGTACGATAGGGTAGTCAGGTTGTACGGCTAAGGGTACGGTTGATCCTCCTTAGTTAGAGCCCTGAAACATTGGGTCGAGTACTACTATCAGACCCTGATGTAGATTGCGATCTGTAGCACCTCACACTCCTTGAGACCATAGTTCCCTTTTATATCTTGGGATCACGCATCATCTCTGCTAGATCCGCTTGTGCAAAGGGGTGCAGCAGCAGCAGACATCAGTCCCACAGTTCTGAGTTAGCAGACTAGCCATTCCGATCTATTAGATCCATCAGATCCGCAGCAGCAGTTGGTTCCGTCACCTAGAGCTATCTGATCCGCCATTTAGATCTCTCAAATCCACTAGATCTGAGTAGTTGTGTGGGGTTCCTATACCGGGGCATAATTTTAGCAGGACTTTTGGCAACATTGACATTTTGAAGATTTGGCGACTGCAGTATTCATAAGGAAGGAGTAAAACTCTATTAGGAGTTTTCAGGAAAAAAAATAATTTCTGAGATCTCCCAGGGTGCTTATTGGTGATCTAGCCCATCGGAATCAAGACAATGAGCTGAGCACGGTGGTACCATTCAATTCTTACTGAATTTTTTTTTTGGGTGGTCCCAAATCTCAAGAACATCTGATCGGTGCATGGTAGAAACTAGAGCTCAAGCTATGGCCAATGAGAGGATTGAAAAACTTGAACTAACCTTGCAATCCATCCAAAGTCAACTTGACAGACTATCTAGCCTAATCTCGAAGGGAAAGGAGGAAGCCCACGAGGAGGCGTATAATGGAAATGGACACAGTGAGGATGAGTCTAGCCACTCTCCTCATGTCTGGGGCACCCACCAACAATCCCGTCAGCGACCTCCCAAGTTGGATATGCATAAATTTGACGGTTCTCACCTGACAGCATGGATAGCACAAATGGAGTAGTATTTCAATTTGAGTAACATCTTAGATAATGAGACTCAACTTATGGTGGGGAGCATGTACTTGGACAATGAAAAGTGGCAATGGTGGGAATGGCATCAACGTTGCAATGGACCTTTTCTGGCTTGGAACAACTTCAAAAAAGCTCTTATAGACCGCTTTGACCAGGAATCTTCTTTTTTGGGTCGTCTTACTAAGCTTCGATAGATTGGCACAATGGATGAATATATTACAGCCTTTGAAGCCTTAGCCTTCCGCACTAGGGGTCTCTCAGATGTGTTCTACATGGAATGTTTTATCAGCGGTCTTAAAGAAGCCATAAAAGCCCAAGTCCTACTGCACCACCCTCCCACATGGACGGAGGCTTGCAAGGTAGCTCGTAACGTGGAACGTGCATTAGTAGCCCAGTACAGTCGCCCAAATTTCTCTGCTAAGGGTCGTCCCCCACAGGCTCACAACACGACTCAAACACTTAAGGTCCAAAAGGTGTCACCTACAGAAATGGCCGAAAGAAGAAAGCAATTATTATGTTACTACTGTGATGAAAAATACTCCCCAGGTCATAAATGCAAGGAGCCCAAATTTTTTCAAATTGATGCCACTGACTACAACTCATTGGAGGAAGATCCACCACTTGAGGAACATGAGGCAGTAGAAGAGGACAACCAAAAGGACAATGTCCCTGAAGAACTAGTTATTTGGCTACATGCTTTGGTAGGGATTTCTTCACCTCAAACTCTCAAAATCAGAGGTTTTATTAAACATCACCCTGCAGTAGTCTTGATTGATAGTGGAAGTACACATAATTTCATCCATCAAAAAGTCGCAGAAGCAGTGCATTGTTTTGTACGAGCAGTTTCTA
>Ga0139314_100186_pt1 | contig 14084 bp, 7 predicted proteins | sample In2P11_FD_99376 | JGI IMG/M metagenome (GOLD analysis project Ga0139314, IMG submission 99376)
GGAAGAGGAAGAAGGGGAAGTTAGACATGCCTTGCTTGAGCTGCTCCGAATGGATTTTGCCTTATACTTGTGATCTGAATAGATTTAACACTTGAAAACTTGAAATGGATCACAATTCATCATTATGTCACCTCAGAACTACCTACCCAGCCTACTTACCTAGCATTTTGTCTTCTTTTTGGTTTGGGTGCACCTGAACTAGCAAACCTAGCTTTTCAACTTTTCTTTTTGCTATCCTCCTACCTAAATCGATCCTTATGCCTTCCAGGGCTTAGATTAAGCTGTTGAGCACCCTTGATTCTCTACCTATCTAATAATCTGCCAAGATTAAACAGTTTGGACAGATCTTTATTCTTTATCTCTACAACAAGCAATTTAAACCTAGGGACGCCAAGATTAAGCTGTTTGGCCTTCCCTTAACTGTAAAACTCTTCAAAAATGGAATATAGTAGTGGCATTTGAGCTAGCACACTTTCCTGGCCTTTTGTTTGGGGTTCATTTCATTTATTTTTCTCTTTGGCCAATTCACTCTTTTTGCCCTTTGATTTTTCTTTTAGGGTATACCCTCTTTACATTTTTTTAAATTCTGAGTTTTCTTAGAAATATGGAACCTTTGCAGCATGGAAAGAATGACATATTTGGCATGTAAACAGTCAATCATGAAATATGAAAACCTATTGCAATAGGAGGCTAACACTATCAGAGTCAAATTGTCAGGCATTGGGAATCAATTTATTAACAAGAGAGGGTGAAGAGGGGACACAACCCATGATCAAGGCTGCGGTCCAAAAGATTCATATCAAATATGAAACTTCGGCCTGGTATCAAAAGGTCATCCACTATTTACTTTTTTTAGATTCTCAACAAAGGTGGAAAAATCCAAGTACAGAGCGTTGAGGGCTCAAGCCCAGAAGTTCGTTATATTTAATGGGCAACTGTACTAGAAAGACCCGGTGGGGCTTCTGCTGCTATGTTTGGTGGAGACTGAAACTCAAAGAGTGATGGAGGAGCTCCACAACGAAGTTTGCGGGGGGTATTATAGCTAGAAGACCACTGCGCATTAGATACTGAAAGCAGGGTTCTATTGGCCCATGCTATTTGGAGATGTTCATTTTTATGTTAGGTCCTGTTAGCAATGTCAAGTGTTTGTTGGAAAAAAAAATTGGCTCCACTCCCCTTGATCCATGTCATAGTAGAAGAGCCCTTCATACAATGGGGACTAGAATTCATAGGAGAAATACATCCTCCTTTCAGTGGCCAACACAAGTCGATCCTCACTACCACAAACTATTTCACCAAATGGGTAGAAGCAGTCCCAACCAAGAATGAAACTGGCCCTGTGGTTATGAAATTTCTGGAGGAGAAAATGTTGGCAAGGTTTGGTTGTCCTATGAAGATTGTGATTGATAACACCTAGGATTTTAAGTCTGCAAAGTTTAACACCTTTTGTTAGAAATATAACATCACAGTTGGCCATTCCACCACTTACTATCCTAAAGGAAATGGGTTGGTTGAGTCTTCCAACAACATAGTGGTGACAATCTTAAATAAGACAATTGCAAAAAGTTAAAGGAACTGGGATTCTCAAATAAATTTTCATTGTGGGCAAACAATATCACTCCAAAAAGATCCATAGGTAATCACCTTTCGAGTTAGTCTATGGAAAAGTAGAAGTTTTCCCTATACAACTTGTTATGTCAGTTGCTAAAATGCTAAAGGATTTCAAAGAAGAACCCAACTCCCTAACTAGAAGGATACATCAATTAGTGGAGCTCCAGGAGACCAGAGAACAAGTAAACGATAGGTTAGACAACTACTAGCAAAAAATGAAGTCCTTGTCTGATCAGAAAGCTAGGGACAAGCCTCTCCAACCAGGAGATCTAGTCCTAAGATGGGATGTGAGGAGAGCATACAAAGGGAAACATGGAAAATTTGATCCCTTATGGTTTGGACCCTTCAAGGTTGTTGAGATTAAAGGAAACAATACTTTCATGCTGGAGAACTTGGCAGGTGAAATTCTTGAGCTTCCTATAAATGGGTAATTCCTCAAGCTTTATTTCCAACATTAAGAGGTTCAATTCTCACCCATTGTAAATATCGGTGAACCATTGTAAAATATAATTAATGCTTTCAGTCCTTTATATTTCTATTTTTGTCTTTTATACTTGAATAAAATGACTATATGCCCAAAAGATAGAACGCTGCTAGTTTGTAGGTTCTCAAAACCTTGCAAGCAAGGCACTGTCCCCAGGTGGAGCGAATGTTGTCACCCTCTACATTATTTGTTTTTCGTTGTCTAAAGGATGCAAAAGAGTAGGAACTTTGTAGTCATATTTCAAGCTACAAAAGTAGTCAAAGGTTAAGCAAACATCCTCCAATGGATAATGCTCAAAATTATCTTTCCAACAATATATAGAACTCTTCAAATGAACTCTGAAATCAAAAGTTAGAGCAGATTGAAAGTTACCCTTGAAAACCAGAAATAAAAAGAAAATGCTCAAGTATAACCCAAATCCCGCAAATCAGAGTTTTCTAAAGCAGTAGCAGAGATGGTCAGAGAAAACCAGCGATTAGCGATCGCCGATATTAGCAATCAGAGATCAAAGGTCCAAGGCATCGGCGCATTGCAATTGACAATCACACAAAGGACACCCTTTCAAAGTTGCGATATTCGCCTAAAGTTCCTATTGCGATGCGATTCACCGAGATTTGAGCCTTTAGTGTTAAAATGCCAAAAAGGGTTGAAGAAAACCAACAAAGGAAATCAGCGAAAAACCAAGGGTAATGGGCCTTTTCTCTCTCCTCCAGATGGCCACGTGGAAGAATACTATTGGCCCCAATAAAGGCACGTGGTGTCGATGACGTCACTAATTGGATATTGGCGTTCAACGATCGCAAGTTCTGGAGGGTGTAATCAAAGGCAACATCATAAAATCGTCAATTGTGATATCCCTAAATTGTGGGCCCAAAGCGAGGTGGATAAGTGGCAAGAGGTGGGTCGCGTGGATATGTGTGCCTTGTATATTGTGACCAACGGTGGAGTGAAAAAGTAATTCGAAGCCTTTATAGCGCAAAGAAAGTTTATCGAAGGTTTTTATGGGTTCACGCCCTGGTGCGAGACCTCCCTTATTCTCTTTTCCAGTAGGCCAGACCACATCACAAATCGACGATTGTAAAGCTTTGGGAAGATGCATCAATGGCATGCATTAGAAATTGTCAATATGCCAAAGTGCGATATACCGAATGGGCCCCAATTAGAGATCGACGTTCGTTGTTTCATGAAGTTTTTTCAGTGTGAAGTCTTGATTTGTCAAGGTCCGATATTTGACACCACACTTGATATTTGTAATGTTTTTCAGTGTTAAGTGCAGTGATCAAGAATCCCTAATATTACACTGCGGTTTTTTTAAAAGGAAGATAAGGCTCCGATAATATTATACAAGGAGTCTGGAGTGGTGGGTGAGTCAGCAACTTCGATTCAAAGAGAAGCACAAAAGCCATCAGATTGATCGCTCCTAGTCCTTGTAAATGAATAAGTAAAAATGTTAAGACCGAAAGTGACAGGGAACTGTCTAGGAGTATGAGAGGCATGATGTGGCAGTGGCGTGGCTGGAGCAGAGGCCAACAAAGGATGTGGCATGGATATATTTTCCCAAACCATCATTTTAGTTTCACATGTTTTGTTAGTCTGTTTTATTTTAATGAACCATCATCTTTTTGTTGTAATAATTGGATGTGTTAGAGCCTGCACGCTGAGATAGTTGGTCATACAGACAACTGGACGCTCAGGCTCAGATATTTTTGTAATGGATTTTCAAGCTCTCCCTCTCCTTATAAAAGGGAGGAAGAAACACTTAAGAAAGGTTCAAGATTTATGGGAAAGACTTCTCTCTTACGAGACCTTTTCCTATTTTCTTAAAGGCCTATATGAAGCTCATTGTATGTTGGTTTTCTTCAAGACATTAATAAAAAGTTCGAGGTGATTCCAACTTATTAGATTTGTAGTATGTCCTTCTCTCTTTGTAATATCATACGTAAATGTTCCTCTCAGATAACATGTCAATTAATAGCTAGATGTATTTAATTCACATGCAGATTCATTTAAATCAAATCATTGGTGGATAATGCCTGCATTATGTTAGAACTTGAATCTTTAAACAATGCTACATGTGTCCCCACATTTCATAAACATTCTACTCTACCATTTTGTTCTGAGCCTTGATATGCATAATCGTTATATCTTAAGCTCTATATTAAAGACTCCTCCTCTATTATCTTCCCCCATTATATCTGTTTTAGAAATTAAACTCGATGCTTATTCTTAATCCGATTTGGCCATTTGAAATTGAAGATTATCTATTGAATACTCCTGTGTACCAACTACTTTCTATCTGGTATCTTTATGAATGATTTTGAATCAAACTCGTTTGTATTTTTGTGACATAACTGAAGTGCTGCAAGCCTCTAATCTGAAATTGGTCAAGTACTCTTTTAAGATGTCATAGGCATTGATCTACAATCAACCCAGAGGCTGTCTCTAGGAAGCTTTCCTATCTCCTGAAGCACTTTGTGCTCCTAGTGCTAGAAAATGCTACAATAGGCTGAAAGAGGCAAAAGAGATTGGTGTCAATAATATTACCATATTCACAAATTTAGAGTTAAACTACAACAAGATGAAAGAAACATATCAAGTTCAAAAGGACAATCTCAAACCCCTTTATAAAGAAGCCAAAATCTGGAGTTATGAATTTCAATCTTTTAACATAGATTACCATTGCACATATGCAAAGAATTTCTACTCATATACTGTGTGGAGTTGTCAATGATGACATAGGATCACCATTTGTTACACCAGAAGTCATTGATCAACAACAAGATAGGTCCCCATTATGGGAATGCATGTTTGTTTTCATTTTTATCGGGGCTCTCATGGCATGGTTCTTTCACTAAAGAAGAACCCATTAATGTACTATTTTCCCCCAACCTACAATGATTGGGTTCTCTTGTATGGGTGACAAGTATATGGACAAATGTGATATATCCCATGCATGTGGAGAAATGTAATATTTGCATGGTTTGTGAATAAATAATTGAATGTTGTTGAAGTTATAAATATTTTCTTTTGTGTTATTTTACCATGTTAGTGATTTGAATTTTCTAACGCATGGAGGTCATTATGTCCAGATTCAAAGTTTAAATTAGTCAAGGGACCTAAAAATGTTAACAACATTAATGTGAAAATGTTCTATTTTTGTGAGTTAAAACAAAACACCTGACAACCTCCATTGCCCTCTTTCATGTTTTTTATTGGAATTGGAAAATTACACTTAAATTATAAGCAAGAAAAAATATTAAAAACATTAAATCCAATGACTTCTAGGTCCATAAAATTGAACAGAATGTGGGGATTACACTATACATTTAAACCTTCTATTTAAATTTTGCACAACTTTTGCATTCTTTAAACCATAATTTTATCTATCAAATACATGCTTATACTCACCTTCAAGTTGGCAATCCAAAATTTTATCCATCTAGTATAGGGGTAGTCTTACCTTCAAGTTTTTAATCTAGAAATTTTATCTATGAAGTACATGTTGAGCCTCACAATCCAGGTTTAGTCTCAATTTGCACATTGAAGTGTGTTTTGTTTCCTTGGCATTTGCAAATTGTAGGAAAGATGGCTTAAATTGTTTTTATCTCTTCTTTTATTGGGTTTGTTTCATAATTTGATTCATTTGTTTCCAGAAAACACTAAAATGGGTGAAATGTAAGTAAGTGACAGTGAAAATATATAACTCATGTTGTCTCAATCACAAACATGATTAATTTTTCAATGCAAGTACTATTATTATGAAGCTATCCAATTGTTATGTATTATTCAAAACATCCATATTAGCCTTTAGATATATGCTTGCAGATTTCAATGAATTACAAATTGCAGTTCAAATTAACCAATGAAGATGTTTCCTAGATGCATATCTCATTACATGAGGAATCAAATGGTTCATTATGACCCCCACAAAATTTTAACTTTACAACTTTCTCCATAGCAATGTGGATATTCACTACCTACAATATGAGGTAGAAAATCAAGCATGTTTACTTTGTCATTGATCATGTAGTCACCATGTTCGGTGTCTGCAGGAACTGCAGCACAATGCACTATGACTAAGGGAAATGTGTATCCATTATATAAACTCGCTTTAAATGTGAATTGTCAGGTTCTGCTAATTGTACCTCACAGTTCCACATCATCAGTACGACTGGCGAAACCTTGACGTAAGGTTGGTGAAACCATGAGCAATCTGTGTGGTATCTAACAGCAAGTACGGTAGGGTAGGGGAAGTTTGTATAATGCATAGGCTCTTTCATGACTAAGAGTTTTTTCCCAAGCATGGAATTTGTCGACCTATAGCACGTATTTACTCCTAGAAATCATTTTTGACACATAGATATCATATTGGCATGTCAACAGTTAAGTGTTGTAATATTTGGAACCTATCATATTGACATTTAAATTGATGTGATATATATCATAAATTAGAGTAGAAATCATTAATGTTATTACAGATATCCCTTGCAATATTGTAAACATCTTTGACGGGTAAGTGCTAATTAAAATATTAAATTAAATACATATGTATTACCCTATTACAATGCTTCAACAATCGCTTAGCTACCAAATTCAGAATCTAGGTCTAACTTCCAAGTTCTTTGTAGCCCTCTTTGGTAGCTCAAGTTTCATCCCATTGAAGCAACACCTGTTTCTAGAACCCATGATCTATAACCACCATCAAACGGAAGGATTTGAGAACATTATATAGCCAAAGTATGGGGTCTAAAGCTAGAAGTTTATCTAGATAATGAACCATATCCATATCCAGATGCAGTAGATCAAGACCTTGGAGCACATGATATATGGTAGGGTTGGGTTCTGAGCTCATGATTTATGGCAACATGGAACTCACGATTCCTCTAGTTTCAAACTCCTCTTGACAACTAGCTCCAATTTTTTCCTATTGTCACTAATTCTTCAACAACGAGATAAATAGACATAGTTGGCTTCAGTGCTAGTATGGTCACATGGAAGTTGTCGAGAGCCCCGAGGAACATTTCTTCTCTCAAAAGTCTGGGAATATTTTGAATTCTTTAAATTACGAGACATATAGCACTCTGGAATCATTGAGAAGCATCAAAATTCTATGGAAAATAACCTCTCGAAGGCAATGATCAATAGGTTGAGCAAGATGGTAGCACAATTGTATTCGCTTGGTGGATCCCCTCTTCGCCTTTCCTAAATACAAAATTTATCTCAGGTAACAAAGTATTACCATATTTTTTCTTTACAATGTCAGTGAATGGCATTTTACAGTCTCCATGTAAGCTAAACTAAATTTGGATGGGTGTTTCAATAGATTGATCACTCTTGTTTTTTTCTTGTGGTGGGGAGGAAGAGGAAAAACAGTTTGCTTCTTTAAAACCGTTGGTTTTTTGGTAGGATATGGAGGGCACGAATTGATTGCTTCAGATATTAACAAAATTTGGGGGCATTTTGCAAGATTATTTAGATTGTAATAACAATTTTGCAAGGATTGAAAATTTTGCTGCCTATTCACAACTTCAGATATTTAACGAAACTTGGGGGAATTTTGCAAGATTATGTAGATTGTAATAACAATCTTGCAAAGATTGAAAATTTTGCTGCCTATTCACAATTTTATGTTCAAATCAATGGCTTTGCATTTATCCTTTTAATACTTGTTTCATGCTATGTTTGTGGTAAAACCTTTATTTTTGTAGCATTAAAAATAAAAATAAAGAATAAAAAAATTACTAACTTTCTATCATTTATTCCTAATTTTCTAACAACCCCGAAGAAGCTCGATGTTCTCTAGCAAATGAATCCCTTGTATTTTTTACAACTTAGGGGCTTAAGAATTAAAGAAAAAGTATGTGCATAACTTGCAAAATTTACAGTCTCTTTATCCATTATCTATGTTTTTTTGGATCAATTTAGTCATTTGGATTTTTGTTATGTAACATCATTATCTTCTTATTTTTCCAGTTTTAATTTTATAGAAATTTTGGATATTATAAATATTCAATCATCGATGTAGGGGAGATTTAACCAGTGCTTGCAATGTAGGATATTTGAGCCACTTTCAAGCCTTTATATCTATATTTTTATTCTTTTAGATGCTTTTATGGATTTCAATGATTGATCTTCATTTTTGCATTTGATTTGCATTCTTCTCTGTAGTATTTCTCAACTTAGTTGCAGAGAATGAACATAGTTGTGATTTTTAGTCTCTTTGTATAAAGATTAGTTTTTAATGAATTTCCCATCTTAAATTTTATTTTTAAACGTGATTATAAATAAGTTGAAATGAATATTTCAATCACGAAAATATTTATAAAATAAAATATGTTTTTATCCTTTTAAATATTCACATTAATTCTAATCCTTAATCTCCACTTTTGCAGCAAATTTATTCCCACATATATAATATTTCACTACTTAGTAATTAACTAGGGAATATACCATAAAATTGGTTAAGGTGAAATCTATGCATAAAAACATGAAAAATATTTACACTCATAAATCCCTATAAAACCGTAAAATAATCAACATGAAAAAAGAAAAAAATATTGTCATGAAATTTTCACTTTACACGCCAAATCAATTTAAAATTCCAGCCTCAATCGATCTCCAAGGATCGCCGGCTTCCCAGAATATGTCGGCAACCAATAGATCCCATGCTATTGGGCCATTAATGCTTACCCCATGCAAATTTTTGGAGGGCGATGTGACATTGCTATGGATGTTCATACATCCATAACATTGAAATTCCGACAACGACGTAGTTTCTGATAATGCTTCGACGTCCGTACCTTGTCGCCATTTCCGGCCTACTTTCTATCCAATCTCGTCCCGTCCTGTGTACGTCTAACGCTGGCAGCTGTAAACAGACTCAACCAATGCAGCTGTCAGCGGTAAATTTAAAAAATTTCAACCTGCAGTTTACCGCTCAAAATTTCAAAATTTAAAATCTGCAATGGGCGGTTTCAATTTTGCTATTTCTCCACGCCCATTTGAATTTTGCTGCTAATGCCTCGACCAAAGCGAGTGGAGCTATCCATGGAACTGGAAGGGTCTTTCATCCTGGAATTCAAACGGATTACAATGACAACATGTTCCTTCATCAAGGGGTCTTTCACGTGCTATGTGAGAATGGCCAATGTTGCAGGTGCAATTGTCATTTCTATCAATTACAGGTTGCTATCAAACATAACCTCCCGCTGCCTGCCAATGATTACCTACTGTTAAATTATTTTGAGAAAATATTCCCGTGGAATCACAAAGGCAATCTTAAGGTAGATACTAGAATGGAGGATCCAGATTATTGAAGGATAAGTTAATGGAATGGGTTCACGAAGTTGTAGCTTATGTTTGTTGCACATATAACCTAAAGATAGCGAGAAATATATGAAGCGAACGCCCAAACTTGGGAGCAAGAAACTTTGTTGAAGAAATAAAAAACTGCAATCCTGGCATATTTCAGAAGAGCGAAGAGGAAGGACGCTGAAGAAACTAAAAGACAGTGAGTGAATTAGACAAGAATTTTGTCCAGTTGATACATATCCATTTTACACAAGGAACATGGGGTCTCCATGACCGACGGTGGAGGTGAGACAAAGGCAGTGGTTTGGTTTCTATTTGGTTTATGGATTTGTGAATAAGTTCAATAAAACTTCACTTCACGGTGAAGTTGAGATATTCGGGCATTTAATCAATAAAATCTGTGCAATAAACATGATGCATTTTGCGTGCATGTCTTGGAATATCATATGTGGCATGCCTGTACTCTATTTCATAGATTTATGGATTTGTGATTTGTGCATTTGCCCCATGGTTTTTCGGTGAGCGTGAATGTAAGCCTTGCGCCATATTGTAATATGTTTCTGGATGATTTTGCCAATGTGTTGGAATATCATATTTGGCCCTGTGTGCGTGTCTTATTTTGTAAAACCATCCGGTAAAATTCAATAACAATTCAATTATTTTATTATTAAGAAGTAACTATTTCCTCATGTAATATACAATTGGAGATTATTCATATTTGACATTTTAGTGGCCAACGAAATCGAAGCTTTTATAGTTTTCCTTACGGAGGAGAGGGAATTTCACAATTTTCCTATGGAAAACTTAATGGGTTAGTAAGAGGTTATAGGGAAAGTTTAATGTTTAGTTAGTGTTACTAGGAGGTTATATATCTAATTTCAAGGAAATTTGAAATAATATTATATAAATATCTTTAATTTTAATAGTAAAAAGATAGAATTTTGTTTTTAAATTTAATTGTTATTTTAAGATTAAATTATTATTATAATAAAATAATAAGTTTTTGTATATTTAATTATTATGTAAAAAGTATGGAGTGAGCTTTTAGGTAAAAAAGTATTTGAGAAAGCTCTATCTGTAAGAATATGTGTTTCTCTATAGAAGATTAGTTGTTTAAATTCTTCTAGAAAATTAGAGAATCCATTTATGCATTAAAAAACACCCTAATAAGAACCCTAATCCATTTATGCATTAAAAAACACATTTTAAACAAAACAAAATTAGAATCTCACCTAAAATTGTATTGCCAATTCCTGTGAAACAAGTCATTTTGTATATTAATTAGATCATACCTATATTAATAAAGAATACTTGTTGTTGACTCCATAATTAGTCTCCATTTTCTTTTCTTCCATATATGTATGCATGTATATTCTATATTTTATCTTGTGATTGAATTGTTGCATTATTGGTAACAACTTTTACTATATAATCCCATAAATTACCACAATATATTTTACATGATTTAATTAATCTTCATGGAGATAACTAATCATTTTGAAATGCATTATCACTTAAATTAATGCAACTAATTAATATTGCTAAAGTTAATGTAATTGGCCAATTTCATTTTCTTCAAATGTTCAATGAATGATGACACTAGGAAAGATTGTAAAAGGCTTGGGGCTTGTATTTAATACATGATTGTATTATTATTGAAATCAATATTTGTGAACCAATCATTTAAAGTTAAATTATTGTCAAATTGAATTAAATATAATATATTTGTCATATATATTACCATTAAAGTCAATGAAAATTATTATTTTCCGCAATATCATCAAGAAATCAATGCAACAAAGGAATATCCCATTTTCAAATGCTTATTTATTGATGACATATGCCAATATCAATTGATGCAATTTTAAAGTAATTTTGATAGTTCTCAAATTTTAAATGTCATTTTAAGGATTTAATCATAAGATTTCTTTTAGATTCTATAATCACTTTAAGTTGTTTTCTTAAATACAACCATATCCTCAAAGATTAGTTGCCGATGAAGAACTTTAAATAAAAGTTAATATTAATATTGGTGAATACATTTTTACCCAAAATTTTCTTACAAGATGTTATATTGTTTAATTTACATAGTACCATAATCATGGTTGACAAAAGGTAGATATACAATGGTTTACTAACAAGTACAAATTTAATTATTTGTTATTACAAAAAAACTAAACCATATAGATGAGTTATTATGTTTAGGGAGGAGATTAATGGTAACATGATCAGTCCCTTACAACATGATTAGATTTTAGTTTTGTTTCTACTAGCTATTAATTGGTTGATTTGATTCATTATCTTGTAATATATTTACTAGTTTAATGAGTAATTAATTGCCACTAATTTGTAGTGTATTTTCCAGTTTAATGAGTCATTAATTGCCTTTAATTTATAACATATTTACTAATTTAATGAGTCATTAATTTCCTTCAATTTATAGCATATTTACTAATTTAATAAATTTTAGTTTTGTTTCTATTAGCTATTAATTGGTTGATTTGATTCATTATCCTATAATATATTTACTAGTTTAATGAGTAATTAAATGCCACCAATTTGTAGTGTATTTTGCAGTTTAATGAGCCATTAATTTCCTTCAATTTATAGCATATTTACTAATTTAATGAGCTGTTAATTATTATCAATATGTAGTATATTTGCTAGTTCATATTGGTTCCTTTTTAATGGTTTCAAATTCATTTCATTTTTATTATTAATTTTTTTCAATATGAATAATTTATTAAATGCCATGAATTTGTGTAATTTCGTTGTATAATATTGAGCTTAATCCAATTTCAATGTAAGAACTTTATAAAATTATATGTTTAAACATTAAATAAAAATGCCATATATGTGAAATGGATAATATTAAATTATATGCATGTAAACGTGCATTAAATAGTAGTATACACAAGTACAAACACATGATATATGTGTGGGGGTGGGGGTGGTAGCCAACTACAATATTTAGTTAACCTATTGAGAGTAGGATGGGATACATTGCCCCCAATTTGTCTGCTATTCCAGGGAGTGTGGTTGCAGCGAAATTGATGGGTATTGCAGGGGGTCTCTCTTCACTGCCTAAAATGGCAGCTTGTAATGTGCAGGTTCTAGGTGCAAAGAAAAAGAACTTGGTAGGATTTTCAACAGTGACTTCACAGTTTCATGTTGGATACCTTGAACAAACAGAAATTTTCCAGAGCACGCCACCTGCTTTGAGAATGTGTGCATGTCGATTGTTAGTTGCTGAATTTTTTTTCCATGAAACAGTTGAACCAGAGACTGTTGGAAATATTGAGAGGGGGGGTGAATTAGTATTTCTTTTCAATTGTTATTTTTACTAGTTAAATTATTTATATTTAGAACACAAAATGATCAATAGGAATAAATGCTTTTATTAATATAATCTTTACAATAAATCAGGTACAATATATATAAGGCTTCAATCTGTTGCCAAGCACCAACTTGGTCATTTGTGAGGCTCCAACCCTATCTTCTCAAGGCACCAACCTTGTGTTTAGGATCACCTACTCCAAGGACATCAATCCTTCCAATTCTGAGGCACCAACCCCAAGGGCTCCGACACTATAGTTTTGCTTTGTCAAGAAATGTTTTGATTGTATTACACTGCTCTCAAAATCTTCTTCACTGTGTTCTATCAATCTACAACTTCACTACTACATCAATGACAACCTGTCTTCATATGAAGGAGACTTCACAATTCTTCATATTGCCCACACAGAGTCTGCAAACTTACCTTATGATGATTTCAAATAGCCATCATGATCAACTGTTTAATTGACTTGGGTCCTCCATCTCATCATATCATCACTATGAGCATTATGATCAATGGGCAATCATGTATCAAAGAATTTGCCATCACAAACATTGTTGTTCAATTGTTGTTCAATTGACCTCCTGCATCATTTGTTATTCAATTGACTTGGGTCCTCCATCTCATCATATCATCACTATGAGCATTATGATCAATGGGCAATCATGTATCAAAGAATTTTCCATCACAAACAATGTTGTTCAATTTCTATTCAATTGTTGTTAAATTGACCTCCTGCGTCATTTGTTGTTCAATTGCTGTTCAATTGTTGTTCAATTGATTTGGGTCCTCCATCTCATCATATCATCACTATGAGCATTATGATCAATGGGCAATCATGTATCAAAGAATTTGTCATCACAAACATTGTTGTTCAATTGTTGTTCAATTGCTGTTCAATTGACCTCCTGTGTCATTTGCTGTTCAATTGTTGTTTAATTGACTTGGGTCCTCCATCTCATCATATCATCACTATGAGCATTATGATCAATGGGAAGTCATGTATCAAATAATTTTCCATCACAAACACTGCTATATTGACATCAATTACAACCTAGAGTAACAAACTCTGCTCCACTTACACATAGATCACGTACTACCTAACCTACCATCACCACGCACCGCATGATGCCTCTCCACTCTAAGGGAAGACTGGTGCACTCATCTATGTACTGATCCTCTAATTCATGCCATTCGTGCTCTGCAACTCCAATCAAGAGTACATGAAACCTACGATGCAAATCAGCAAGCAGTGAGGTATCCTTTGGACCCTGTTGTGATGATGATGTCCCCCGATATGTAGCCCCAAGTATTGCGGCTCAGCCTACATATCCTACTGAC
>Ga0139314_100187_pt1 | contig 14080 bp, 19 predicted proteins | sample In2P11_FD_99376 | JGI IMG/M metagenome (GOLD analysis project Ga0139314, IMG submission 99376)
TGTACAAAAAAAAACAAAGGTAGAAGTAAGGATCGATTGAAGGATAAGTATCAATATTTTATTTTAGTTTTAATTATGAATGGTGAATATTGTTAAGTATAATGAAAGCATACAGATAAAATAAGTTGATAAACTAATACTAGGCTACTAATAAAGGCTTTGGGTAATAACACTATTCAGGCCCTAAGTAGGGTTGCATGAGGGCAGCATCGTAGGTTGCGAGGTACTGATAAGTGTGCGTAGTGACGTGCGCATAGGGTTAAACTACGAACCACTTGAAATCATTAGACATCTCTAGGGTGCAGAAACTTGGTTCTAGCACCCTCCCATACTACTTCGGGTGAGACCTCAGTTCGCGCTCCACGGACTATTGCCAAAAGGGCCAGTAGTACCAGGATTTGTCTAGATAAATCACCTTTGAATTTGGGTCAGGCCCCAACAAGCCAATAGCAGGGCTCCAAAACATTTGTTGCAACTAGAGCTTCCAAGACTAGTAACTCAACCCACAGCCAAAGGAACATGTGAGTGAACCAGAAAATAAAAGGAAATAAACCAAAAACATAATTTCTATCTAGGAAATGGCAAGGCTAAGCAAATCCATCATCAATTTAGGAATTCCTCCATGCCAATAACAATTCATAACCAAGAAACAAAATGCCTGTGCCATGCATGCCAAAACTAGCAAGGAAACCATACATGCAAGTACATATCTGAAAAGAAATCCTACTGTAGCCATTGATCCCACTGTCCTCTTGCACTCTCTTTCTTTTTCCTTCTTGCTCCAAATCCCAAGTATGCCACACTCCTCTAGGAGTTCTCCAAGAAACTCCAAGTGTCCAAGAGTATGAGAGAGAGAATACAATAGAGCTCCACCATAGAATAGGCAAAAGTTTACCAACTTATCCTCATAAGCTTTTTTATCATTGATGCCTCTATTTTCTTAATTTTCCATTATTTTGATTCATTTTCCTCCTCACATGCAACTTGTGACCTTTCACCTAACTTTTCTCCTATTTTCCATTATTTTCATAAATAAAATGCCAATTAATTCCATGTATCCTTTCCAAAGCCTTTGCCATTTCCGTTTCCAATTTCTTTAGCAATAATAAACCAAAATGAACACCCAATAGGATGTTTTTCCCACCATTCATCTTAGAATATGGGTCCTGTGATCTTGGTCTTATATTTTTTACATGAATTTTTAACCAGGGCTATTATGGAACCCTCCCCCTTGGGGGAACACCATCCTCTGTGTTTAATGACACTTGTAACCAACAAGGTTTCTAATAGAAAAATGTGTTGCCCATGGAGGTTTATAACTTAGCTCGTTGCAGTATTTACAATGATCAACCTGTTGAAAACATGGCAATCATACTATTTATTGGAGCTTTATAACATAACCCATTAGGTATTTACAACAACAACCACATTTGTTCAACTAGAAAATAACCATATTGTTTATGAAGATTTATAAATCTAGCTTGATAAAATATTTACAATAATATACACATATAAACATATGCACATTTTCTCAACCAAAAAATAAAAGGATATGATGTTTGCATCCACAACAACGGAATATAGAGGCTCTCATCTCCACCCTTAAAAGTAATACCAAGATTCACCTCCTTTCCAAGAAGTCCGTAATTCACTGCCAAAGTGAAAGCTACATCCAATGTCCAATCCTACAATCCTAATCCATTTGTCCTCTCAGTGAATAGTTACTAACTCATTATTCTAGGGCGCACTCCCAATGGACATGTGATTCCGTTTGGAAATTATAATGACCCAAATAAATCCATCCCTGACCTTCCCTTCTTTTCTACATAGTCCCTTTGGCAATCTGGTCACCCCCCTTCCATGCAGTCACACACCTTCCAAGTTCTGCTGGAACCCCCATACTAGGAAGTCCATCCTTTGGAAAGGTTTCCTCACATCGGAAGGTTCAAAAACTAAGGGATATCCCTACCTCAATACCATCATACCAGTCATAGCATTGTCATGGAAACCAATGGACACTATTAGGTACCAATGTCCCCACAATGGCCTTGATCCTAAAGTGCTTTACGAAAATACTTTTTCCTATTTCAATTCACTTTTGCTGCTACTGCTAATTCTTGTAATGAGTTCGAATCACCCAACTGGGAATTTCCATTATCCCTGTACCAAGCACATAATTCCCATTAGACTTAAAACGAATTTAAATAAACTCAAATCATGCCTCATTGGTAGCTCATCAACAAGGCACACCTGCAATCCTATTCACTTCCTATTAGAAGAAGTCAAATTAGTTGTTTGATTAAATCATAATGTATAAACATATCACATCTGGTTAGATCAAATGTAACCATCATAAATCATAATCATAGATCACATGTAACCATCATAAACCATAATCATAGATCACATCCATAATTAAAACTAAAATAAAATATTGATACTTATCCTTCAATCGATCCTTACTTCTACCTTTGTTTTTTTTGTACACACACCAGATTGGTTGCCACACTAGGTAAGAACCCATTGCCTTTGCTTCTCTTCAATCACACACACACAATTTACATCACAACACGTACATCCACGCACGGTGTACAACACCACAAAATACATACATCCACACTCGACACACAATAAAACACATACACATACACCCGGTGTACAACACAATGCATACACCTACATATGATGTACAACACAATGCATACACCTACACCTGATGTACAACATAAAAAATACACCTACATCTAGTGTACAACATAATACATATAAATACATAGAATGCAACACAACGAATACACATGTCACGATACCACAAACACAATGCACATACATAGGACCACATGTACACAACACAACATGTACGACATGCATACAATACCACATGTACACCTCTACCACATGTACAACATGCACACAATACCATCTATATGCAACACCATGTGTACATGGCACCATCTGCACAACATGTATACAATGCCAGATGTGCACTCCACCACTCGTACAACTTGTACACAATACCACATGTACACAACATCACATGCACAGCATGCACACAATGCCACATGTACATAACACCACATGTGCGACATGTACACATCACCACTGACACACAACACAACGTGTACAACATGTACATAGTACCACATGCACACAACAACACATGTACAATCATGCACACAATTCCATATGTACATAACACCACATGTAAAAGATGCACACAACACCATATGTACATAGCACTGCATATACAACATGTACAAAGCACCATATGTACATAGAACTTCATATCCAACATGCGCATATCACCATATGCACACAACATCGCATATCCATCATGCACATAGTACAATATGTACACAACACCACATATCCAACATGTACATGGTGCCATCTATACCTAACACTACATATTCAATATACACACAACACCATATATCCAATAGGCACACAACACCATAGGTACAATCACGTAATGTACAATATGCACAACATATACACAACAATAGCACTGTACAAGCAAAACCACACTATCTCTACCAAGCAACCTTGCTTCCAGTGTCTCTCTGCCATCCATGCTTATCCTAGCATGCCACAAATCACACTACTTTCATTACACTAATGTATCCTTCAACATTACTTATCATAACATAAACATATGCATAGTACAAGTACATAATATCAAATCATATGCACATGATACTGGCCTCATAGATATGTCAAAGCTTCTCTTCCCACTTGATTCCTAATAAGACTAGGAACCTCTTTCTACCATTCACCGACATAAGATGCCATTCCTCCACAAGAATGATACCTAAAAACCCTATTAGAAAGTGACATAGATACATAGATACACATGCATATATAATCAATAGCATAAAACAATCATGATCCTGTTAGACAATGACATACATACGTGTATAAACATCAACACAATAATGATCAGAACATAATTAACATATATCATAAGGTCTGGGATAAGAAAACTCCCTTTATCTGTTAAAAATATGTGCAACATTGAGAACAATGACTCCCAACATAGCCAAGGCATCTGACACCTCAAATCCATTTTTCTTGTTACCTTTCTCATGACTATACTGCCACTACCTATTTACACCAACGACCCGAACCAATCCAACCGATTGTCATATTCTTACCTTCACATTCCCTTACTCATTCACTGAGATTTATTCGGGTCTTACATTACCTACTAGGTTTCATTCATCTCTCCTTGAACTCCATCATCTTTCCTCTTTCCCAACCAAGTCCCAAGTATCAAAACATAAAAGGAAAGAACAAACAGCAAATAAGAGGAAACCATGAAAACCAATAGCAATACGACATCACAAATAAAGTAGTATGGCCATATACTATAAATAAACAAAGTTGAAAATCAAGTGCAAACAAAGAACAAAGAAACAAAATCACAAGACTCTCAACAGACACCATGACGCAATCCCCATGGTTCCCAGTGCTTCCAAAGAAAATCTCATTCTAAGCCTTCTTTGGAATTTCATGGCAGTCTCTTTGTCATACAATCCCCTACATAATATTGCCATAAACACATAATTGTCAGTGCATAAATAAACATAAAAATACACCATTTACCTTACCTTGTTGTGCCAATCATGTTGCTTACAGTTGAATGAAAGCAGTAATAACTGAGGCATGTTGGGACAAGCGTGGAAAAGACACTAGAAGCAAGGTTGCTTGGTAGAGACAATGTGGTTTTGGATGTGTGGTACTTCTGTTGTGCATATGTTGTATATGTTGTACATGTTGCATCTGTGATGTTATGCGCATGCAATGTTTTGTATATATAATGTGTGTACATGTTGTTTATGCAATGTCATGTACAGTGTGCTACATATAGTGTTGTGTGAATATTGCATATGTTGTGCTATGTACATAGGGTTCCATGTACATGTTATATATGCAACACTATGTACATATGGTGTTATGTCCATGATTGTATAAGTGGTGTTGTGAGCATGTGGTGTCGTGTACACGTTGTCCAGGTGGCGCGGTGTACATGTGGCATTGTGTACACATTGTGCAGGTGGTGTTGTGTACATGTGATGATGTGCATAGATCGTGTAGGTGGTGTTGTGTACTTGTGGTCCTGTGTACATGTTGTACCTATGGTACTAGTGTACATGTAGTATTGTGTGCATGTTGTACATGTTGTGTTGCGGGCATGTGGTACTATGTATGTGCGTTGTGTAGTCATGGTATCATGACATGTGTATTCATTGTGTTGTACTCTGTGTACATATATGTATTATGTTGTGGTGTACATCGGATGTAGGAGTATGTATTGTGTTGTGTTTTATACTGGGTGTAGATGTATGTGTTGTATGTTAGGTGTATGTACATGTATTGGATGGTGTTGTATGTTGTGTGTGGTTGCATGTGTGTGACGCACACTATGTGTATGTGTACATGGTTGAAGAGAAGGCACTGGGTGTTTGTCGGGTGTGGCAGTCGATCCGGTGTGCATACGGAATAAATACAAAGGTCGAAGCTAAGGATTGATTAAAGGATAAGTATAAATATTTTATTTCAGTTTTATTATGCATGTGATTTATGATTATGCTTTATGATGGTTACATGTGATTTATGATGGTTGTGTTTTAAGCTAACTTGATGTTATATGTTTATACATAATGATTTGGTCAATATGCTAGTTTGACTTGTTGTGACAGGAAGTAAACAAGATTGCAAGTGTACCTTATTGACAAGCTACCAATGAGGTATGATGTGAATTTATTTCAATTTCTTTTAAATCTAATGGCAATTATGTGCTTGGTACAAGAAAGCATGGGAAATGCCCAGTTGGGTGGTTGAAATCGACTGTAAGAATTAGCAGCAACAGTGTGTTGAAGGCTCGAAAATCTATGCCTACAACATTATAAGGGAGATCACCCAGTTGGGAACTTAGAGCAACTCATTTTCTGTTGAAATGGTGGTTCTGACTGGTTAAACTAGGTCCAATTACCTTCTCTCTATCTCCACTAGCTTAAAATATGACTTTCACCTACCAATAGAGAAGAGACATCAGATCAATCCTCTTGTTGATTAGGCAAGAAAGTGATCCTTAAGCTAATCTAGGGCTCATCCAAGCCACAACTAAAGTTTTCCTCTTTGATAAGAGGACTTTTAGAAATGTAGAAACTAAAATTAAAATGCATAATTTAACCTAAGATACATTTATCATAGACCTATCTCGATTGAAAGAAAGAATAGTATTTCTCTCAATCAAGAGCAAGCTGAAAGGATGGGAAAAGAAGCATGTCAGAATTGAAATAAGATAAAGGAAATAGACCAAGGAAATAGTTCACAATATCTAATCCTTGTTAAAGAAGATACAAACAACTAAATGTCTAATAAATAGTTATCAAACACTTAACCATAAATAACTCCAACTTCTAATAAACATATGCATAAGAAATGAAAGATTCATGTCATAATACTGAAATAGTTCTAATAAAATGACATGTAGAAAAGCAGGACATCTATAACTTTGAAATTTTAGATAGCTAGCCAGCCTAAAAGAAATAAAAGTTTGTTCTTATACAATTTGCAATTTTTCAAGGCCCATTTTTTATTAATCCTACAAGATAGCTTGATCAGATTTTAGACGGGCATATCAAATAACATTTAACAATAGTGGTAAAGCCAAACCAATATATTCATACAACAGAAATGTATTTGAACTCTGAAACATTTATTTACCGTAACAGATGCAAACAATTACAAAATTAAGTCTTATTATAAATATGAATCAAGTTACATGAACCTCAGAGAATTATAGTAATGAAAATCCCATGTTGCCAGGAAACTCAATTTCCTATATGTAAAGAAGACTCCAATCCCAATACAGTAGTGCAAATGAGACAAAACTTCCTCTACCAACAAGCTATAAGTTCAAGTATTATTCTGCCTCTTCTCCTGGATTTGAATCCCTCCTAACGCAGCCCATCGATGGGTTTTTATACATTATTTAGAAATAATAACAATTTCCCCGAATCTCTCAATCAACAGAGTTATTAAAACACAATTAAATGGAAGGATTGCTTTGACTGGGATTTGGAAAAACACCGATGGGACAGTGAAGAACAAATTTCCCAATTTAGTCTGTGCGGTGCTAAAATTAACTTGGTGGTTTTCAACAACTTTCTACTAATAAAGCCTGGAGGAATTTCATTGGATCATTTTTGTTTTCAGCCATATATCAGAAGCCCCCTATCAAAATCAAAATCAAAATTAGCCAATATATACTAAAAATAAAGTAAAACAAAGTTTGAACAAACTCTTATTAAACCCGCAATCAATATATATCACGACATTTCTATTAATAAGATAGCGACCCGTGGAGGTGACAAATGGTAAGCATTGACATGCATCGGAGAAATGCATATCAGAGGTTTAACATAGTCACACAACAAATCTTATGATATATGGGTGTTACGGTGGGGACGCGATACCAATCCTTAAACCATCATTTATATTCCCAACTTTACAACTAAGTGGCTTTTAGAATTTAGTGGCTATAAAAGTGGCCGAAGGATGATACACGTGGCAAGAGCTAAGTGGTATCAAAGGTAAGCCCATCGAAACTTTTTATTGTTGGGTGTGGAGCCTGATTATCTTATGTATTCAAAGGTTTCAGCCGGATGTATACTCCAGGAAGACTGTACACCCTTCCACGCGGGGGGATGCGGGGGGGGGTAAATCTCCCCCGGCTGGGGGGTCCGGAGCCAGCAGTCACCCAACAGGGGTTCGGGGGCAGCGCCCCCAAAGCTAAAAATAGATGTAAAATTACCTTGTAAAAGTCTAGTAAATTCTAGTTAATCTGGACCATTCATTAGGCATATGATCTGATGGTAGAAGTTATGTTTAATTTAGGGTTTCTTTCCCTAGAAGGAAACCCCTCACTATATATGAGGGAATTGTATTTCGTCTATGGATATCTGTATTCTGAGTGAGGAAGAGAGAGGAGATTGAGAGCGAAGAGGGTGTTACAACGGATCTGTTGTAGGTTGTATCTTTTCAGTTTGTTAGATAATATAATAAAAGAAGGATGGCTGTTTCTATGTAGATGTAGCCCAAACTGGGTGAACCACGTATATTCGTGTCTCTCTTGTTTTATGTGTTTTCTGTGTTTATATTTCTGCAATATTTTATGTGTTCCATTGCTTCATAATATATAATTTTCTAACAACTGGTATTAGAGCTGAAGGTCTATTTGGTTTATAAACTCGTAGGAGAGAAGGGTTTCTGGTTCGAGTGGGAGAAATGGCAGAAGATGGTAGGTTTAGGGTCGAAAAATTCAACGGCCAAACCTACTAGCTATGGAAGATGCAGATGAAAGATTATCTGTATCAGAGAGATCTGTACCTACCATTGAGCGGAAAGACAAAGAAGCTGACGAGTATGATAGACACAGAATGGGATATTCTCGACAAAAAGGCACTTGGAACAATACGGCTATGCCTAGCGGCGTCAGTAGCGTTTAATATTTCAAAGGAAATGACAACACAAGGTTTAATGTTGGCATTGGCCAAACTATATGAAAAACCCTCGGCCTCAAATAAGGTATTTCTTATGAAGTGTTTATTTAATATGAATAAGTTAGAAGGTGGATCTATTGCAGACCATTTAAATGATTTTAATATAGTTACAAGTCAGTTAAGTTCTGTAGGGGTAAATTTTGATGATGAAGTTAGGGCTCTGTTATTTCTGTGCTCATTTCCAGAAAGTTGGAATGGCTTAGTTATGGCCATTAGTAACTCTGTCTCTAGATCTAGTACTTTAAAGTTTGATGATGTTGTCGATGCAATCCTTAGCGAGGAAATGTGACGGAAAAGCTCCAGTGAGACATCAGGTAATGCTTTGACAATAGAGGCTAGGGGAAGAAAAATGGAAAAAGGAAAGAGCCCAGGATATCGTAGTAAGTCAAGAAAAGACAGATCCAAGTCTAGATCGGGGATAGTGTGCTGGAAATGCGAGAAGAAAGGACACCTGAAGAAAGACTGCAAGTCTCGGAAGGGAAAAGAAGGAGATGCGCAACAAGAAACTAATAATGAAGCGAATGTAATGGGTGATATGTTGCAAGATGCTTTGATTCTTTCATTAGAAAATATTATTGATGCATGGGTGGTAGATTCAGGGGCCTCATTCCATGTCACACCTGATAAGAAACATTTTCATGATTATGTTCAAGGAGATTTTGGACAAGTTCGATTGGGTGATGATAAACCCTGTAAAATCGTTGGAATGGGTACAATTTTCATAAAACAGCAAAATGGAAATCAACGGCTATTGAAGAAGGTAAGGCATGTTCCAGATCTAAAGAAAATCTGATTTCAACAGGGCAGTTGGGAAGTGAAGGTTGTGTAACTACTTTCACAGATAAAACCTGGAAGGTCACTAAAGGATCCCTGGTAATAGCGAAAGGAAAAAAGGTTGGTACATTGTATTTATGCAATGGTATTTCTAATTCTGTTAATGCTTTAACCTCTACAGGAGAAGATACAGAATTGTGGCATCATAAGCTCAGGCACATGAGTGAGAAGGGGATGCAGATTCTTCACTCAAGAAATTTTTTGCTAGGTTTGAAGCATGTTGATTTAAAATTATGTGAGAATTGTGTCTATGGAAAACAGAAGAGAGTCAGATTCCTTAGAGTTGGGAAATAAAAGAAGAGGTAAAAATTAGAGCTTGTGCATACAGATGTATGGGGACCTGCTCAGGTATCATCTCTTGGTGGCTCTCGTTATTATGTTACTTTTATTGATGATGCAACCAGAAAACCTGGATTTATTGTATTCGAAATAAATCTGATGTATTTGATACTTTCAAGAAATGGAAAGTTTTGGTTGAAAATGAGACAGGAAAAAGGTTGAAGTGTCTCAGATTAGATAATGGAGGTGAATATTGCAGCAAAGAGTTTGATAGGTATTGTTCAGAGAATGGAATTCGCAGAGAGAAGACAGTTCTAGGAACACCACAAGAAAATGGTGTGTCATAAAGGATGAACATGACAATCATGGAGTGTGCAAGGTGCATGAGATTGCATGCAGGATTGTCTTTACAATTTCGGGCAGATGCTGTAGATATTGTTGTTTATCTAATAAACAGAGGGCCTTCAAGTTCCTTGGATGGTGGTATTCCAGAGGAGGCATGGACAGGTAAAAAGGTAAACTACTCATTTTAAATACTTTTGGTTGTGAAGCCTTTGTCCATATTAAGAAAGAAAATAGAACAAAGCTTGAGGCAAAATCAAAGAAATGTACCTTTATTGGATACTGTGTTAATGATTTTGGTTATCGCTTATATGATTATGAAAATCACAAAATCATTAGGAGCAGAGATGTAATATTCAATGAAAAGGTCTTGTATAAGAATCAATTGCAGGAAAAGAAACAAGGAAAAGAAAATAGAGAATACATAGTGCTTGACGATATCACAGGAAAATTGATGGTGCCTAAAAATCATAATGATCAATAGCCAGAACAACAACCACAACATCAACAAGCACTTCAAACACCTAAAAGTAATGTGAAGATCTACCAGGATAAGTAGACCCCCTGAACGATACTCTCCTTCATTATATTATGTATTGTTGACTGATTCTGGTGAACCAGAATGTTATGAAGAAGCAGTGCAGGTAGAAACCAAGAAGAAGTGGGAGCAAGCCATGAAAGAAGAGATGGACTCCTTAGCACATAACCAGATTTGGGACTTAGTCAAGTTACCTGCAAGTAAAACAACATTGCAAAATAAATGGGTTTACAAGTTGAAGGAAGAAGATGGAGGTAGAAAAAGGTATAAATCTAGACTTGTGGTGAAAGGTTTTGCACAGAAAAAGGGTATAGACTTTGATGAGATATTTTCTCTTCTTATGAAAATGACTTCAATAAGAACTATTCTAAGTCTAGTAGCTGCTGAAGATTTACATCTTGAGCAGTTAGATGTAAAGACAACCTTTCTCCATGGGGATTTGGAGGAAGAGATATATATGCAGTAGCCACAAGGATATGAGGTAAAAGGGAAGGAGAACTAGTGTGGAGGTTGAAGAAGAGCTTGTATGGCTTAAAACAAGCTCCAAGGCAGTGGTATCTAAAATTTGACAGGTTTATGTCTGAACAAGGTTATAATAGATGTCACTCTGATCCTTGTGTTTATCTCAAAAGGCAAAACGATGGCAGCTATATTATATTGTTATTATATGTAGATGACATGCTTGTTGCAGGTTCTAACATGCAGGAAATAAATGTGCTCAAAAGGAAATTGGCAAACTCATTTGCAATGAAGGATTTGGGTGCTACAAAACAAATCCTTGGTACGAGAATAACTAGAGATAGGAAGAATCACAAATTAACATTCTCTCAAAGTGAGTACATAGAAAAGGTGTTGAAAAGGTTTAATATGCAGAATGCAAAACCAGTTAGTATACCTTTGGCTAGCCATTTCAAATTAAGTAAGGAGGCGTGTCCCAAGACTTAGGAAGATATGGATCATATGTCTAAAGTTCCATATGCATCAACAGTTGGAAGCTTAATGTATGCAATGGTTTTCACAAGGCCTGATATTGCACATGCAGTGGGAGTTGTAAGCAGGTACATGAACAATCTAGGAAAAGAACATTGGATGGCAGTGAAGTGGATTCTCAGGTATTTGAGAGGTACCACAAATCAAGCATTATGCTTTGGTGGTTTAAACATTTCTCTACAGGGATATGTTGATGCAGATATGGCAGGTGACAGAGATAACAGGAGGAGCACTACAGGATATGTATTTATTGTAGGTGGAATAGTTGTCAGTTGGGTTTCAAAATCCAAAGTGTTGTGGCACTTTCAACAACAGAAGCAGAGTATGTTGCTGCTACAAAGGCTAGTAAAGAAATGATTTGGTTACAAAGGTTTCTGGATGAATTAGGTAAGAAGCAGTAGTTGGGCAGGTTATACAGTGACAGCCAGAGTGCCATACATCTTGCAAAGAACTCTGCATTTCATTCCAAGACTAAACATATACAGCTCAAGTACCATTTCATACAGTCAGCATTGGAGGATGGACAGTTGAAGCTGGAAAAGATACACACTAGCCAGAATCCTGTAGATATGCTAACAAAAGTTGTAACTAGGGAGAAACTAAGAATCTGCTCAGTTTCAATTGGTCTTCAAGTATGATGAAGAAGATGAGAAACAACCAGGTCCAAAGTGGAGTCATTGTCTAGCAAATGAAGCAGAGATGGAGTTGCTATAATCAGTCTCCAAGTGGGAGATTGTTGGGTGTGGAGCTTGATTATCTTCTGTATTCAAAGGTTTCAGCCAAGGGGGATTTACCCCCTCGTATGGAGGGGTGTACAGTCTTCTTGGGGCGAGGGTAAATCCCCCTTGGCTAGGGGGTCCGGGAGCTAGCAATCCCCTGGCGGGGGTTCACGGGGAGCGCCACCAAAGCTAAAAATGGATGTAAAATTACCTTGTAAAAGTCTAGTAATTTCTAGTCAATTTGGGCTATTCATTAGGTGGATGATCTAACGGTAGAAGTTATGTTTAATTTAGGGTTTTTTGCCCTATAAGGCAACCCCTCACTATATATGAGGGAATTGTATTGCATCTATGGATATCTGTATTTTGAGTGAGGAAGAGAGAGGAGATTGAGAGCGAAGAGGGTGTTACAGCGGATTACCTGTAGGTTGTATCTTTTCAGTTTATTGGATAATATATAAAAGAAGGACTGGTTGTTTCTCCGTGGATGTAGCCCAAACTAGGTGAACCGCGTATATTTGTTCTTGTTTTATGCGTTTTCTATGTTTATATTTCTGTAATATTTTATGTGTTCCATTGCTTCGTAATATATAATTTTCTAACATTTGTAATGTGCGTAAACAAAAACATCGATATTGGGAGGCTCCGATATGGAGTAAATGCGATTTCACATTTAATTATTTTTTAAAAACTGTATTGGGTCCAAATATCATAGGTGAATAGATTATCAAGGGTTTTACGAATGTTACCATTTAAAATTTTGATATACAGGCGGATGTGATATTTCGATTAGACCATCGTTAATACGCGGGTCCAAATATCAGACCTGGAAGATATCAGAAGTCGGAGGGGGAGGTGCATTGGAATATCAATGATGGAGAGATTATCGGAGATCGAAGGGAGTGTTGTATTAGAGATCAGAGGGATATGTTGTATCGACATATGAGCAGGATTGGCATATTGGAATATCGATGATTGAAGTCTTTTCAATGTGTCTCGAAAAGAAATCTCTGATATACATTACCTCTGATATGTGGGAACGGAAATAATGATGTGGAATATGGGTCCTCCTACAACTGTTTTATTGTATAGTTCCAAAAGTTATATGGCCACTTAATATATTCATTTGATTATTGAAAAGAGCCACTTAATATAGTTCATTTGATTATTGAAAAGAACCACTTTATGGATTGAAATTTAAATATCAGGGATTTCAAATGAATTCCTCCGATATTAGATTTGATATATGCATTCTTTTCAATAGGTCTTTCTCTGCTTTTATCAATAAGCCAATTCATAATATAAAAGCCATTTTGTAATATAAGACTTGGTCTTTGTCTTGGCGGCTATATAATGAATTAAATAAATATTTAAAAATAAAATTAAAAACAAATATTTGCAAAAAACTATAACTTATAAAACAAAAAGGTAATATACATTCTAATAGGCCAAGGAAGTGAAAAATATCCAATCTTCAATTAGGCCTCCATTTACAAACCAAACAACCAAATGAAATCAAAAAAGTTATGATAGGAAGATAGGAACAAATTGAAATCATTGAAGCAATCCAAATACTCAAAATGAAATAGTAATATGACCAACCATTCAATCAAAGGGTCCCCATAATGAGAATTAAGTGAATAATGGGGGGGGGTTGTATTTTTACCACAACAATGGCGATACACTGGGAAGGAACAATTATCTCTGTTAAAGTGAGGGGTTGCCTTATAGGGCAAAAAACCCTAAATTAAACATAACTTCTACCGTTAGATCATCCACCTAATGAATAGCCCAAATTGACTAGAAAT
>Ga0139314_100188_pt1 | contig 14072 bp, 17 predicted proteins | sample In2P11_FD_99376 | JGI IMG/M metagenome (GOLD analysis project Ga0139314, IMG submission 99376)
CAAGAAGACCAAGAAACTCACACTCTTAAACAGTTCCAAATTTAGCGAGGTGAGTCATTTGATTCTAGGGAGGGATATGATACAGCCATTTATGAAGTCCACAAGCAATGCAATCTGAGGAGTAGAAGAATAGATGTCCCTGAGGCCAATAAACAGAAAGAAACCAAGCATTCTAACAAAGCTAAGATCAAGAACCCCCTTGTACAACCCCTCCCTAGAACAGGTCCTAACCTAAATAATCCAACAGTTGAAGATGTATCAGACAATCAACAACCTAACAGAAAACCTTCCACTTCCATTCCTCCCAAAGGAAAGGTGGAAGAGCCTCCAGAAATTGACTTGGAAGCAACTTCAACCCATAAAACCACACCTGAAAAAGAGAAAAGCCCTGAAAATACAGCCAAAAAAAACAATCTCACTGTCCCAAATACAAAATTTCAAACTCAAAAACCTTTCAATCTTGAGACTGAAATAGACAAATTAAAGATAGCCATTCCATTGATAGAATTGGCTAAACATGATGTCTACAGAGATCAAATTAGCAAATCTCTTCAAATTTCGGTGAACAAAGATTCAGTAAATCTCTTTGATGACCACCCTGAATTAATTTTTGGCCCCGAGGTAAATGGAAAGTCAGTAGATGGAGGGGTTCCTCCTTTCTATGTAAGTCTGAACATTCATAATAAAATAGTTCATAATGCCATGTTTGATTCTGGTGCTTCTCATAACTTAATTCCTAAATTTGTAATGAAGAAGTTGGACCTAGATATTACCAGGCCATACAAAGACTTATTCTCTTTTGATTCAAGCAAGGTCAGATGTCTAGGATTGATCAAAGATTTATGTGTATCATTAGTTCAATACCCCGCCAAGACCATTTTAATGGACGTAGTGGTAGCTGATATTCCACCAAAATATGGCATGTTGTTGTCTAGATATTGGGATGAAAATCTCCAAGGATATTTACAGTTAGACATGTCTTATGCTACTATTTCAGTATTTGGTCAGCCCAAGAGATTGTATCAAGAAAATCTAATGAAATATGTGGTAAGTAGTCAGGAGAAACCCCATAATTTTCCCATCTATTCCATGCACTCTGACATGGACTCCTTCATTATATACAGTGCTGAAGCTAATCCACAAAATCATGTCAACGTTTTAACATTTGAACAAGAATAAATTAGAAACCAAAGTCTAATCTTCAAATGTAAGAAATTTCTAAGAACAACGATATATCAGACACTCAAGAGAAACCAGATGAAACTCAAAATCCAGATTTCCCTAGTAAATGGATTTCCGAGACTCCTAATACTAACTATGAACATGAGATCATTTAGTACTTGGAATTTGATGGTTCAGTCAATAAATTAGGGGTAGGAGCAGGAATTTGGGTACACAATCTAAAAAATATCATGCTGAAGCCCATGCTTACAGATTAAACTTTAGATGCACCAATAATATCGCTGAATATGAAGCCCTCTTGCTAGGACTTAAATTGATCAAAAGTTTAGGGGCAACCACGGTATCAGTGTTTGGAGATTCTGATTTAGTCATTCAACAGATAAAAGGGAACTTCCTCACAAATGATCCCAGATTAAGATCTTATAGAGGGGCAGCGATTGAGATCCTCAATGCATTTCTAGAAACACAGCTTGCCAAAATTCCAAGAAAACATCATTTGCATGCTCACAGTTTGACAACTTTTGCCAACACTTGTAAATTGCCATTTGAACCCAACCATCAATTTACAGCTGAGTTTAGACACAGGCCAGCCATACCTGACAATGTAAAGAACTGGCAAGTGTTTGACAATGATATTCAGTTTAACAATTTCTTGACCCTTGCATAAGAGTTTTCTAGCACTTATATAGACACAGACACTGCTAGTGAGGTGGATCAAATGGATAAAATTCAAACAGATATTCCAGCAGAAACTGCAACTCAAATACTTTACACAATGAAATTTACCAATAAAAAGTTACAAGATCTTAAAGAAGTAGATATTGATGAGATTATTGGAGGAGAATCTGAAGTGATTAATTTAAAAGACAATTATCTGCCCACAGGATTAACTCTTTTGGAAGATTTCTTTGATTCTAATGATGTCCCAAAGAAACCCATGATGCGGCCTCTAAACGCAGACATTGAGGACTATAACATAGGAACTGAACAAAATCCTAAAATGATAAATTTATCCAAAACTTTACCCCCTGATCAAAAGCTTAAATATGTTGAACTCATCAAATAATTCCAAGATGTTTTTGCCTAGAGCTATGAAGATCTGAAATCTTATGACAACTCTGTAATTCAACATACCATACCCCTCAAGGAAAATCAAAAACCATTTAAGCAAAAGCTCAGAAGGGTCAACCCTATACTACTCCCTTTAATTGAAAAAGAAATCAAAATAATGTATGAAGCTATGATAATTGCTCCTATCAGGTTTTCAGAGTGGGTATCTAATTTAGTGCCCCCTAGGAAGAAAACAGGAGAAATCAGATTGTGTGTTGATTTAAGGAATGTGAATAAAGTTTCTTTGAAGGACCGCTACTCGTTACCTAAGATGGACCACATTTTACAAAGGGTAGTAGGTGCCTCTAGGATTTCACTTTTGGATGGGTTTTCAGGCTTTAACTAGATTCTAGTCCATGTGATGACCAAGAAAAGACTGCTTTCACAACACCGTGGGGAACTTTCAAATATGTTAAAATGCCTTTTGGACTTAAGAATGCAAGGGAAACCTTCCAACGAGCAATGGACATAGCTTTCGCAAAACAAATTCATGATTTTTTAGTCATATATCTAGATGATCTTACTGTGTTTTCCAAATCAAATCAGCAGCATTTAGATCATTTGAGACAAGTGTTTTTAACATGCAGAAAGTATGGTATTTCATTAAATCCTAAGAAGTCGTTGTTCGGTCTGGAAGAAGGCAAACTGTTAAGCCATATAATCTCCAAAGATGGCATCAAAATTGATCCTGATAGAATAGAAGCCATTTTACAAATACCCCACCCTAGAAATATCAAAGAACTTCAAGATTTCCTACGAAAAATTAACTTTTTAAGAAGATTCATTCCTAATTTGGCTGAACTAATTAGATTGCTGAATAATATGTTGAGAAAAAGATTCCAAGTTTAAATGGACATTAGAAGCTAAGCAAACATTTTAAGAAATTAAAATGGCTTTAACCAGAACACCAGTTCTTACAAGTCCACAATTTGACAGAGACTTCATAATGTTTTCATTTGCATCGGAACACACTATTGCTGCTGTTTTACAACAGAAAGATGATTAAGGATGTGAAAAACCCATAGCCTTCTTTAGTAAAGCACTCAGAGATGCACCACTAAAATACCCAATCATGGAAAAACAAGCTTACGCACTTGTAAAAGCTATTAAAGACTTCAGAGTCTACATATTATATTCCCATATAATAGCCTATGTACCAAATGTTGTTGTCAAAGATATCCTAACCCAAGAGGGGATTGAAGGCAAGAGAGGTAAATGGATTGCTACTATATTGGAGTATGATATTGAAATAAAACCTACAAAGCTTATAAAAGGACAGGGATTGGCTAAACTTATGACTGAAACCAATTACCAAGCCCTGGACATTAATGAACTAGATAATGAACAGGAGATGGCCACTCCACAAATCAGCCAGGCCTTCTTAGAATCACCTTGGTATGCTGATATATCTTATGTATTATTAAACCTGCAGGCTCCTCCAGGGTTATCCAGAACAAAGAAAAGGTTTTTAAAAATGAAAGCCTCAAAATTCTGTATTTTAGATGGTGCTCTTTTTTGGAAAAATCATGAAGGTATTCTATTGAACTGCTTAATAAAAGACGACGCTGATAAGGTACTCAAAGAATTTCATGTAGGGGACTGTGGTGGACATCTGTACTGGAAATCAACTGCTGACAAAATCCTAAGGGCTGGATTTTATTGGCCAACCTTGTTTGCTGATGTCAAGAAGTTTATCACTGCTTGCCATAAATGCCAAATTTTTGAAGGCAAGAGGAAACTTCTACCTCTACCCCTTAGACCAATTTCCACTGAAAGACCATTTCAACAATGGGGTTTAGACTTCATTGGGGAAATCCATCCTCCCTCTTCTGGCCAACATAAATGGATCCTCATTGCCACAAATTATTTCACGAAATGGATAGAGGCCATCCCTTGCAGACAAGCCAATGATTCAGTGATCATATGATTCCTAGAAACCAACATCCTGTCTAAAATTTGGCTGTCCTCAAAAGATCATAACTGACAATGTTGCCGCTTTCAAATCCAAGAAAATGATAAGTTTCTGTCACAAGTATCATATCACCTTGGGCCATTTCACAGCCTATTACCCTCAGGGTAATGGTCTAGCTGAATCCTCCAATAAAAGCCTGATTAATATTATCAAGAAAGTATTGGAAGAAAACAAGAAAAACTGGCACAAGAAACTTACCAATGCACTATGGGCAGACATATTAACTACCAAGAGATCCATTGGAACTAGTCCTTATGAGCTAGTCTATGGTATGGAGGTTGTATTTCCTTCATCCTTAGGAATCCCTGTATTGAAATTACTGCAAGAAGCTCGGGTGGAACCCAATGACATTCAAAGAAGAGTAAATCAGACCATCCATTTGCAACAAACGAGAAGATGTATACCAAAGATCCCAATTGTTACAAGAAAAACTCAAGAAAATATTTGATAAAAGGACCAAGGCAGAAGATTTTTATCTAGGGGACAAAGTTTTAAAATGGGATTCCAGAAGAGAAGATAAAGGAAAACATGGGAAGTGTGATTTCCTATGGAAGGGACCTTTTATTATTCAGGCTTCACAAGGCAACAATACTTACTTTCTGAAAAGCTTGGATGGTACAGAAGCAGAAGATGGACCAGTGAATGGTCGAATGCTGAGACACTATTTTGATCCAGTTTGTTGATATATCCTGACTTTAACATGTACATAAGGAAGTTCGGTTTCTACAGTTTGAAAATAGTAATTGGCTTGCTTATTACAACAAGAAGAATGAGGAGGAATGTGCAGAAAATAAAAAAAAAAAACAGTGAAGGAAATTTACCATTTTTGTTTTGCCTCAGTTTTGTCTATCAGAGATGACAGAAGAAGACTTGGGGGCAGAAAACACAAGAACTAAAAATCCAACCAGAATAGATTTACAGTTGTTTGAATCAGCTCAAGAATAATGTGTATATTTTACCTGATCCTTTGTACAGTTTTCTACTTTCCGCAAAGGAAGAGTTCAGAGCACAGCAAGAGCTGTTTAGAAGGCCATCTGACCTGTTGTTCTTGACTTTCCACCAGGAAAAGCCATCCCCAAGTGGAGCCAGTGTTATGCTCCTATACCAATAGGTGTCATATTTCATGATTGACTTGATTAGCTCTACAATATGTGCATACCTTTTCTTGTTGCAAAGGTTTTCCATTTTCTCAGAAAATCAACTAATTTAAAAAATGGAAAGAGGGTATACCCTAAAAGAAAAATCAAAGGGTGAAAAGATAAATGGTTAAAAGAAAAAATAAAAAAAATGAACCCCAAACAAAAAGACCAGGAAAGTGTGCAAGTCCAAATGCCACTACTATTTTAGTTCTCTGTAAATAAAGTATCATGTACAGCTTGTTGAACTTTTTTACCACAATGAATGAATGGCCAAATAGCTTAATCTTGGCCAATTCATGTTTGAATTTCCTATTTTAGAGATAGAGAATACAAATCTGTCCGGACTCTTTAAACTTGGTAGATAAGTAGATAGGTAGAGAAGCAAAGGAGCTCAACAGTTTAATCTGAGCCCTTGGAAGAAATAAGTGCAGATCTAGATATGCTTATCATGTAAACAAAAGAAAATTGATGAGGGTTTGCCAGTCCAAGTGCACCCAAAGAAAAAGAAGAAAAAATGTTAGGTACAGTAGGCTGGGTAGGTAGTTTTGGTGTTGTAGAAGCATACTTGTGATTGATTTTGTTTCTCAAGTTGTTCATCTTACTCACTGTTATCACAAGAACCATGGCAGATGTTTGGATACAGGTCAAGCAAAGCATAACTAATTCCCCCTTCTTACATTCCTTAAATCATTTACTAATTTTCCCCCTGAGATGTTAAGATCTACTTAATATCCCCAAAAGCTCACCCATTCCATTTCATTATTGCCTCAGTAAACTCCCATTTTACTTATGAAAATGGCCATCTTTCGTGTATAGACCCCTTCTCTTCCCTTTGGGCCTAAGTTTTTATGTAAAAATTCCAAAACATGTAAACTAGCGCTTGCTTTCATTTGTCATATTAACACTAATTTGTATTATATAATTCCCCTGAAAAAGATACCCTTATCCCGTACTATATATAATATAATCCCCCGCTATCATATATACCCCGCCCCGGTTAAATAAACCATATCATTGTGTATAATAGGGATTAATAGCTCATTAGGAGCTTATTGGTAACCTCCGCACGCATAAATTCGGGATTAATTAACCTTTGGTTAATTAATAACCTAATCTCACCCCCAATAACCAATGAAAATCACCCCGGTATTGTTATAAACCTTTATTTAATACTGGGCCCCCCGCGCATTAACCCTCCATCACCTCCAGCGAGCGCCCACTGTTCGTTCGGTGCCCTCCCATCGGACGACCAATATACATATACCCCCTCCTCCACCGCACTTTAATGTCCAAGGAATTGGCGGTATCGCCGCCCATACCAGGACGCGTGTCGACCGCCCGCGCTGCTTGCGACCCTCCCGACCGAAACCACTTAAGCCCATAAGCAGTGCGGGCCAAAACAACTTACTGCTCTCCCGCTAGACCTCGTTGATGTCACTGCCACGTCATCGCCGCGTACCCCCCGCTAAACGACAAGGTGTCCCGTCATGCTGACGTCATCTGCTCATAAATTCCAAAAATTACCCGCCAACCCAAATTTCTTTAAAAAAGCGACGAAATGTCATTTTCGTTGTAAATATCTCTGTTCACGCTCCCATGCAAAACAATGACCGGAGCCGCTGTACCAGCTTTTCAACCGCCACCCAGCGGAAGAGACCACATCAGCGCGCTCTACCATCCATCATTCGACCTATAATTACTCAGTTTGCCTCCATAGTCCAGGTATTTATCCATTTTACCGATAACCCTGTAAATTCCACTTTTTCACTGAAAATTCCACCTGTGAAAACCAAATTCGAGTTGAGAACAGTCTGTTTAGCCCATAAAAAGACTCATAGACCTGCTTTTCAGTCCAATTTTCCACAACAATCCCAAATTCCAGTTTGAAAACACAAGAACCAAACATGGAAGCACCCGTAGCCCTGAATGTCACGCCTATAAATGCACCTCACAAAGACTTAAACTATCTGCCTCTTGCAGACAAAGACTTTCAAATAAAGGACTTAACCACTGATTACAATCATCTTCAGCCCTTCTGCAAAATGAGGGATAGTTATCTAAGCAATTCTGATATTTTTGGACCGTGGGAATCAAACCTTCCCATGTACTTCCTCTTCTCAGTCCATGTTTTCCTAGACATCATTAACCAATGTTGTGCCAGCTATGACTCTGTCCACAGAGCAGTTATGTCACCTGCACAAACTGTCCTTTTTTCCATAACTGCTGAATCCATCAATGAGATTATACAATTCCATTCCACTGAGCCTCTTGCTCCTCTTTCCATGGGATTTTTGCTGGAAAAAGCTTCTCAATTGCCTAGCTCAGAGATAACCCGTATTGCTCAGATGTTCATGTCACCAAAGCACCAACCTAAAGGCCCTCCTCCTTATCTGCACACTTTTTTCACTGAAACTGGTAAACTCATTCTTGACATGATATCCTTTGTCTTGGGATTTAGGTCTAGTGAATATGTGGATGATATCACCCTGGTTCTATTATTTATCTTTACTTTAGGACAGCCCCCTGCTGTCAAGTATGACTATGCCACTTCCATTGCCAACAAGATCCATGCTCAATTCATGAATTTGGAGAGGGAAGGAGTCTTCAAATACACATCTTTTATATACAATCTGTTGTTATATTAGCAGCGAGACAACTTTCCATTTCCCATCCGGAAATTAGATTCAAAAGGAAATCGGAGGCCTGTGATCTTTTGGAGCTCAGTCTTCCATGATACTTATGAGTGACCTTATACTTATAGTGAATTCATTGACTTGTTTGTACACCCAGCCTCCACTTTGTGGATAGGAGCCGCTCCTCCTAGGATCACTGGTGACATGAGGAAGATTTTGCAACTTTCCAAAAACTACAGAATAGGTGACTGGTACCTCTACCAGAATCACACAGAGATCAGAATGTATGGGTGTGAATTTTTCCCTTTTAAGTTGCCTAAATATGTGCCCATGAGGTTATTTTCATTAGAATATTTCAGGCAGATCATCCATGCAGATTTAACCCACTTTTGTAATGTAAAGAAGAAAGCTCAGCTGAGAATCAAGAACCAGTTAGGCCCTTATGTTATCCATGATAGGGATGCGTGGAAGGATGTTGAAAAGATCTTAGAAGACCACCTTAGATTGAAGAAGATTTTTGGGTGGGTGCCATATGAGCCATGTAGTTTCATAAGTGACAGAAGGGTAAGGTACATGCTATCAGTGTATGTACATCATAGGATCCCAGAAATTGAACAGTATGCAAATCAAGAAGAATGGGTAGAAGGGACCTTAAAAGAAGAAATTAGTGAGCAAGAAAAGATGGAAAAGACTATGAAAGATCTTGGAAAAACCCTTGACCTGGACTCTTTTGGATAGGTATCTTTCAAGCTGCCTCAATAGTAAGGAGTTGGAACATCCTCTGCTGGAACTTCTCAGCAGCCCGTACAAAGAACCAGCGCATCAGTCACAGGGACCTCAAAGGAAAAAGAGGTAGAAACTACAGAGCAGCCAATCACGACTGATCAGCCAGGGGGGTCCAAAGAACAGGAACAAGTACAAATTCCTCCTGCCTAATCTAAAGCAGCAGAAATCCTAGCGTTACAAACTCCCCTAAATGAGGAAAGAAGCAAGAAGAGAGACAGAGAAGAGGCCACACCTATTAGTGGACCTATAGAACAACCAGGTGTAAAGAGGCAAAGATTGAATCCTCTGTCAGAAGAGGAAATCATTGAAGAAACAATAGAGAGCCTCAGATGTGAGAGGTTAGTCAGCTAGCATACTTCCCGAGTGGTAGATACATCAACTAGCTCACATAGGCAGGAGCTAGAAAGGCAACACAGTATTGAAGTATCATCTACCAGGCCACAAAGCAAACAACCCTCTGACATCAAACAAACTTTTACAGAAATTAAGGCAAAAAATGATCCTGTGAGAATTCAAATGTATAATCAATACTTGAAGAAGGCCCCCTCAAACTAGCAAAGGTTAGTGTCTGCCTATGACATTAAAGAAGGCAAAATGATCATGAGTTAGTTTAAGCCAAAGGTATAACAACCCCGGTCTATGGCAGATTACATCAGAACAAACTTAGAGGTCCTAGCCAAAGACATTCATCCAATGGACCAGATTGAAATCCACAAGTAGACTGGAGAAATGGTTTATTCTACACTGGCTGACAAAGCAATGTTGGCCCACCAGTTACAAAGTTCCTTAGACAACACAACAGCTCAGTTAGATTGGGAAAAAGCTTCTTCTCTGGCCAAAGATAATAGAATCAAATCATTGGCAGATATCATCATGGAATTGGGACATGACCCCAAATATGCTAAAGGCATAAAGGAACTAATCAAGAAAAAGGAAGAGGACATTGCTGCCCTAAGGAAACAATTGAAGCTACCTCCTTTAAGGCACCCTCAGATTGTAGAAATTATAGAGCAGAAATCAGAGGAAGACATGATGGACCTACTCATGAAACTCAATGAAGGATTAATTGATACAGAGCAGGCACTTGAAAAAGCATTAAAAGAGAAGCAGGGAGAGTCGACCTCCCAGCCACCTGAGGTAATCCCTACAGTTACAAGTGCAGTCCCCTCAACAACTGGAACAACATCAGCTCCAAATGTCCCACCAGCCACAACTGAGGTAATTACAGGTACAACATCAGCAGGAGCAGCAGTACAGGTATGAGCACAGAAGAATTGATAAAATCCATGGAAGAATTGAAACTCCAAGTGTCAGAGCTAAAGCAAGTAAAAGAAAAATTTGCAAAAGTAGAACAGAGTTATGATAAATCCAAGATAAGTGTAGCAGAGAAAATAAGAGAGGTTAAAGCATTATAAAACAAAGTTAGAACATTAGAGAAAGATCTTACTATGGACAAGCCTCAAGCAAAAATCAAAGGAATTCTTTGGACCAACATCACTCAATCCCTAAGTAATGTTTGGCCATCTATCCAAGCTATTTATGAGCAGATTGACTTGGTGAATGCAGCACGTGGTGAAATTCAAAAAGCAAGAGCTTTACTAGGACAAATGCCTGATCAAGCCAACCGGCTCATACACTTTTTGAATAGCAAAAATAGGGAAATATGGAATAACTGGGCATCCTAGACATGACAAGCACCATTTTGGATATCAAACGAGTTATAACCAAGAGAACTTTAATGCAGAATTTGGAAAAAAGATGCGAGGATATGCAAGTGGAAATTAATTCTTTCATGCAAAGATTTACAGTTTTGCAGGATAAAGGGCTACCAAGTCTATTAGGAAATAATGACCGCTTATGAAACACACAGATTATGTACATAAGTTGAACACATATGCTGTTGATCAAGTTAATTCATCAACAAGTGCTTCAGAAGTAAAAGCACTCCCCACAGGCCAAACTCTCTATGATAATTTGGAGAATTTATTCTATATTGAGCAAAGGTAAAACATCTGTTTCAGCTCTAGCCTAATTTCTTTAGATATACAGAAACTGATGAAACATTGAGGAAATTTCAGAGGCATAAATTTCCAGAGCAATAGTGGTGGGAAGACATGTTGGGAATTTTGTCAAATTCTCTTGGGTAAAAGATAAAATTCGGGTTATTTTTCCACGATAAAGTAAACAGAGATGAATGAGGATCAAACAGGTCAAAGTGTATTCAAATAGGACTGAAAAACATCTGACCAAAGACGGAGCAGCCAACACAGAGTATCAGTGGAAGACACCTGTAAACTGACTCGCAGAACCTACCTCCAGTACATCTGATAAAGATGGAATAGCCAGCACAACGTCAATTTATTGTTTCCCTGTTTTTGAGACTATTTGTCTCTATCTTTTGTAAAAAAGGGATTAGTCATTGTTAGATATTATCTCTACCAGATATTTTGTAAGATATTTTGATATTTTTGTATAAATACCCCCCCAGACGAAGTATTTGGGGTTGGTGAGTATTCTCAAACTTTGCTGTAATACAGAAGTTTGGAATAACAAAGGCTGTTGGAATCATCTGTTGTCTGGCCTACTGGATGAGGAATTGATGTTAAGGACTTGTTACAGAACTCTTGAATCAACTTATGGATCAATAAGTCCCTTCTAACTTGTGTTTTACAGTTTTCTATGTTTATTATATCATCTATGTTTCATGATCTCAATAATAAAGAAAAAGAATAATCCAGAATTTGCTTGACTGCACTTTGTTTTCAGTCTTTATTATTTTATGTGTTTTCCTCAGAATTAAAATAAACAGTGAATTCTTGACTGCTCCTGTTTTCACTGATTCTTTCATGTTGAGGATTTGCTAAGGAATTCTTAATTTTTCCTTAACAATAATCATCCATTTTCCCTCTGTTAATATGATGAAGGATTTTTAACTGCCTTTCACCCATTTGATCCCATTCCATCTAATTACAGCCTTTAAATTGTTCCATGTTTGACTACCTTGCTCTGTGATACCATCCTCTGTTAAGAAACCTAATCCAGGAAGCTACCTCCTTTGACTCCAACATGCCCAATGGATTGAACTATTCAGTATTTCTCACTGTTCTATTGAATCTCACCATCCAAAACTAAAACAAAACCCTTGAACCTCATAACTAGCCTGACACATTTCAAAACGAAGCTAAATTATAAAGAGAGAGCCCTCTCTGGATGCAGATTGGCTAGAATCTGTATCTAAAAGATTGGTTTGTGTTTACCTCAGCCGTATTCCCTTTCTTACAACTTTGGGGAACAAGTTGAATGATAACAATAGGTATGCTTTTTTTGAAATAGTTGCAACATTAATTGAATTTGAGTTATTGTAGTTCAACAATCATTTTCACAAATTTTCATTTAGTTTTCTGATTCTATTTTATTTATTTCAATATGCATGACTAAGAGGGGTAGAGGTCCAAAGCATAGGAAGGGTAGAGGTGGAATTCATAATTTGGAAAATTATGTTTCTCACATTGGACCTATTGTAGGTAACAACTCCAGGTACACTTAGACCAACAAGATTAGTACTTTGCATATGGACTCTAGAAACAGTAGTTCAGGAGTCTCTCAACCAACAAGGGAAAGGAAAGTAACTTTTGCAACTAATTCTCCCCCTGTGGCTAAATCTTCACAGAGCAATCAACCCTTACATAACACAAGGTACAATCTACTAGGAGGAAGAGATATGGGAGATCATGGAGATGGCACTCGTGAGGGAGTTGGAGAAAACAATGTGTAAAATGACCAGTAGGGAGAACTCACTTTTGGATTTCCAATTATGGACCTCAATGCTATTGTACAAATGAAAAAAATTCTGCCATCAGTTCTCCCTCATTTTTATGGTAAGGTACATGACGGCCCTGATGCTTTTTTGTTTGAATTTGATATATTGTGTAGGAACTATGATTATTCATTAGATGCCTAGATATTAAAGCTCTTCCCAACCACTCGTAATGATCCAAGTGAATATTGGTGGCCACCCGCCTATTCCACTTGGACCCCCACCATTGTTTCTTTCAATTTTTCAATTTCCTTATGTGCAGCACAATTTACTATTTTTGGCAGTTTTTTCAGGTTTTAAACTTTTGAAGTTGTATTGAGGCCCTAAACGATGTTTTTTGGGGAAAAATGGGACCAACATAGGTCATATATTGCTTTTGGTCATTCAAAGTTGTAGTCCTCAGATAGATCTTTCTAACGAGGTATTTCGCACGTCAAACGGAGATCGTATGCCAAAGTTACGACTCCGGGAGGTTGATGTACCAATTTACCCAAATGGGACCCATAGTTTGGTGTTTCATCTCCTAGGGTTAGGTTTTTGGATGTTTAGGGTTTTCCATTGTTTCTCAATAATAAATACGTCTTTTGGACTCATTGTAACACAATTCAAAGGCATGTAGCTGCCACATCTCTTCTTAGAGATAAGCTACCATCGCTCGAGCTAGTCTTATTTCCATTATGTTTGTAAGCATATTTCATGATATTAATGAAATGAAGTCTTGTTTCTGCTGCATATTTGTATTTATGGTTACATCTGTAATTTTTGTGTTCCCATAGCATGCAACAATTCAAGTATCGAATGTTCCTCCTCAAAAACTACTTTCAAACTAGGTATCAAGGGACAATTCTCCATATGATTTTTACTTGCAAAAATTATACAAATTTTAGCAACATGGACATCTGCAGGACATTCATGTAATGGATGATTCTTTCTACATTTTGAACAAAATATAGATAATGCAACTTCTTCCTCTTCTAATTTTCTAAAGTTTAAAATTATCTTGCTGCATAATAAATCTATTTAATATTTATGTTTTCATATCATCTACTTTATGCTCAAGTTCAAGCGGCCTAGCATAAGTTGATCCAGATTTGATATTCTTAAAAGAATTGCCTCTGATTCCCCTACCAAATGTGGACTGATTCGTGAATATTTCCTGCATAAGTCACGAATTTTCTCAAAAGTTAGTTGATTTATATCTCCATGTCCTAATAAATTAAAAGAATTCATTGACTCATCTAAAATTCCATGTAAAAATAAGGTCCCAACAGTGGTAAGATCCAATCTATGTTTGGACCTTTGGAAAATATACAAAAACCTTCTGTTATAATCCTCTAAAATTTCATCCTCTCGTTGCGTGATTGTAAATATTTAATCCTGAATTTTAGGAGTCTTACAATGCTCCTCATATTTACCTATAAAAATTCTCTTCA
>Ga0139314_100165_pt2 | contig 14033 bp, 13 predicted proteins | sample In2P11_FD_99376 | JGI IMG/M metagenome (GOLD analysis project Ga0139314, IMG submission 99376)
GCAAAATGAAAGAACCATTGCTTTGGAAAGTCATCCAATCAAGGGAAAGTTTTTACACAAAGCTATTTATGAGAAGGAAATGTTGGCAATACCACATGCACTTAAGAAATGGCGACCCTACCTAATGGGAAGACACTTCAAGGTAAAAACAAATCATGATAGCCTTAAATACTTTTTAGAACAAAGATTATCCTCTGAAGAGCAACAAAAGTGGGTCACAAAGATGTTGGGTTATGAATTTGAAATCATCTACAAAAGAGGGAAGAAAAATGTGGTGGTAGATGCACTCTCAAGAAAGGATGAGGATGTTGAAGCATTATTGTAAGCCATTTCTATTATCCAACTAGATTGGCTAAATGATGCAAGGGAGGAATGGAAGAATAGTGAAGAAGTGTGGGCACTTATTCGAAAGTTACAACAAGATTCTAGTACATCTAATACATTTAGCTGGAAAAATGATTCGTTATGGTACAAAGATCGCTTATACCTCCGTAAGAATTCCCAACTCAAACAAAACATTCTTATGGAATTGAACACTTCTCCATTGGGAGGGCACTCAAGGTTTCTAAAAGAATACCACAGGATTAAGAAGGAATGCTTTTGGGATGGCCTTAAATTAGATATTCAAAAGTTTGTGGTAGAATGTTTGGTTTGCCAACAAAATAAAGTGGAAACAATTAAGACCCCAGGTCTATCACAACCTTTATCCATTCCAAGCCAACTTTGGGAGGAGGTTTCAATGTATTTTATCATAGTTTTACCCAAGTCTGAGGGAAAGAGTGTCATCATGGTGGTAGTTGACAGACTTACAAAGTATGCACACTTTTGTGCATTATCACATCGATTTAAAGCCAGTACAGTTTCTACTGCATTTATGGAAACAATTAAAAAGCTACATGGAAATCCAATGATTATTTTAAATGACAGAGACCCCATTTTCACTGGAAATTTTTGGACATAATTATTTTCTTGTCTCGGTACTCAGCTCATAGCTCATCTTATCATCCTCAATCTGATGGGCAAACTGAGATAGTAAACAAATGTTTGGAAGCATATCTTCGTTTCTTTGTATCTAATAAACAAACATAATGGGTCAAATGGTTGCCTCTGGTTGAATGGTGGTAGAAGACTTCCTTCCATACATCAACAAAAATGACCCCATTTATGGCACTTTATGGATATCAGCCACCATCCACCACATCATATTAAGAGAAAACTCTAAGGTTCAAGCAGTGGAACATCACATCGAGCATCAACAACAAGTCCTCCAACTCTTAGAGGATAACCTCATGTTGGCGTAGAATAGAATGAAACAACAAGCAGATCAACATCGTAGTGAAAGAAGTTTTGATGTAGGTGATCAGGTATTCCTATGGCTACAACCATATAAGCAAATTTCCCTCAAGCAAGCTAAGAAGGATAATAAATTATCACCAAAGTATTATGGCCCATACAAGGTGTTGCAAAAGATTGGTACTATGGTGTACAAATTGGAGCTTCCTGCAGCTTCTCGAGTGCACCTAGTTTTCCATGTTTCATGTTTAAAGAAGGTTATATGTGACAAACTCCTAGTTCAAAAAATATTGCTAGAACTTGACAAGGAAGGAAAAATTATATTAGAACCAGAAGCAGTCACAGTAACAAGAACTCAACAGCTACGAAATCGATCAATTTCGGAGTATCTCATCAAGTGGAAGAACTTATCTTCTAAAGATTCCACATGGGAAGACGAGAATTTTATACAGCAGCATCTAGAACTACTCAAGCGTTGATGACAACAAATTTTTGATGGAGAGGGGCACGTTAGGTCCCTACAATAATAGTGATTACCCCATTACTATTGTATTTGTATCCCTTATTAATATTGTTGTGCCCCTATTATCCCCATATTGTTATTACTGTGCCCCATAGAATCCATCTGTTGTTATTTTTGTGCCTTTATATTATTATTGTTAGGTCGGTTGGGTTATATTGTGACTCCTTAGACTCCTATATTTAGAAAGGAGGTTTTTTCATTTGAATCATCAAGGAATCATTCATTTCTGTAATGTAAAGGAGGTTGCCCCCTCGAAGAGGCTGAATTATAAGGCGTTGATCTATCTTTTCTATCTTTTTATGAGCTGGTTTCATAACACAAAACTGTGCAAACTAAGAGAGTTGATTAAATCATGGATAGAGGTGATTCTAACTATGATGAGGAGACAACAAGCGATAATTCAGCGGAAAGGAGAAGGTAAAAAATAAAGCCTCATAAGGGAGGCAAAAACACAAGAGAGGGAAACTGTCAAAGATGTCATTATTCAGGAGAGAGAAGCCCAGATGCAAGATTTGATGGACAACTTAGAGAGAGCTAAGTTTGTCATCACTTACCTGGAGTAGTAAAACAAACAACTAAGTCATAAACAGGTCCTCATGGAACTTGAGCTACTAAAGACAAAGAGGCAAAGTGACAAAGAGGCTCATGTCACATTGACTCCTATCGAGCAAGAAATTGAACAAGATAGGGAAATGTGGCTTGAAAGAGTCAACCTACATCTTGAAAGGCTCATTGGAAAGGCCAACAGGGATAAGAAAATTCGTAGACATATGGCATACCATTACATGGCTCGTAACAAAATTTGTAACATGAGGATTATAAAGTTAAAGGCTAGGGTAAGGACAGTTTTGGAAGGCAAAAGGGAGAAAGATAGATTAAAGATGTTTGCTGAAGCCTCCATGTCCTATCAAAGTAGTTGATGGTGGTATCTCATGCCAAATCTGGGCAAGTTTTGAAGAAATTTTGTCATTTTGAAATTTTGGAAATTCAAAACACAGAAAATCTGCCCAAAAGTGCAACACCAGCTCGTTTCATAACACAAAACTATGGAAACTAAGAGAGTTGATTAAACCATGGATAGAGGTGATTCTAACTATGATGAGGAGACAACAAGTGACAGTTCAGTGGAAAAGAGAAGGCAAAAAAGAAAGCCTCATAAGGGAGGCAAAATCACAAGAGAGGGAAACTGTCAAAGATGTCATTATTTAGGAGAGAGAAGCCCAAATGCAAGATTTTATGGACAACTTAGAGAGAGCTACGTTTGTCATCACTTACTTGGAGGAGTAAAACAAACAACTAAGTCATAAACAGGTCCCCATGGAACTTGAGCTACTGAAGACAAAGAGGTAAAATGACAAAGAGGCTCATGTCACATTGACTCCTATCGAGCAAGAAATCGAACAAGATAGGGAAACGTGGCTTGAAAGAGTCAACCTACATCTTGAAAGGCTCACTGGCAAGGCCAATAGGGATAAGAAAATGCTCAAACACATGGCATACCATTACATGGCTCGTAACAAAATTTGTAACATGAGGATTAGAAAGTTAAAGGCTAGGCTAAGGAGAGCTTTGGAAGGAAAAAAGGAGAAAGATAGATTAAAGATTTTTGCTGAAGCCTCCATGTCCTATCAAAGTAGTTTATGGTGGTATCTCATGCCAAATCTGGGCAAGTTTTGAAGAAATTTTGCCATTTTGAAATTTTGGAAATTCAAAACACAAAAAATTTACCCAGAAGTGTAGCACCAGCTGATTTCATAACAAAAAACTATGCAAACTAAGAGAGATGATTAAATCATGGATAGAGGTGATTCTAACTATGATGAGGAGAGAACAAGTGATAGTTCAGTGGAAAGGAGAAGGAAAAAAAGAAAGCCTCATAAGGGAGGCAAAATCACAAGAGAGGGAAACTATCAAAGATGTCATTATTCGAGAGAGAGAAGCCCAAATGCAAGATTTGATGCACAACTTAGAGAGAGCTAAGTTTGTCATCACTTACCTGGAGTATGTAAACAAACAAATAAGTCATAAACAGGTCCTCATGTAACTTGAGCTACTGAAGACAAAGAGGCAATGTGGAAAAGAGACTCATGTCGCTTTGACTCCTATCAAGCAAGAAATCAAACAATATAGGGAAACTTGGCTTGAAAGAGTCAACCTAGATCTTGAAAGGCTCATTAGCAAGGCCAACAGGGACAAGAAAATGCTCAAACACATGGCATATCATTACATGGCTCGTAACAAAATTTGTAACATGAGGATTAGAAAGTTAAATGCTAGGCTAAGGAGAGCTTTGGAAGTCAAAAAGGAGAAAGATAGATTAAAGATGTTGGATGAAGCCTCCATGTCCTGTCAAAGCAATTGATGGTGGTATCTCATGCCAAATCTGGGCAAGTTTTGAAGAAATTTTGTCATTTTGAAATTTTGGAAATTCAAAACACATAAAATCTGCCCATGTGCTTCTTCTAGGGGCACCTAATGGATAAATGGCTTATGTTTTTGGACTCAAGGCATCAAGAACATACACCCTAGCAATTTTCAGAATTCTTGGAGTGGAACTCGTCCACCAAAAGGTCCAAAAACTCCCCAAAAATGACATTTCTTCGTCTTTTTGGACACACAAAAGCAACCTTGGGAGATTCCAAGTTTGAGGGGGGAAATGAGCTCCAAATTCAAAAAATCTAGATGTTCCAAAAACTAGACTTGAATACCTTTCTAATGAGCTATCATGGGCTCAATTTGGCTAAGGAAAAGGCCTCCAAAATTAGGTGGAAAGTGGAATTCTACTTAGGGCCAGTGGCGCTACGCTTAGGGCCATTTTGCTCAGGAAGCCAAAATTCGCCTATTTTGACTATGAATTTGATTTCTCTTTCCTCATTGATGATTTCATTGATGTAATTGATGACATGGCATGTAAATGTAATGGTAAAATAGTGTTAGAGGGTAGATTCATTAGTTAGAGGTGGTTTTGAGGCAAATGAATCAGTATCCCCTCTTTTAAAGGCAAGTTGTTTGACTACCTATATTCCAGTTCTTTGTTGGGAAATGGTTGAAACAACACCTCTTCTCCTGGATTCGACCCCTGAAGGTTAGGATGAGTAGTTTAGATGTCTATATTATGTGTTTTCTTGGTCATTTGGTGGGGTTGGACTCACTTGGATGCTTTGAGCTTGATTGTACACCATTGTAAGCAGTTTGGCAAGGAAATTATTAGGAATTGCAGCTACTTTTATGGGATCCCTGTGGTATGGCATTTTAGCATAGTTTATTATTTTGTTATCAAACATATTTTATGTATTCCATCATCTATTTCACTACTTCTAATTGAATGATATCAAGATAGATAGGTAGAATCCATTGTTTGCAGTGCTCTACCTTGGGAAATCATTAAGTATTCTATGTTTTATGTTGTTTGAGAAGGACCCATGATTGTGACATTCCCTCCTCAGCTCCTCACCAGTATTAGACACCTCACCTCACTTAATTTCAAGTGTTAAAGCCTATACCTACCTTGCCCCATAGAACACCCTGCATTCTGTCCTAATTTCCTAGACCTAAACTGCCCAGCTCCATCTAATCCAGCAAACACCATCATATTCAATCGAAACCTTTCGAGCTACTATACCTAGCCTAAAATCCCTAACTGATCTAGTCACCTTGACTAAGATTGTAAAGGGGAGAGCCCTCTCACTACCTTGTATGGCTAGCTACAAGGTTAAGTCGTTTGTGGTTACCCTGGAAACTTGCTTTCTTCAGCCCGAGGCAAATCTAGGTGATAACAAAATACCATGGTATTAACCCTTGGGATTCTTTAATCTTGAATTTCCTTGATTTTCCAACCTAGACGTGCTTTTCCTCTTGTGAAAGTGCATGCGTACATGCACTTTTTGTTCTGTTAACCTGCATGTATACACTACTTTGTTAAAGTGAACCTGCATATACAACTTAAACTACCTTACAACATCCTTTTCCTTCAACTTCTTGGTTCTGATTAGTAGAACTTTGTTCCAACTTCCTGTGCTTTTGTATCAATTTCATGTAACCTCTTAATTGACATATTAGAATGTGAGTTTACTTTTATCAAATCTAAACTGACCTGTGAGTGAGTTTCCATCAAGGACAACACTTGTATCATAATGCCAACAATCTCCCACTTTGGACTTGATGTAAACCATATGGGTGTTGATTGCTTGAAGCTGTTGAAGCTTTTAGATATATCAATAAAGACCAAAATACTCTCCCCCTTTGACATCAAGGGAAAATGGTAGACCAAGATATTTTCCCCCTTTGAGATACATTATGCTATCCATGCTCCCCTTGAGTACATGTAGAGTCTACAGAGATATTTCTCAAAAGAATAACATGACTCTATAACTCAACTATGTGAGTATGACCTTCCTATCACCAATGACTCATACATACATCAATCATGCAACCACGTGGGGATACACCAAATGTTTATACATGACTGAAATAGAGAAATTATTACATCATCCTTCCCATGTATAGTGCAGATACAAATTACATCATATGTCTAATATGACTCATTCAAAAATAGACTATGATAGAAGGAGACATATTACACCTTGTATCTTTACATGACTAATGCAAGAATTGATATAAATATCTGAAACCATAGCTCAAATTAGCAACCATAATGCCAACAATGCATAATGTTTGTGAAGGCTAATGTTCACCCTAAACCTCTACTACCTCTGAATTGTCAACAAATCATTCATCAAGGCATCTTCATCAGTCAGATAAAAATCAATGAACAAAGCATATTAGTAGACTATAATCATCAATATAAGACTGAGCACCCATGACAAAGTCTAACCCACTGTTTTTATATTAGACAAACTTGTACACTACTGCAGCCACAAAAATCGTGTATATAGGTGACTATCCTTCATCAAACCCACGTATAGTAACCTTCTTTTGAAAATTGGATTTAACAGCAAGATGATGCAGAGACTACTCCCAGCCTTTGTCTGACATATCCAAATGTTTCTATGGGAAGTAGTTTGGTAAATATATCAGCAACCTATTCTTTGGAGGGAACATACACCAATTTAATCTTCTTTTCAAGAACTTGTTCTCGTAGAAAATGGTACTTAATGGGTATGTGCTTGGTCTTGGGGTGCATGGCTGGATTTTTCGAAATATTGATGGCACTTGTATTATCATATAAAATGGAGATGGGTGGAGAACATGTGATTTGAATGTCTTGCAATGTTTTCATCATCGAGAGTAGTTGTGTTAAGAAAGATGAAACAACCACATATTCCACTTGAGCTGTAGATAAGGAAATTGAACTTTTCTTCTTGTTGAACCAAGATACTAACCGTGATCCGATATATAATGCACCTCCACTTGTTCTTTTTCGATCATCAACATTTCCTACCCAATCTGCATCTGTATATTCATGAAGAGTAATATCTATATCTTTAGGATACCATAGACCAAAGTCTTGAGGTCCTTGAAGATATTTGAATATTCAGTTTATAGCCTGAAATGTAATTCCTTTAGATTTTCTTTGAGCCTTCCAACAATTCCTACTGCATGCATGATATCAAGTCTGGTACCTATTAGATAGAGTAGATTTCCAATCATAGATCTGTATGCTGATTGATTCACTGTAGGTGATCCATTGTTAGAAGTGAGACTGTATCTTGTTACCATTGGAGTACATACTAGTTTAGAATCTTCCATTTCGTACTGCTTCGGAATATTCTTGAGATATTTAGTTTGTGAAAGAAAAATACCATCTTTTGTTTGTTGTACTTGTAGACCAAGAAAATAATTAAGGTCACCAAGTAAGGACATTTCAAATTCTTGTTGCATAACCAAAGTAAAGTTTTGACTCATAGATTCTTCATTGCTGCCAAAGATGATATCATCAACATAAACAACAATAATTAGTAGTTTATCATTCCCAATCTTGGTGTGTAATTTGTTGTCTACAGATCCTTTTATGAACCATTGTTGTTGTAGATATTTGTCAAGGTGATAATACCAAGCCCTTGGAGCTTGTTTCAGTCCATAAAGAGCCTTTTTGAGATTGCATACAAGCTCTGCATCATTTCCTAGAATGAATCCCTCTGGTTGTTCAATATAAACTTTTTCTTCTAACTTTGCATTATGAAATGCGGATTTTACATCCATTTGCTTCACCTTGAATTTCCAAAAACTTGAAAGAGCAAGAAACATTCTTATTGCTTCAAGTTTGGCAACAGACGAAAATGTTTCTTCAAATTCTATATGTTCTTTTTTAGCATATCCTTTAGAGCCAAGTCTTGATTTGTTTCTAATAACCTCTCCATTTTCATTCAATTTATTCTTGAATATCCATTTTGTTCCTATAACATTTTTATCAAGAGCTCTAGGAACTAATTCCCAAGTATCATTCTTTTCAATTTTGTGAAGTTATTCACTCATTTCCTTAACCCAACATTCATCTTTTCTAGATTCATTAACATTATGTGGTTCTATGGAGGATAGTAATGCTAGATAACTAGAAGTTCCTGCAAGAGTCCTTCTTGTTTGTACTCGAGACCCTTTTTATCCTAGACTTTGAGATCGTGGATGATTCTTTTGAACATACCTCGATGGAGTATTTGAATCAGTATTCACAATTCAATAATGTTTTCATTTCCCAATCATATTTATATATGCTACTTCAGTGAATTGAACTTGCATGTGCATGCAACTGTCATTAAATAAACCAGTGTATACATAGAGAACTTATGATTTAGTCAATTCATCATGTGTTGATCTTTAATGAGTGAATCAATATTTTATTATATAGTAATAATCTGCATTGATAACATAATAAACCATCACACATAAGAAACACACATGAACATGAAATTTAATGTGGAAAACCTATGCAGGAGAAAAACCACCTATTGTTATCGTCTCTATCTTCTTTTTAACATAAAGAAAATCTGTTTACAGTCTTGTACTGGTGCAGACTCATACCAATACGTAGGCACCCACCTGTAGAAGGCTACAACTTTCTCTCATTCTCTGGTTTCTACTGGAAGGGAGCTACAACCCCCTAGCTCTTGCACTAGCTAATATATTTACTAGTATATAGGTGTCGGCCTACATAAGGCTACTACCTTCTCTCTTCCACCAGGGACAATGTTTCATAAATTTTCAGATTGGATGTTCCTAGTACACAACAACACAATATGAAGGCCTTACTTTTACAATTTTTCACGCTCAACCCATCAGAAACTTTGAAGCTCAAACTCTATAATAATAACTACCTCAACCAACAGTAAGTCAATCTGAACACTCAGATCACTGTCAGGAGAAAACTATGCTAAACTTAGAAGCCTGCATCATCATTCAAAACCAATTGCAACCTCAATAATCATATATCAGAATTCATATGCTAATTTGATGAACCTAACGTACATGTATACACTACTTTCTTTAATCAAACCTGCGTATGCCTCCAAAACCACTGAAACATAAAACTTCTGAATCAAATTTATACCAACAAGTAATATTCTGAACATCTACTATCAAATTACATAGATCTGGATAGTCAGAATCAAAAGTCACCCTCCTCACTTAATCAATCAATCAATCAATCAGACTCAATCTCCCTATGCATTGAGTTCTAATTTCAAATCTAAGAAGACATCATTGACAGATAATAGTAAACTAGTAGCTCTATTAAAATAGATCAGTCATTTTTGAATAACATGCTTTTCTTTTGTATATGCTACTTGGAAGCTTTGAACCAATGTGTATATGCGCCTTCACTAAGGCGAACCAGCGTATATATCTACAAATACTAACTTACAATTTTGTTTCTATTCCAAATTTCAGACATACCCAAGTCATGACATTTAAATAATAAAACATGTGTGAGCAATCAGATCTATCCCAACCAATATCATATCATTCAATGATAAGTCGTTTTAGGTCTCATGATAATGATCCAACAATGAATTGAAAGTGAACACAATATTTCAAATTATATCATAATCATAGCCCTTGCAACATAAAATATACTTCGGATAGAAGTATTCCTGAGAAACACTTTCACTTGCACACTTGGCCCTTTGATCTTCTCCTCCTTATATAGTTTTTGGCATTTCTCAGTACTTCAAACCAAAACAACACTTAGAACATGTGGTATCCTTGGACATGATCAAACAGTCATTACTCCGCTCAATATTGTGGGCTAATACCATGGTATTGACCCTTGGTATTCCTTAATCTTGAATTTTCTTGATTTCCAACCCATACACATTTTTCCTCTTGTGAAAGTGCGTGCATATGTATACACACTTTTTTTTCTATTAACCGGCAGGAATACACTGCTTTGTCAAAGTGAACCTGCATATATAGCTCAAACTATCTTACAACATCCTTTTCCTTCAACTTCTTGATTTTGATTACTATACCTTTGTTCCAACTTTCCTGTTCTTCTGTACCAATGCCCTATTACCTCTGAATTGACATATTACAATGTGAGTTTCCATTTATCAAATTTGAATTGAAGTATGAGTGAGTTTCCATCAAGAACAACACTTGTATCATAATGCCAACAATCTCCCCCTCTGGACTTGATGGGAACCATATGGGTGATGATTTCTTCAAGCTGTTGAACCTGTTAGAGATATCAAGCAAGACAAAAATACTTTCCCCCTTTGATACCAAGGGCAAAGGGAAGACCAATATATTCTCCCCCTTTGAGATACACTATGTTCTCCATGCTCCCCCTAAGTACATGCAGACTTTTTAGAGATATTTTTCAAAAGAATAACATGTCTCTATAACTCAACTATGTGAGTATAACCTTCCTATCACCAATGACTCATACATACATCAATCACCCAACCACATGGGGATACACGAAATGTTTAAACATGACTTAAATATGTCAATTATTACATCATCCTTCCCATAAATAGTGGGGATACAAATTACATCATATGTCCAATAGGACTCATTCAAAAATAGATTATGATAGAAGGAGACATATTACACCTTATATCTTTACATGACTTATGCAACAATTGATATGAATATCTGAAACCATAGCTAAAATTGGCAACCATAATGCCAATAATTCATAATGTTTGTGAAGGCTAATGCTCCCCAATAAGCTGTGTTACCTATGAATTGTCGATAAATCATTCATCAAGGCATATTCATCAGTCAGATAAAAAACAATGAACAAATCTTATCAGCAGACTATAATCAACAATATCAGACTAAGCACCCATGAAAAAGTCTTCCCCATTATTTTTCTATCAGAAAAACATTTACGCTCCTGAAACCACAAAAACTCGCGTATATACACGACTATCCTTCATGAAACCCACATATAGTAACCTTCTTCTGAAAACTATATTTAACATCTGGATGATGTAGAGACTACTCCCAACTTTTGTCTAAGATATTCAAATGTTTCTCTGGGAAGTAGTTTGGTAAATATATCACCAACTTGTTCTTTGGAAGGAACGTACTCCAATTTAACCTTTTGTTCAAGCACTTGTTCTCGTATAAAATGGTACTTAATGGGTATGTGCTTGGTATTGGAGTGCATGACTAGATTTTTCGAAATACTGATGGCACTTGTATTATCACATAAAATGGAGTTGGGTGGATACCATGTGATTTGAATGTCTTGCAATGTTTGCATCATGCAGAGTAGTTTTGTGCAGCAAGATGTAGCAGCCACATATTCCTCTTTAGCTGTAGATAAGGCAATTGAACTTTGTTTCTTGCTAAACCAAGATACTAACTGTGACCCCATATAGAATTCACCTCCACTGGTGCTTTTTTCATCATCAACATTTCCTGCCCAATCTGAATCTGTATATGCATGAAGAGTAAGATATGTATTTTTAGGATACCATAGACCAAAGTCTTGAGTTCCTTCAAGATATTTGAATATTATTTTTATAGCCTAAAAATGTGAATCCTTTGGATTTGCTTGGAACCTTCCAACAATTCCTACTACATGAATGATATCAGGTCTGGTACCTGTTAGATGGAGAAGACTTCCAATCATAGATCTGCATCATGATTCATTGTTAGAACTGAGATTGAATCGTGTTACCATTGGAGTACATACTAGTTTAGAATCTTCCATTCTGTACTTCTTTAGAATTTTCTTGAGATATTTAGCTTATGAAAGAAAAATACCATCTTTTGTTTGTTGTACTTATAGACCAAGAAAATAAGTAAGTTCACCAAGTAAGGACATTTGCATAACCAAAGAAATGTTTTAACTCATAGATTCTTCATTGCTACCAAAGATGATATTGTCAACACAAACAACAGTAATTAGTAGTTTATCATTCTCAATCTTAGTGTATAAGTTGATGTTTGCATATCTTTTTGTGAACCCTTATTGTTGTAGATATTTTTCAAGGTGATAATACCAAGTCCTTGGAGCTTGTTTCAGTCCATAAAGAGTCTCTCTAAGCTTGAATACAAGCTTTGCATCATTTCCTAGAAGGAATCCTTCTTGTTGTTCAATATAAAATTCTTCTTCTAACACTCCATTAAGAAATGAAGATTTTACATCCAGTTGACACACCTTGAATTTCCGAAAACTTGAAAGAGAAAGAAACATTCTTATGTCTTCAAGTCTGGCAATAGGTGCAAATGTTCTTCAATGTCTATACCTTCTTTTTGAGCATACCCTTTACAGACAATTCTTTCTTTGTTTCTAATCACCTCTCCATTTTCATTGAATTTATTTGTGAATATCCTTTTTGTTGCTATAACATTTTTATCAAGAGGTCTAGGAACTAGTTCCCAAGTATCATTCTTTTCAATTTGGTCAAGTTCTTCATTCATTTCGTTAACCCAACATTCACCTTTTCTAGCTTCATTAACATTTTGTGGTTCTATGGAGGATAGTAATGTAGATAACTGGAAGATCCTCCAAGAGTTCTTCTTGTCTGTACATCAGACCCTTTTTCTCCTATAATTTGAGATTCTGGATGATTCTTTTGAAAATACCTGGATCGATTCTTTTCCCTATTAGTTGTATCTTCTTTTGATGCTTCATTGGCTTCTTCCTCTATATCATTTTGATTTGTTACAGGAAAGCATTTACCATCTTCCTCATTGTCATCATCCTTTGTTGAATTTATATTTTCTGTATTTCTGCATGCTTCATCAATTACTACATCAATGCATTCAACAATTTTTCAAAGTCTCTTTTATAACATTTGTATCCTTTACTTCTAGATGAATAACTCGGAAGAATTCCTTCGTCTTCTCTAGGTTCAAGCTTACCAAGTTTTTCATCAGTCTTTTTGATGAAACATTTTCTTCCAAAAACTCTAAAGTGTTTTATAGTAGGACGCTTAGCATACCAAAGTTCATATGCAGTTTGATCACTATTTACCCAAACATTAGCTTTGTTGAGAATAGTCACGATAGTAAATGTAGCTTCACCCTAGAAGGTGACACGAGTTATGGATTCATCAAGCATGTCTTGAGCCATTTTTGAATTGTCCTTTTCATTCTTTCCACTACACCATTTTTTTGAGGAGTTCTAGGAATAGAGAACTGTCTTTCTATTCCATGTTGTTTACAAAAATTAAAAAACTCACTTGATATGAATGATCCTCCTCGATCAGAATTGAGACATTTGATTTTTTGATCTAATTCATTTTCAACTAGAGCTTGGAAGGCTTTAAACTTTTAAAATGCTTCATCTTTATGCCTTAGTAGACCTATCCAACACATTCTAGAAAAGTAATTAATGAATAAAATAAAGTTTTCTTCTCCACAAGGTGATTTTTTCCTTGTTGGTCCACATAAATTAGTATGGATGAGTTCAAGAGGCTTACATGTTGATCCCACCTTTTTCATTGAAATGAACTGTAGTTTGCTTACCAACTTGACATGGTTTTCAAATGGTTTTTTTTTTTATATGCTGCTACCTGGAAGATCATGAACCGCCTTGAGCCTACATTCTTTTCTTATTTGACAAAAGCTTAGATGCCCCAATCTTCTATGCCATAACCAATTTTCATATCTTTTTCTTATATAAAATTGTTTTTGTCCTCCTTTTAGTATTTATAGATTTCTTGGAGTTCTTTTACCTTTGATTATGATCTTTCTTGTAACAAGCTCATAAATAACATATCCATTTGATCGAAACACAACTTCATTTGCTTGATAACACATCTGACTGGCACCCAGCAAGTTATGTTTTAAACCATCAACG
>Ga0139314_100190_pt1 | contig 14032 bp, 9 predicted proteins | sample In2P11_FD_99376 | JGI IMG/M metagenome (GOLD analysis project Ga0139314, IMG submission 99376)
GATGAAGGCATCTTCATCTTCCTTAACGGAAGAAAGGATAGTGAATCTCGCACTTCCCGAGCGTAGGAAAGATGATACGGAAATTCATTCCGAGCTATGAAAAGGAAGTGAATTCCCGGCTAGGTTCTTCAAGAAAGAGGGCTAGGCCCAGGAGAGGAGATTCAGCTTCAATCGGAGATTTCCGCTGTTCAAGCTATCTCATCAGGTAATTAAGTAGTCGGGGATTCCGCTATAGCCTTAGGAATAGGGTACGAATCGGCTGTGGGTCCTGTTTCCTTAGTGCCAAAAGCTTAGTAAGAGGAAGAGGGGGTCTTCCGGTAGCGGGAAGGCAGTGAAGTAAGCGGATATGGAGTACTCGAGGGGCAGGCCCTGAAGCGAAGGACGAGAACGAGCGGGATCTCAGACGAACAGGAAAGAGAGAGTCAACGCCGGTAGAGGAGAGGACTAGCCTAGGCTCTTCAAGACCTTAAGGAAGTGCGCTTTACCTATGGACGTTGCTACCTGCCTAATTGAGATTCTTTCCTTCTTTTAGGACTGCTATGAACTTCCTTCCCTCACTTTCAGTTCTTCCAAGGTTTCTTCAATGAGAGTGAAGGGAAGTAGCTAAAGGGGGCTGGGAGGTACGACTTGCGTCAAACTTGTGAAAAAATACTTGCTGCGCACCTGCTGAACAAGGCTCCTTTCAAGTCAAACGGAGATTACCAGTTCCGGAGGGACCAACCATTGTACTTCTAGGGGAAGGTCTAACATAGCGGAAGGCCACGGCTTTTGTGAGTGTTCCGCACAATACGGTACGGTATGCCACCAGCATAAATGAGGCACACAAGAGCCACTGGCACAAGATAGATTTAATGCCAGCCTGGAAGTGATTCGCTACTAAGTCGGGTAGCGGCCCGCCTATTGTAGAATCGTCGATAACCTGGCTGCCACTATCATGTGTGTAAAGACTTACTATATAGGCATACTGGAAACCGTTTGGCAAGTCAAGGGACCCTGGAATCCGCCCCTTAGCTATAACGTTCCAGAGTCATGCAGAACAGACACTAACCGTTCTCCAATTACTATTAATTAATTGGACCTTCAAGGAACGAGTAGAGTACAAAAACGAAAGATTCGAGTAACCCTCCGAGCTAGGGAGATATTAAAAAAGGCCGTAGCAAGGAGACTTTAACAGACCAGTTAGAGGAAAGCCTCCACTTTCATAAGAAGAGCGTCAGTAGGATAAAACAGCAATCCCAAGACTAGCTTTCCCGGACAATGTATATTGTGAAATGGTGGCGCTATAACAAATCCAGAGTACCTTAACTTGCGGTTGCCGCACAAAAGCTGGTCACCTTAACCAGTCATACCCATTTATGGAGATTCAGGATCTGAAGCTAAAATGAAAGCCATAAAACAAGTAGCTACTCCTACTGCAATTGGGACTTCTTTTAAGCCAGCCCACCAAAGAATTCCACCTCGACTCCCCTCTACCAGAGAATCTATGAATTCCGGGCACCTGCAGTAGCAGCAGGGATGGGAAAGACAAATAACCAGCCAACTATGTATGCCTTCAAGCCTGCCTTCCTCTCATCTTCCTTATGGAATGGGCTCCTCCTTAGAATTTAACGAGATCTAGAATCTTGGATGAATCTTCTTGAAAGGGGTTGATCAACCCTAGAAGACTCGATGGCTTAACAGTCCAGTGAATAACCTGATTCAGAGAGATACCCCGGTCTTTAGACACTCGCCCTACTTCTAAAGATAGATAGAAAAGGTTGGAGAGAGTGACTTTCTGAAATTCTCTCCTTTCTAAAGCTGCGCAAGATCCTGCAGTAGTATATTCGGTTGTTTGCGGTGGAATAGATTCAAGCGTCCGGGCCAGTAGATCCAGAGCAAATAGACGTTGACTTAGTTGCTTTTGCAGTTGATTTGAATCCCGATGTTGATCCGACGCAACTTACCGGTGATAGTCGCAGCACCAGGAGCTTTCAAGGGAGGCAGACATGTATAGATAGTAGCCGATAGTGGCATACCTTCCGGATCGAGGTCCCGCCCGGTAAACACCATACAGGCAAAATACCAGCGGGGGGAAGAGGCCCTTCTCACTCAAGCTCAAGCATTTACTTTTCTAGTTAGAGACCAACGTCTTGGGGCTCACGTGGGATCCGCTCAAGGACCTACTGGTTTAGGTTAATTTCTAATGCGTTCCCCGACTGGAGAGGTCATTTTTGGAGGAGAAACGATGCGCTTTTCAAAAATTTTCGGAGGTTTCAAAAAAAATATATATATATAATATATTAGATTACCGGCCGGCTGGTTTTTATGCAAAAAAGACAAAACGGGGTTGGATTTCCACTCATAAGGAAGGAAGGTTAGATACCTTTGACAGGGTTGTATTTTTGGTTGAAATGGGATGGTGTTCAAACTCCCGAAATGCAGTCTAGACAGCGGGCCCTCCCCTTTCTGACTGGACTGACTCGTGGAAGGGTCAATCTCCTCCGGAGCATGCTGCACAGCCACTCATTCGTCCTGACCAAATAGTAGAATCTATCTCTCAGCGATTCTTTTCTCCGCAAATAACCCCTTCCCAACTAGCCCGCCCGATCTATTTTGTAAGATCGGCTAATTCAAAGGAGTTAATCTGGTCCGAAGTTGTCGGAACGAATCGTTTGCTTTATCGAACAAAGCTTTTTTAGGGGGTCTTGGTTGGCCCCCTATTTTCAACCATTACAGCTGGCGTCGACCAGCTTTGCGATACGGACGGACACGAAGAAGAACGCAGGCAGCGGAAATGCAAAAGAGAAGAGCAAAGATTCCCGACTCAGAGCATGTTATTGACTCAACCATAAATCTGTGGAATGAAGGTAGCTTGCTTACTCTCAGCCAACTAGTTAGAAGGAAATCCCTTGACTTCGTTTATGCCCTTATGCAGTAAAGAAAGCAAGTGAGGCGGGCTAAGATTCCATTCGAAGTAACGTAAGAGGATTCGATGTTGCACCATCTTCAACTCTTCTCGGGATCCGAGAGTTTTTCGAGAAAAGGTCCCATCCTTCAATATCATGATTGGGTCGACCAGGTCAGATCATGAGTGAATAGAAAATCGAAAACGTACATAGCTGTTCCAGCTGAAATACTTGGAATAATTCTACCACTTCTACTAGGAGTAGCCTTTTTAGTGCTAGCTGAACGTAAAGTAATGGCTTTTGTGCAACGTCGAAAGGGCCCTGATGTAGTGGGATCGTTCGGATTGTTACAACCTCTAGCAGATGGTTTGAAATTGATTCTAAAAGAACCTATTTCACCAAGTAGTGCTAATTTCTCCCTTTTTAGAATGGCTCCAGTGGCTACATTTATGTTAAGTCTGGTCGCTCGGGCCGTTGTACCTTTTGATTATGGTATGGTATTGTCAGATCCGAACATGGGGGGACTTTATTTGTTTGCCATATCTTCGCTAGGTGTTTATGGAATTATTATAGCAGGTTGGTCTAGTAATTAGGAGGCGGCCGTTCGGTCGCCTATGATACTAGGACCAATAGGTCAAAAATGGGTTTGTGCCGCAGGTGTTGAACGATCTACTCTACACAGGTGTGGGCTTACAGGGCTAGGGCTCATAAACCCTCTCTTTCATTCATCAATAGGGCCCTGGTCGGTCACTTTTCCGGGCCAGGATCGATAAGTGGAAGTCATAAAAAAGAGATGTTTCTCTTCGCACCTCAGATCAAGAGGAAGGGTAGCTTGTCAAGCTGGCCTATATATATATATTAGAATATATAAATCAAAAGATTCGCTGTCTTTTAACCGGCTGTTCTTCTTTGTCAACGCTACTAAAGACCTACATTAGTAGAAGTAAGCGGCTGAGTTAGCCTAGCCTACCCTACTAATGTATTGTATAGTAGAGTATAGTATAGTAGGCGAGCGAGTTAGCGAAGACGCTTAGGCTAATAGATAAGAGAGCGTCGGTGCGTAGCCTTCATTCTACTACGCTACGCAAAGGTTACGAAGTCACTTAGCTCGACGTTAGGAGAGTCAAGGGGGAACGCCATACCTACATAGAAGAACCGCTGTTCGCTGACTTTCTAAGGTCTAACCTTTCGCTCCCCTACTGAAAAGGGGCAAAGCCGCTTCACACCACTGATAGATTACTTAAGATTCCATTCAAAAGGCCCTACTTAGTTTCGCAAGCCTTTGTCATTGTTAGGCAACTAAGTAGGGCCCGAGGCCCCCTGCGAATCCGTAAATCTGAGGAGCATGCCGCAACAAAAGGATGGTCCCCTATGCATTTCATTCTTTCTGGAAGGGAAAAAAAAAGAAGTACCCCCATCATGGTGAACCTCTCCTTGTGATCGGGATGAGATAGATGCCTCCCGGCCGGGGGGCGGATCGAATCGGAGTTTCCTTAGGTAGCCACCGACCTACAGTTATCCTTAAACTTCCGTGCTTGGTGGAGAAGAAGCGAACAAAGGTACGCTCGCTTGCTGTCTTGTTCTCTGCCGCGAACTGGGATCGCTCGCCAGCTAGGTCAGATTGGAGCAAGATTTCTTTAGAACGTATTACCCAAATTCGGGGACAAGGGGCGGAACGACCTCTCGATCTACTTACTGCAGCCCAAGAATAAAAACGTCGTCTAGGCGTTCCCTGTTGCTCCGATCTCCTACGCCTAGGACGTTGTCTAGGCCAAGAGCCATAGTTAGTTGCTGTTTCCATTTGGTTGTTTTTTTTCTTGTTGTTGATACCGGCAAGACCCAGCCAGATGATGTCTGCTGGTTGGTAGTGAGAGGACTCTTAGTACCTGCATACCCAAAAGGGGGCGCCGATTAAAAAACAATCATTTGATTTTGTTTCTTGCTCTCCCTTAGCAGCGGGAAAGGAGTCTATCTATCTGCCTAGCTTTGGTAGATTTCCTCCAACGCAATCCACAGAAATTCCACGAATCCCTTGGTGGATAAGTCCGACGACTCAGCAGCAGTGCGGAATTGAGTTTCTCGTCTGGTGGATCTGATCTATAGTTAGGGGGCAATACATACCAAAAGGTTCGAAGAAGGAACGCGCATAAGAGTATATAACCAACCCACCCTTCTGTATAATGTGTATAATGTATAACCTATTCACATTAGTGAAGCGACTGGATGCATAAGGGAAGTGCACGTTTGTGAGACCTTAGTCGGGATGCATAGGGAAGTCAACCTACGAGCACGGAAGGGCGTGGTACCGCTGCCCCTCTCTATCTAAGTAAAGGTAAAGTCTCTGCTTCAGCTAGAATGTAAGGAAATGGAAAGAAGCACGGAAAAGGGTCAAACGCGGTTGCTAGCATCGAGGAGAGCCGTCATCGACGATAAAGTGGGAGTTCGGACTTGGCGAACGAGCTCTTTCCGTGCTATCGGTTGTTCTGTGTAGTCATGGCCTACTGAATCGATAGTGTGGAAGGACTAAGGGTTTGAACTCGTTCTACTTCTTTCTCAGGCAGGATGGTCACGTGAGGGGGTGGAAGTGCTTCGAGCAGGGTCTTCAGGATCTGCATGGTATGGCTTGAGATTGCTGGCGTGGAAGACGGGATGGATGTTGCGGAGCCAGTGTGGTAGTTGAAGCTTGTAAGAGACTTTCCCGACGCGGGCAATTATGGGAACTGGTCCTTCGTAGCGACGAAGTAGTCCTTTGTGCGCTCGGTGTACTCGGCTGAATGTTCGTAACTGGTCGCGGTCTTGATGAGTACCAAGTCTCCGACTTTGAATGGGTCTGGCCTTCTGCGCTTGTCAGCCCACTTCTTCATCCGTTGAGACGCCTTCTCCAGATAGGCTCGAGCAACTTCAGCGTTCTTCTGCCACTCCTTTGCAAACTGGTAAGCTCTTGGACTCTGTCCTTTGTATCCGGCCACAACCGTGTGGGGAGTAAGCGGCTATTGGCCTGTGATTAGCTCAAATGGGCTCTTGTTGGAGGAAGAGCTCCGTTGCAAGTTGAAACAGAACTGAGCAACATCAAGAAGATTTACCCTGGTTGGCACTCACAAAGTGCCTTAAATATTCTTCAAGCATGGAATTAAAACGCTCCGTTTGCCCGGGGATGACCGGTGGTCGAGAAATCGAGCTGAGACCCAGTTCGGTCCAAAACCGTCCCGTGAATCTCGAGTCTCGGTCACTAACAATGTTCCGGGGCACGCCCCAATACTTGACGATGTACTTCAGGAACAAGTAGGCGTTCTCTTCTGCCGAGCAGTATGTAGGAGCCGGGATGAAGGTGGCATATTTCTAAAATCGGTCCACCACTACAAGGATGGATCCATACTCTCCCACCTTGGGTAGTCCATTGCAAGGGTTAAGCCTAGCAAGGAGCGCACTCAATAAGGTCCCAGTGGCTAAAGTAATTAGGTCCGAGCAGCTTGATTCAAAGATAACTAGATGCAATTCTCCGCTAACGAGATCTGATTCATTTCTTGCAAAAGCCGTTGGAGGCTCTTTCTTGACTCCGGCAGAAAACGATGTATTGAATTATAACCCATTAGATGGAGATGGTTGCTAGGCCGGCTTAAAAATGGAAGGGCGCGCTAGCGCACTACGGCTTTTCAGCCTCCGTTTGCTGAGTAGGAGCAAGAATCTCTTTTATAGCCTGAAAGCTCTTAAGGCAGCTTGCTTACTATCCTATTGAGGGTCTTACTACCTAACTAATAGAATGGTATTTCCTGAGGGAAGTAGTCCGAGTAGCTAGGTAGCTAGTTAGTTAGTTGTTGGCATTCGGTAGCTAGTGGCTAGGTTGTTAGAGAGCGGACGATCGCTTTCTCATCCTTTGTTCTCTCTCGTCCGTTCCTATCCTAGTAGCTAGTTTTGAGTTCCCTTCCTCTAGTAGCTAGATTGTTGCTGTCTTCTCTTTGGCAGTGGGATGGGGCAACTGTTAGGACAGCCCATTAACTTCCTTACCTGCACTGGTAGCTCTTGAAGGAAGGTTGCTTGCTTGCCCCCTTTGGGCGTTCATACCTGACGAACTAATTGAAAGTCTTTCCCTCTTGTGAGGATGGTAGCTTGACTTCCTTTCCTTGCCTGGTAGTTTAGTAAGGACTTCTAAGCTTGTTCTATTCCCTAGTTCCTAGTTGCTACTGTCTTTTAATAGCTTTCCAGGCTTCCTAAAGGTAATCAAAGAGAAGGACAAAACAGCATGGATTAGATGGAGCTAGGGGCATGGTTAACGGTAGCATGTTTGCTAGTCTTGTCGGACTAGGAGCTCTACTAGGCTTGACCGTGGGAAATTAACTTCTTTATTAAAGTCAAGAAAGAATGACTCCGGTAGACTAACTAGAAGTAGTAGGAGTTCCCGTCGAAGGGCAAATTCTTCATTTAGGAAAGATCCGATACCAAGTGACAGCGAGCTAGCTGTTGGTGCTATAGTCAGTCCGTGGTCAGCATACTTAGAGTCGTCTTCTTGCTCAAGTGGAATCAGTTTCATTTGGCTCTAGACTACTTTTCGATAGAGAACGATTTGGCACATCTTCGATTTACTGGTATGAAAGTCTGGTGTGAGTTCAAGATATTCGGCATAAGCCGTCTTTGCTTTTGCTCTTATCGATGTGATCCTTGTCTTTAGCTTGGGACTTAGCTTGGCACCAGGGCGGCTTGCTTACCTACCTGATGACTTTCTTCTTTTCTGTTAGCACGCATCGCATCCAGTGACCGATGAATCTGTTGTCGGAATAAGCGTAAGCGCAGCAAGAGAATTCGCTGCTTTTGTGCCAACCTTCTCGCCTAGAAGCTAGAAGGAATCAGTCTTAAAGGGGGGCGAAGTGAGGGATGACATTCCTTTTTGACTGACTACCCTAAGAAATAATACTTATGCTCAGTTCTTGTTTCATAAGCAAATGCGGCAACCTGGTGGTATAGTGAGCTCTCTCTCTGGATGTTGCTTCAGTCATTGATAGAGAGGAATCACCTAGCCTAGCATTAGACTAGACTAGCTAGCCCTCCTTGGGCAGATTGCTTTTCATAGCGTAGTTTCGTAGCTTTGCTACGGGAAGGAGACTTGCCTTATCAGATGCGGGATTACCTGTTGATGCGGTAGATGAGGTCTTTGCTTTTCCTGTTAGAGAATGAGTTGCTGAAGAATGAGTTGTTAGCCTTACAGAATGCGCTGCACATCTATCATTCTATAGTAATGTCGGCTCTCCCGCTGTTGGTGGTTTAGTTGTAGTAAGGGCGGTAGGATTAAGATTAGGAGATTGATTGAGTGAAGTAGGGTTCGGTGAAATATTAAATAGAAGTCAAGTAGGACATCCTTTATAAAGTCAAGTACGACATCCAATCTAAAGTCAAGTATGCCAGAACTCGTAGCCTTGTTGAAATAGTCTCCTCTTTCTTGTCTTTCTTCTCCCCTAAGAGGAAGAAGTCTCGTCTCGAAAAGACCAATTGAAGCTTTTCTCTTCCGCTCTGAAAGAATAGGCCTTATTATACCATGAACGGACTCCTTCTCCTTGTCAGGAAGAGATAGAGATAGGGCTTTCCTGGCTTCTTCTTTCTTCATATCGAACCCAAAGCGGTTGCCTACTCATGAATCCGTGATTTCCTACTCGAATCCAATATGATTGACCATTATTTCCGTCCCCGAACCTTCGAATAGCTGGAGCTTTTGAGGTAAAAGTTGTGAATAAGTTGATCATGATATTAGTTATTAGCTTATGGTTTTCTATCTATATCGGCATTTCGCTTTTGATGCCTCTATTTCCATTTTGAATAGTCATCCGCAACATACATACGATGGCAGTGAAATCCACTCTCCCGGGTGGGAGTTATAGCCCTCCCTCACTCCCTCAACTAAGTTATATGATCAAGGAGTTATAGCCAGTTTGGCTGGATAGGTCGAGTAGTTATCGGATAGGCTACCCGCCCTCCCACTTCCCAGCTCTTAGCGCTCCTCCACAGCTCGGAGGCAATAAATAGCGCGCATACCGCTTCACTCCACTGCCCTTTCTTCACCCGCCGCCCTCCTCGGAACACCACCCAGTGGAGCGGCTTTCTATGCTCTTTCTTCCACCCAAGAGTAGACAGCACACATAGCCAAGCGTACCACCTGGAGCAAAGCTAAGAGCTCAGTGAACGGAGTCAGGCCCGACCGCTTATCTAGGAGCAGATCAGCACCATTGGCCTTATACCATCATATGTTCCTTCCTTGAATCCCCCTCTTCAAAGAGTCCCTCTAACCTGGGATGGGGCCTTCCTCTTTTCAAACACAAACCTGAAGCAGGATTGAATAGCCCAGTACTTTTAAAAACTGAAGGAAGTGCACCTGTAGAGTCTTAGCTCTCTTGATCAATCCATCAATAAGTTTGTAAGTCAGTGAATAGTCCCACAAGCAAGTTAGTGGAAGAGTCCCATAAAAGAGTCCTACATAGTCCTAGCGGTGGCATAGTCCAAGCTTTGGGCATCAGGCACGAAGATATTGAGGCTTCGCCCCCCCGAGACAGTCCCTAAGGGGTACTATGTTGACTGAAGCAAGCAGGTTTTTCTCCCTATGGCTCGTTCCTGTGCTCCTTCATCAATCTAGGTTCGGTTAGGCTCAGGGGACAAGGCTGGCCGGTGCGCAAAGCTACAGGGCCTTTGGTTGCAGAGCGCTCTAGGTGCACTTGTAGCGAAAATCTTTGTTGCTTGTGCCACTGACCGAGAATGACGTAATAGTGCGGACTAGAGTGATCTGGTTTGCGTGGCGCTCGGGCTTTGTCTACCAGAAGAACCTGTAGCTTGAGGTGGAACCCTTTTTTACAAGACTCCAGACTAGAAAACTAGCGACTCGCTTTCTTTCTTGCCCCATATCTATTGACTTAGATGGTCTTTGCATCAAGTGGGAAGCCGGTACGGCCAATCCCACAAGAGAAGTCTGCTTCTTGGTGACAGGCCCCGGTAAAGAACGATTGGGCATTTGCATAGACAACCTAGGGGGCTCGGCGGGATGAACGCTTGGCTCGAGACATAATAGAAAGTAGAAGTATGCAATAACCCTATAAGGACAGCGAAAGGGATGCATATGTGCAGCTGTGAAGAAAATAAGCGAAGGACCCGTGTGGACAAAGGCTTCGATGATGACTCTCGTCCATAGCTTCTGGTCGCAGTTGGTCAAAAAACCCGATCATTGCGTTAGCAGAGCTCTGGGAATTCTGCGGATAAGTAATCGGCAGCCTGGGCGGGGGGTGGGGAAGGAATAATATTTCACATTGGATAAGCAAGCAAGAGCTAGCGGCTGCTGCGTTTGCAGGACTTCGCTCTCAGTTTCGACGAGATTATTGGCATCGAGCTGGGACCTCGCTTGTCCCCTCCGCCCGGGTTGGTGGAAGCGGGTCAACGAGCGGTGCTTTTGTTCCCTTTTGTTTAGTTGGACATTCTTTTTACTTCCAACCGAACAAGGCTCTCGCGGTCCCGGAGGATTTCGGTTTAAGTTGGTGAAACTTTAGAAGAGGGTCACTAAAGGTGAATTGTGACGGTTCCATGCTCAATCGACGCATGGTATGGCTCGCCGCATCCTTCCTCTTTCCAGAGTTGGCTGTTCGAGGCCTTTCTACTAACACGACCATTCACGTTGGTAATCGGGTTCTGAATGGAAGAATTAAGAAACCGAACTCCCGACCTGTGTGAAGCGCCCGCCGGCGTGACCGGCACGTTTTCTTTTATCCGAGTTAGGAAGACGGCACATAGTTTAGTTCGCCAGCTTTTGTTAGATTCGCCGCCGTGAGGCAACCATTTATTTACTTCCATCCGTAACCATACTGGGACACTGCAAATCTGAAATAAGAATCAGAACAAACTGGTACGAAGGATCTACACTTTGAAAAGTAAGTCAGTCTGATCTTTCTTCCTTTCTTAGTCCTTCCCTTCTTCGCGAAGTGGAAACTCGGAAAGAAAGGAGTGTTGCCCCAAACCATAGAACGATTCAAGCGGGCCAACATTCTCATTTATCAAGGTGTGGATGAATCTACCTTTGAAAAAATTGCATTAGCAAGTACCTCAGCATGGAACATTCTAAAGACCGCTAAGAGGGGGGTGGATAGAGTTATAAGAGCTCGTCTACTATTGTTGAGAGGAAGAAGCATATACTTTCCCGGCCCCTTACTTATATGTCGATTAGTCTCTGTAGAGCTGTCCCACTCCGGCAGCAAGCCGCTGAAAGGCAAGCCCGGTAAGCGCGATTGTCTTACTGATTCTCTTTCCCCAACTAATAGTCTACGAGAAGATGCTAAGATATTGCTAAGATTTGTTTGTGTTGAGATCGGGTCTCGTCCTCTTCTGGGAGCCGAGTGAATGGCTGAGAATTTGACGCTGAGAATGATCCCAGCTAAGGGCATCGCTCCTATTCTCATAGTAGCAGGACATCTTATTCAAGAACCGATTCTATTAGAAAAGAAGTTGTTTACAAATATCCTGTCCCAGCATTCCAAGATTCGGGATTTCCCTTTTGTCGAGTGTCCTGAGCTTGGGATCCGAAGGTGGGATTTGAAACGTTCTAGGGGCATCCCTCCTCTAGTCTCGGCCCCTTTAGTGGAATAAATGGAAGTGATTTGGAGCACCGAATATGCCTTATTTATAAGTGTCGACTAATGGCTTTTTATCTTTTCCGAGGGCTTGCAACAAAAATTCCCAGGTTTTGGCAAGTTTTCCACTTTTGATGGCAGTCTCCGGTTTGAAATCGGCTTGAAGCGAAAAAGGCCGGGGTCCCCGTGGTAGCAAGACACAAGATTCAAGATCTGATTGAAGAAGGGAAGATTGCCGTGACAGATGAAGCACCTCCTATTGCGCCCAATCCCAACGAGAAAGTGGGAGTTTTAAAAGATCCACTCCCTAGCCATCTACCTTCCGCCTCTGCTTTCAGTCAGTCCTTTCTTTCCACTTCCCTTAACCGCTTACTATCTTAGATAGGCTAGCTAAGGCTGACTTTGTTCTATCTTTTCTATAGACTAGTAAGTTAGTGTGAAGTTTACCTTTGAAGTAGTAAGTCTTCAATTAGCCTTCTACTAGCGCTTGCTTTCTTACCTTAGCTCAGTCAAGATTCCCCTTCATCTTCCTCCCCCTATCTGAGTACCTTGCTAGCCTTACAGCGCTTTCAGAGTCCCCAGGTCGTTCCATTAGTCTCTTGTTCGAAAAGGGATTTCTTTCTACCTATTAGTATATTAGTCGGCTGGCTAGGCTAGCCTTACTAAGAGAAAGCTAGAGCTATTAGCACTGGGCTATCCGGACACTATTGCCTACGCTAGCTTGCTGCTTGCTGTAAGAGCTAGTGCTCTACTGGTGACTGTACTTACAGAGCTGTAGTGGGTACTTACTTGACTGGGAAAAAGCAAGTGTCTGATCAGATCCATCTGCGAGATAAGGGTTTGGAATGCAGGATTCTGAAGCCGCTAAGCCCCTTCTGTCTTTGTTTAAGGCAGCTCTATATGGATTAAAACAAGCGCCACGAGCATGGTCTTGTTTCAGTAAGACAGAAAGATCAAGCTTAGTTACCGGGCCGGGCTAGGGCTTGGTTTGCTGCAGGTCGAAGAACAACTCCTGAATGGGCGGTTCCGAAGCAAGGAGGGATCAGTTCCAGTCCCATTACCAGTCAGAAAGGTATTGATTCATTTCCTATCTCTAGTCTCAGTTTCGGTGGTAATGGATAGAGGAAACTCTTCTCTTCAAGCCAGTCCCTTAAGATTAGTGCGGAGGTGATCGTAGGACTGTGTCAACCAAGGGCAGCTTTGTCAGGAAGACTTTCACTATTTTAGGAGTAAGACCTCCCCCTTGAAAGCAGCCTGGCTCAATAATCGTTCCGGAGCAAGCAAGCAATGAGTAAGGAAGAATATAAGTAAGGGGATTCTGGATAGAGAAAAGGTAGGTTCTTCCTAGGCTTGTTCTAAGACGTTTTATGGCGAGTTCTTCCTACGGGGAGCAATTGAAATGCCTGAAAGTAGAAATATCGTTAAAAAGGGCAGATAATCTATTCTTTCCACAGGTCGAAGTTGACGATTCCAATCAGCTAAACACCCAGTTTGGGTCATCATCTCCAACATCCGGGCAAGCAGCAAGCAAACTCAATCCCCAAGCCATCGACAAAGTAAAGTAGAGGGTTTCGCACGCGTGAGTCTTCTAAAGAGATCTTGCGAGAGAATCGATCTTCGTCCAGCTACTCATCGGCTTAATCTAGGCTTCACCGGGGGTTTGAGCTCGAGGAGCCAGAAGCCCGAACCATCTTGTACTGGATGACCTCGGCTAAGTCCGGGCCCCCGCCGACCATATAGATCGACTATTTCCCACCCTAAAAGATCAGGAGCGTTTCCGCCCTTCACTCCGGATGAAATCCCAGACACATTGGCAATCAGGAACGCCCAAAGTCTTATAATGGATGTGGGTTATAGTGATATCATGCTCCGGTCGATCAAATGGATAACCAGGAGCAATAATACCACTCCTCGCTCGAGGTTGGATTAGACCCCGAGACGAGACCAAGTATTCTGTACCAGATACTCCGCCCAGCAGCCACCAGTGTGATCGCTCACACTGGGAGGTGTCTTCTAAAATAGGAGGTCTGAAAGACAACCCTAGTGATGCAACCATGTCATAGATCTGCCATAGCAGACCAAACCTAACCAAAGATTCTTGGCGTCGGTCAGCCTGCCAATTGTGATTCACAACAGGCGCATCGAAAAAGGCGCTGATGCAAACATCAGGTTGCATTAATGTACCGTATAGTAATAGCGGCAATAGCGCAACCATTCCTTAACCCACCCGCGGAGGGTTGACCACTCTAAGAACTCCTTCACCTTTTCTTGGATGAAGAGTTCATCAGGTATCAACCGTAGGTCTTTAGGCCTCATCTCCTTGCGAAGACGAGCAATTATGACACCTTTGAGATAGGGATTAAGGGGACCTCCCCTACCTAGCCAGAGGTCAAAACCATCTGGGCCATATAGGGTTTTCGTCTGCATGGCTAGAACACGTTCAAAGGATTTATTTCTTTTGTGATCTAGGCGAGCAAGTACCCTGAAACCTGCACCACCAACACGACACAGAGTGGAGAATCGGACACTACTATGTTTGAGTCCGATAGCCACTAG
>Ga0139314_100191_pt1 | contig 14009 bp, 5 predicted proteins | sample In2P11_FD_99376 | JGI IMG/M metagenome (GOLD analysis project Ga0139314, IMG submission 99376)
ACAAAGAGCCTGCGGACGAGCAAGCGAAAAGAAACGACAATGCTCAAATTAGCTCGTCGGCATCAAGTGTCAAATCGTGCTACTAAGGCGGGTCCTGTGGGAGGATCACCTGTACGGGGGAGGAATGCCTCGGCACTGTCTGCGGACACGAGATGCGCCGCAGTCTCGATTTAGCTAAATGTTGAAGCACCGAGACTTAATAGTAGGCCAATGAGATGAGAGCAGATTGAATCTACAGAAATGCACAATAGCTTGGATTCCTTCCTATTTGTATTCCCTTCTTTTGCTCCCTATATACTAACTCTTACAATGTCGCAATGCGACGCCGTGCTCACCGAGTTGATGTCCCAAAGGGGGCAACTTCGGCGATTGATTCAAAAGTAGAAGTCGTCGCGTGTGTCGGAGTTGTGGGGGTCTGTATTTATCTGCTTCGTGAGTGGATGGTGAGAAAGCCGAGAAACAGCGAGGCTGGAGTCACTTTAGCTCAGCCTTGTTTAGGTTTGCGGAGTGACTTGATCTGCACCTGCACATGCGACTTTGATCGGCTTCATGAAATCCAATGCCAGAGACTCGGAGACATGTGAAAGCTGCCTTTGTTTATTCACTGGCAGGTCAGGCGATGTTTGTTTTGAGAACGTCTGCCTGCCAAGTCCCTAATAGACTTTGTAACCGCCTGTTCGTCGTTGTTACATGACACCCAAATTCCATGCAAATGCCAATCACTTCCAGTAGTGTATCAAGGACCATTAACAATCGTGCAAAGTCCTTTCACTGGAATCCGTAGATACCTGTTCGCCTCTCAAAACAAACTCCATGACTTATAAATACAGAAGGGTATCATATCATGGCCTCGTGGTCTCATAGCTGAATGGTCGCCCTCCACACGCAGGGCTGCTTCATGATCGCATTCCCATACACAGCGTTAATGCCTCCTCAAACAAACGCCCATTCCTTCTGTCTGACTTCGCATGAAGTCTCGTCCCACCTGTACGCGGTGCGAACCTGGAAGACAGAACATGCTGTGCCGACACCGGTATTGGCAATTTGAACATTCACAATGTTTTAGTGTGCAAAATATTGGGTTTCAATGTCGAGGCTCAGTCCAGACGACCGTTGATGGTTTCTGAAGTCTGTCTGCTAAGGCTCGACCACCGATAGCTGGTATTGCTTGGTTCCAGCGACACAAGCGATCGATTAGTTGTCGACGATCTGACACTTGATGCCGACGAGCTAATTTGAGCATTGTCGTTTCTTTTCGCTTGCTCGTCCGCAGGCTCTTTGTAGAAACGGGTGAGGCGCAATGTTTGGTACCTCATGGTGACCGCGAGAAGGTGGCAGGGAGCTAAGACTCGACGAGATTGATTCGGTAGCACGAAGAAGACTTTCGGAGTCAATGACGCATTCAGCCTCGATTTTGCAGTACCGACAGCAGCTTTTTGGATTGCAGCAACCGAAACAACATTAATAAATTGCAAAGGGGGAACGAAAAGATGAAGCGAAAGAAATGATCAAGTACAAAATGGTCCTCAATTTGGTGTTATTATCGTCGTAGAATACAGGAACTCGTTGACCTCGGGGCTCCTGCAATGACGCGGGCATTGTGATTTGCGGACATGACACGACGCTAGAGGAACGATTCGGGCTGCACTGACTTTGCCTTTCACCTGCGACGACAGTTTTCCTTCGAGGCATCCCGACTACCAGGTTGCCCGCTTTTCAAAAGGAATCTAGGCCTTGGACGTCCAATCATTATACTTGTCCTTACCTAAACGACTCTATTGTCGAGATGCCAATTGTGAGATGACCAGTTCGGCAGTACGATCAGTGATGTATATTCCGTACCAATGGTCTTGAATGTCAGCAGCACTGCGGGTACTTAAGCAGTAACATCAGTCCTTCTCAAATCAGACTTGGGGCAGACCTGTCAGGCACAAAACTTCTTCCTTGACCAGGCAGGAGTAAAAATGCCGATGCTCCACTTCTACTGCGTTTCACGCTTGCTCGGTGAAGATCCGAGTCTTCACTTCACAGTACCAACCCCAGGGCATTGACTCTCGATGCATACTGATGCGATACAGTTGAAGTCCAGCGCGCAAACCCTCATCAGCAGGAACATTCTGTTCTTATTTATGTTTCCAAACACATCGACACGTGCGCACCGCACCAGTGTTTCACTTCTGCTTCCCTCTTCCCATCCACATTGTGAATGCAGGATGCCTGATTAGGAGCAGTATTGCTAACAGGTAATTCTTGGTCGTAGGATTCGCTTAGACTGTGCTTATATCACGTGCACCAAATATACCCCAGCTGAATCAAGAACATTATTTGAATAAGCCTCGAATGTCCTCAAGCTCAGACCCGGCGGTCCGCCATATCGTCTCTCCACTTAACCAAGCTGCTGCGAGAGTGATCACGATGCGAACTTAAACACCACTGCCTCAGTCAAAGTCGATACAACGCTCCGGACCGTGAAGGGCCGTGGCTGGTCCATCACAATGCCAAGCATCATTTACTACCTCGTTCTATCCCTGTCCCTCTTACCCTCTTACCTCGCCTACGTCTATCTCACAAATCTTCTCCTCGCTAAGCGTTTTGGCTTTCCATACATCTCCGTGCCTCTTCTCCCCCAGAACCATCCAATATGGCAGATCGCTGGTCCTATGACACGCCTCTGGCTGAAGGCCCGCCTTCCTAGCCCTTTGTTCGACCGCCTCGCATTAACAATCTATGGTTTTGAATTCTTCGAACGGTTCAAGCCCTACAAGGACTATGTCGAGCCTCAACTACGTGCAAAACCGACACTCAAAGGTTCAGGAAAGTCCTTTGTTCTCGTCACAAGCGGTCGTTTCGAGTTTCATACTTGGGATGCCGAATTCGCCCGTGAAGTCACCTCTCGTCCAAAAGACTTCCGGCAGTTCGACGCTGCTTCGGTCCTGCTAGGTATTTTCGGCCAAAATGTCCTTACAACAGACGGGAGCGAATGGTCTCGCCATCGTCGTATTGTCGCCGGTGCCGTAACAGAACGAGTCAGCAGTGTCGTTTGGAATGAAGCGATCCGGCAAACTCAGGACTGCCTCACGTCAATCACCTCAACCGAGACCGACGAATTGACCGGATCAGGCACAACATATCACATGTTCGATTGCATCAAACGTATAGCCATACACGTCATCTACGCAGCAGGCATGGGTAAGAAACAGGACTTCATCTTGAATGAAAACGATAACATCAACCCTGAAAGCGGCGACACAAAGTTGCCTGGCATGAAGCTCTCGTATATTGATGCTGTAAAAATAATCAACGTCAATACATCTGGCCCCAATATCATTCCGATGTGGATCCTGCAGAATTGGCCTTCATGGTTCCCTGGCGCGGCCTGGCTTCACAGTATAGCTGATGCGAAACTTGAATTTCCAATCCACACACGCGCAGAACTCGCCCGCGAACGAGAAATTGCAGCCAAAACAGGCGAAACAAGAAACAACGTCATGAGCGCACTTATAGCTGCATCCGAGCGTAACGAAGGCGTAGTTGATACCGAGAAGGGCACACCTGACATGAAAAAAGGCCCAGCCCTCACCGACCAAGAAGTCGTAGCCAATCTCTACATCTTTACAGCCGCCGGCTTCGACACAACCGCAAACACATTGGCCTACGCCCTCGTCCTTCTCTGCCGTCATCCACAATGGCAAGACTGGATAATTACAGAAATAGACTCACTCATTCCCGACCCCAACACAACGGATATCGATTACACCTCCGTCTTCCCCCGCGCTTACCGTCTGCAAGCCCTGATGCTCGAAACCCTCCGCCTCTTCCCACCCATAGTACACATCCTGAAAATGACACAAGCCCCACAAACAATAACCACATCCTCCGCCGGCACGTTCACTCTCCCAGCTCAATCGACAGTATGCGTCAACAGTATCGCCCTGCACACCGACCCCGCCGTCTGGCGAGACCTTAACCCAAACACTGACACCACACCTCAGGTCCCGAATCCCGACTCTAAAGCTGAGGGTGAGAACACCGACAAAACACCAGATGAACTAAACTTCCGCCCAAGTCGCTGGCTCGATTCCCCAACACAGCTATACCACCCTCCAAAAGGGACATATCTCCCCTGGTCTGCCGGCCCCCGTGTTTGTCCCGGACAGAAAATGGCTCAGGTCGAATTCGTCGCCGTGATTCTTACGCTTTTCTTGAAGCATCGGTTGGAGCCGATCAGACGGCGTATCGGAGAGGACAGCGGAGATGGTAAGGAAGAGAGCGATGAGCAGGTAAGAGATAGATTAGACGCGTTGATGGAACGAAGTCAACCGATCTTGACGCTTGAGATGGATGTTTATGATATAAAGAAGGGAGAGGAGGGAAAGAGAGGATTGGGCGTGAGCTGGGTGTCGAGACGCTAAGTGGGGATGCGGGATTGGGGTCGAGAATGGGAACGAGAAATTTGGGAGAGTTGTCCCGGACGTTTGAATGGATTTATGGATGGGATACTAATTGAGACCGGTATTGGTATGGTCGAGCGCAGTTGCATTATCTTGGTCCAGCAGTAGATATGGGTATCAATTGGGATACACACTGCAACTTGTACGACTTATTCCTGAGCTCTGGTCATGTAGCTAGTGCTAATACATGACAGCTTGGTTGTATTGATTTAACTGTAGAACTCCATGATAGCAAGGACACGAACACGCTTTCGAGCTACACCTGCCTACACATGTATGTACTTACTGACTCATTACACATCCATCTCCTTACCACGACCGATTCCTTCACACAGTGCTGCTGTCCTGCATACTATGAACACGAAAATCTCGCACACGGACCATCCAAAACCTGTCTGTATTCGCCTCGTCGAATTTGAAACAAAACGGGGGAGCTGCTGGCGAATTCCAGCTCGTTCCCCTGGGAGGGGGGAGCTCGCATGGTTATTGGAAATCGTCTGCTGTATCGGATCGGAACGTCGTGGCTGGTTTTTGCTGGTGTTGTCAATCCGAATTTGTCGTGCTTTGTTGTGCGTTGTTGTGCATCATGCTTAAGCATAGATTCCGTGTACTTGCACTTTCAGTAATGTTGATTATCTGTTGAGATATGGACTGAGCGCGAATATGTATGCTTAAACTGCATTGGACTCGTATTGAGATTTTGCAATAGTGCTTCAATTCCTTCGAAAGGAGGTTCGTGTAGGGTGAGAGAGGTCTTGGCCTGGAGGGGTATACACGAGACGAAGCTCTTCTGGGAGGTCGGCGATCGTGCTGATTGTTGATGAGGTACGTGAAAGCTTTGGTTGTCAATACAAGCATATCTGTTACAATACGGGAAACTTTGTTTCCATTCTCTGGTGCTTCCGTGTGTTTCACACAGCCGAGCGTCTAAGATCCCGTCCTTTTGGTCGTCGTGGCTTCTTCGGACTAGTCGCGATATCAGTTTTGAGATGTTGTATCACAGTCCTGTTTGTTTCTCTTTCCGCCTCGAGAGATGTGATGCGTTGCTGTAGTTCAGCAATCTTAGTCTCTTTGGCTTGAACTGCGAGACGAGCTATGTCGCGACCTTTGGTGATGCCTTGAGTGCGTAGCTCGTGGCGGTTTAGCAGTTGGATTAGGTCTTGTTGTAATGCTGGTGGTATTGAGGATTTGACTGGGGACAGTATGGATAGGGCATCGAGAGCTAATGTTGACGGCATTTGTTTTAGGTCAGGGCAGTGTTGGTCTTCTTGTTGTGGGTCTGATCGTGGGAAAAGAGTGCGGCGGATGGAAGCTGGATTGGAGTGTGAAGGTGAGAAGAGATCAGCGGTGCCAGTGTGGGATTTGGTTGACGTTGATGGTGTTAGGAAAACATCATCGTTGCCGTTGAACCATGTGCTATCGCTGTCTGATTCTGCTGCCAGTGTGCCCTGCGTGCTGATCTCTTCGTACTTCCGCTTACTCGGCGATGCGAACTCAGAGATTTTCAATGCTTTGCGAGGAGATTCGTCGTCACATGGAGGTAAAAGCGTCGTATTTGATTCGAGATTGTTGGCGAACTCAGCTAACTCTTCTTCTGCGCTTGATGACCAATCGAAGCTGTCATCGTGATCATTCAGTCTAGGTGTATCTGGCTTTTCCTTCGTTACTTGCTCTGCATTCCTCGGCTTGCTGACTGGTGTGATGGGCAGGAGTTTAGATTGCCGCATGGGTGTTCGAGGTGTGTCGGACGCTTTACGAGGTACGAATTTCGGTGGAAGCTGATCTGATGGCTCAGTCGTCGAGTTGCTTAGGACAGCTGCTTCTTCCCGTATCTTTGCATTGTCAGACCACAGAAAGAAAGGGCACCGCTTATTCTGTGGTTTCTGACAAGTGTAAAACCATCTTCCATGATTCTTTCCACCATTCTTGACTTGGAATTTCTCAGCCGGTAATCGAGGTTCGCAGTCGCAGTGCCATATCCTGTTCACAAAGAGACCTCGCTTGCTTGTTCGGCTGTACTTGGTCGGCTGCTGGTTGTCCATCTTGTGATGTGTCAGCAGGTGCAGGTTGTGATATGATTCCTTGCAATCCTGATTGGTTATGAATATTGGCGTACACAAAGGCTACCACCGTATATGCCCTGCGCCAGCGAGCTAGAGCAGGACGCAAGTGAATTTGCGTCTTGCATTATCCGTTGTTGAGGGCAGTGACTGAAGGTAATGGGTATAAAGTTACCGATACACGCTTTGCAAGGCCTGGATGCCAGTGTTTACCTTATGACGTGGGGTGGACTCCAGGACTTCGGGGTGTCGCAGGTACTGTGCTCCACCTACCGAGAGTTGCTTCTGTAGCGGCCGCTAGTGATATGACAACTGGCAAGTCTGCTGCTTCGGGCATATTCAAACATTCTCGAAGCCTAACAATATTCGACCACGATCCAAAACACCCTATTGCTAGCACTACACTCACTGTGCTGTATCACTCGCCTTATCCTTAACAGCAACACTCCTTCATTTCGGTCTGCAGCCTCGATCGTAGAGGTATCCGCTCAATCACTCTCTACCTGATTTCGACAGCGCTTTCCATGGGTCAGGACGAACGATAACACATTTTCAAATATGGCTCCTACAGGGGGAGGCAACATCAAAGTCGTCGTTCGAGTTCGACCCTTCAACAACCGTGAAAATGACCGGCGTGCGCAATGTATTGTTCAAATGTCTGGAGCACAGACAATTCTGCAGCATCCAGCAGATCATGGCAAGAGTGCGAAAGGTGTAACTGATCCTCCCAAAACTTTCAAGTATGACAAGTCATATTGGTCCTTCGACAAGAGCGATCCTCACTACGCCGGTCAAGAGAACCTCTTCGCTGACTTGGGAACACCTCTGTTGAGCAATGCTTTTCAGGGCTACAACAACTGCATCTTTGCATATGGCCAGACTGGCTCTGGAAAGTCGTATTCGATGATGGGTTATGGTGAAGAGGTTGGCATCATTCCGAGGATATGCAAGGTCATGTTTGAGCGGATTGAGAGCACTCAGCAAGATCCCAACGTGAAATGCACTGTTGAAGTATCATACCTCGAAATCTATAATGAAAAGGTTAGGGATCTACTCAACCCTACCTCGAAGGGCAATCTAAGGGTGAGAGAACATCCCTCGACCGGCCCGTATGTTGAAGATCTAGCTAAATTGGCTGTCCAATCGTTCGTCGAGATTGAGAACTTGATGGACGAGGGAAATAAAGCCAGAACTGTGGCTGCTACGAATATGAATGAAACTTCATCAAGATCTCATGCCGTGTTTACTTTGACCTTAACTCAGAAACGACATGATGTGGAAACAAACATGGATTCTGAAAAGGTTGCAAAGATCAGTCTGGTTGATCTGGCTGGCTCAGAACGTGCTACATCGACCGGTGCGACTGGAGCAAGATTGAAGGAAGGTGCTGAAATCAACAGATCACTTTCAACTCTCGGCCGTGTTATTGCTTCTCTTGCAGACTTATCATCAGGCAAGAAAAACATCAAGGTACCATACCGAGACTCAGTCTTGACTTGGCTTCTGAAGGACTCTCTTGGTGGCAACAGTATGACAGCCATGATTGCTGCTATCTCGCCTGCCGACATCAATTTCGAGGAAACGCTCTCTACCCTCAGATATGCTGATTCTGCCAAACGTATCAAGAACCATGCTGTTGTCAATGAAGATCCAAACGCACGCATGATCAGAGAGCTCAAAGAGGAGCTCGCTCAGCTCCGTGCCAAACTTGTAGGAGGTGCCACCGGTCTTCCAGGTGCTCCGGCTGCAACCTACCCAGAAGGCACTCCTTTTGACCAGCAAATGGTTTCCATCACTCAAGTCGATGGCACAATCAAGAAAGTTAGTAAAGCTGAAATCATGGACCAACTGTCTCAAAGCGAGAAATTGTACAAAGACCTTAATCAAACTTGGGAGGAGAAGCTGCTCAGAACTGAAGAGATCCACAAAGAACGTGAAACAGCCCTTGAAGAGCTTGGTATAAGCATAGAGAAACGTAACGTTGGTATGAGCACGCCGAAGAAGATGCCGCATTTGGTCAACTTGAGTGATGACCCACTGTTGGCAGAGTGTTTGGTCTACAATCTGAAGCCAGGGATCACTACTGTAGGAAATGTGGAGTCCTCGGAGAGTTCCGAGATCCGATTGAATGGCGTCAAGATCCTTGAACACCACTGCAAGCTGGAGAACATCGACAATGTCGTCAGCATTATTCCAAACGATGGTGCCGGGGTAATGGTCAACGGTGTCCGAGTCGACAAGCCTAAGAGGTTGCGATCAGGAAACCGAATCATCCTTGGCGACTTTCACATCTTCCGTTTCAATAACCCACTTGAAGCAAAAGCAGAACGAGCTGAGCAAAGCCAGAGTCTGTTGAGACAGACAGTCACTGCCAGCCAGCTGGGTTCTCCTATGCCATACCGCCCTCACCATGAGCGAAGCAGTAGCTCGAGCAATTCCATTTGGGAAGACTCCAGTAGATCCGGGTCACCGATACCCTCCAATCGAGATTCTGATTGGGCGTTCGCTCGTCGGGAGGCTGCCAATGCATTACTCGGTGTTGATCCCAAGATCAATCAAATGACTGATGAGCAACTTGATACTCTCTATGAGAATGTTCTGAAAGCCCGAGAGGAAAGGAAAGGGCGACCGGAGAATCACCTGTTCGAACACGACGATTCTTCTGACGATCTCAGTTCGTTCCTTGTTAGGGACAAGTACTTGACACCTGATGGGACTGTAGATGGTTTCTCACTCGATACGACTCTCACTCTGCCGCATGTACAGCAATCCGACACTTCTCGATCTCGATCGGAGCATGAGGAGCAGGAGAAGCGTGACCATGTCCCTCAAAATGAGGAAGCTCAACAAGAAACTCAACCTTCTGACAACTCTGATGTTCAACCGCCCACTGAAGACCACGCGCAGCAAAACCAAGCAGATATGATGAGACAAGAGCTGGAAAGAACGAAACGCGAGTTTCAGGATGAGCTTCGTAGACAGAAAGAGGATTACGAAGCACAGCTGAGAGCCTTACCGCAAACAAATGGCAATCAGACAGTCACATTCTCTAAGCTCTCCAACGAAGAGAAAGCCATAGCTAGAGTTGTAGTGGAGACATGGCGACAGCATAACTACATCCGTATCGCTGAGTCAATCTTGCAAAACTCTGGCCTGCTCAAAGAGGCTCAGGTGACGGCGAAGCTGCTTGAGCAGGATGTGTCGTTCCAGTTTGCAGTGCTGGATGTGGGTCAGGAGAAAGTCTCTTCCTACGACTTGATACTCAGCGATATCTCGGATGATGACGATCACAAGCTGAGTGAGGCAAGGAAACCATGTTTGGCTGTTCGGGTCATAGATTTGAAGAGTCAAGTCATTCGAATATGGTCCTTGGACAAGCTCAACATACGGCTACAGAAGATGCGACAAATGTTGCAGTACAAGGATCAACCAGAGTATCTACAGCACTTTCGTCTGGACAACCCGTTTACAGAGACTGAAGGTCCAAGGTATTCTCTGGTTGGAGATGGTAGTATACCACTGACTGCTGCATTCGAGACTCGTGTACAAGACTTTACTCTTGATATGACCTCACCTTTCTCTCGCCAAGTCATTGGGAGGTTACGAGTATCACTCGAGCCCTCTGTTGTGGAAGCACCCCTAGGAATGGTCAAATTCAATATTGTATTGCGTGATCTAGCTGGTTTTGCTGAGCATGAGGGTACTGAACTACATGCGCAAATGTTTGTTGCAGATTCACAAGAGGAGAACGTAGCTACAAGTTCGCCCATCTCGAATTTTGGTGATGGCCCCCTTCGCTTCGAGAGTATTCATGGTCTGAGTGTGGCACAAGCAAGCGAAAAATCTAGTACACTCAAGATTGCCATTTACGCTAAAGTCAGCTCCATGCACCTAGACAAACTGATAAGCTGGGACGAACTTCGAGAAATGTCGGATCATGCCCCTATCCAGACCACCACACCTCGTCTGCCAGAGTCTGAATTTAGTGTTGACGAACGGCACGACGTTTTTGCCAAAATACAAATCCTCGAACTTGCTGAAAATGGTCAGTACACGCCTGTTGAAGCGGTTCAAATCAGTGATGCAGAACCTGGTATCCATCAACTCCATCAAGGTCTGCAGCGACGAATATCTGTGTCTTTGACCTACAGTATTTCAGGCTCATTACCGTGGGATGATATCAAGAACCTTCGCGTGGATGGAATTTGTCTCATCGATTCTCTCGGCCATGTGGCAGATGCCGGAACTGTAGCATCGGAGATAACCCTCAAACAAATTCAAGAGCCTATGATACGAGACAACGCGGACGGGACCTCAAACATAACCTTTATCGGTCAATGGGACAGCTCTCTGCACAAGTCACTCCTCCTTGATCGCGCTACCTCCGAACAGTCTAGAGTCCGTATTACCATAAAGTGGGACGTGTACTCATCTCGCCTGGAGGAACCAATGATGTTTTCTTTCCATCAATTCCTGCAAGTCCAGTCTCGCTCATATCTCCGTCCGCAATCAATCCTCAAATCCTTCTGGAATCAACAACGTATAACACGGAGTGTGGACGGAGTCTTCAGCATTGTCGTCCGTCCCTTGAGTACGAAACGAGCCGTCGATCTATGGCGTCTGGATACAAGCAAAGACTACATCAACGGCGAGGAACTAGTAGGAAGCTGGACACCGCGAGGCATATCCCTAGTAAAAGACTACATAATCGCACGTCGAAAGCGTCTACAACTTCGTGACATCGAAGCCGCAAAAGCAGCCCACGGACCACGAAAACTTCGCATCGGCACCTCAACACCACGAAAGTCCCGATCCCCCGCCCCAGCCCAAGCCATCGCAAGCAACGACGCAAAACTACGCAAATTCATAATCCTTTGGCAAAAACGCAACGCAGACATGTCAAACCCAATCTTCGACGACAACGAATCCAGCAGACCAGCCTTAACACAACAGCAACAACAACACCGCAGCCAACAACAATCCCAGCAGAAAAAACAACGCTACGCCGCAACAGTAACCCACCACCCCAAAAACGCCATATCCCTGAAATCAGGAAACCTGCTCATGCCGTCTGAAACCCACGACCCAAACTACCAACGCATGCAATGGAAACTGCGCTTCATCGACCTCCGACCGCCGTACTTACATATCCATAGCATTCCCGACAGAGACGCGATCAACGCTATCAATTTAAGTCGTGCGAGAATTGACCACGATCCAGATTTTAAGCGTCTACTAGGCGGAGTCAGCGACGACGAGCACCAGCACCAGCTACTGGATAAAGGAGGACACAAGAGATCAGGAAGTACGGATCTGAATCACGGTCTGCCGCATGTTTTCGCGGTCTATGGAGAGCAGAATACGTTTCTGTTTGCTGCGAGGAGTGAGAGGGCGAAAGCGGAGTGGATTTTGAACATTGATCAGGGCTGTTTACGGGAGGAGGAGGACGAGGAAGATGGTGACGATGAAGTTGTGAGTATGGGACGGTCGTGAATGACTGACTGACTGACGGGGTGGATTATACGTGGTGTGGAACGGAAGTCCACTGAGCAGGACGGGACGGGGACGGGACGGGGACGGGAGTACTACTGCAGTTGCAATCTCTTCATCTTCTTGTTTATCTGTTTATATTTGGTTTCTTTCACGCATTTATAGCATAGCGTCTTGATACCCCATACAGTAAGTAGCATGATATATGTATTGAGCTCTCGAATCAATTACATCAACCAATCAATCGATCAAACCCCAGTGGGACACAGATATTGTGCCTGCTGCGCTCGTTACTGGAACAATGATGACTACCTTGGGTTCAGTACATCTGTTTTCTATCATTCAGTCTCCCACATCTTCCTTGTATCTTCTCCTGCTCTGCTGCATCATACTACACACCACATCAGCACACCACCACACGACACGACACGATACGGCAACGTACCATATCTGCATTACAACACATTATCGTTGCATTATCCTCTTGCGCCCAGCACTACTGCATACACGAAACTAGTTCGGCCTTTCGAGATGCCTGCCACCCACTGAGTAGAGGAAGATTCGACCGGGGATGCAGCAAAGCAATACCACTTCTTGTTTGCCGGGCTCGAAGTCGTCAGCAGAGGTATTCGGTGTCTCTGCGTCGCCACATCTGTCTTTTGTGATGCGTGATCGAGAGAGGAACTGTATGCGCGTATGTCTGCCATACTGTCTTTGTGCCTCAGCATTGTTGATGGTTAGTGAAGGCCTTCAAGGACTCGTGTTATGGGGTGGGCGACTTCTAGAACGTTAGTGTTAGAGGTTCTTCAGCACGTGATGCAATCCGACCTTATGCGCGATAACATTTCCTGGATTCACACAGGGCAACTCGAGCGTGGACTTCCAGACTGCGACGAAGAGGTGCTAACGGCGAGGCCGTGAGACATCGACGTCTGGTCTGGTTGAGGTCGTGACTTGGCAGTCATGATACGCGAATGCATCTTGAGTCGGATACAGCTGGAGGGAGAAGACTGGAATTGTTGACGGCGGTGAAGAGGTCGACAAGCATGGCCGGAAACGGACAAGTATTTCGATGTCAATCACTCTCGAGATTTCCGTCAAGCAGTCGCCGGCACGACGGATGAACTGTCATGACAGACTGATTTGTTGTCAGTCTCCGCGGATATTTTTTGCCCTTCTAAATAAAAATTCCATCGTAGTACAGAGAGAGCCGATGATGTGTGACAGTCAAGGGGATATTCAACCTCAGTATCGCAGCGTTGTGATTGCGCACAAAATGGCTACAGTGGTGGCTGGCGTAGCAGTGAAGAGGTGAAGAGGTTGTTGCGGGCCGAGTCAGAACATATGTCGGAAATACCGCTTTTATGGTGTCAACGTCTGGATAGGTGGTGCACGATAGCTCGCACAGCTTAGTCAGGTAAGGTAACACAACGCCACATGAACATTTGGCAGTGAACCCTGAATGACAACAAAGCAAGATGCAAACGTAGACACAGACATGTGATGGATGTCGTGTCTGTGGACGCCACTTGCCGGCTTCTGTCTATCAATGAACGGCCGTATGGTGGCAGGAAGGCAATTGGGCTCACCGTCTCCAAGTATTGCAGACAAACAGCATGTTATCCTTCTATTCCAGCTTCGAGATCCACATCCTAGATGGTCTAGCGGCGGGATCACCTGTAGTGATCTGTACTCTGCATTTTCGATCTCATGGATTCATCATCTGCATATTTGGTTTGTAACACGATGTAGCTTGCTTCGTCAATGCATCTCGGAACCATCAAATACCTGCCAGTGGGCCTGCAAGTAGGCTCAACGCGCCGTCCGATGGTCAATCTTGCACGACCTTACAGCAGAGTCAAGACATGCGAGCTCATCTAGAACAGGCAGGCTTGATGACTACAGTAGCATGCATATGGTTGGACAATATCTTTTTGTCGCAACGTCGATCTTCAGTCGACCATGCAGTCCAGCGAGGCGAGCGGGGTGGCAGGCATCTCGAAAGGCC
>Ga0139314_100201_pt1 | contig 13842 bp, 8 predicted proteins | sample In2P11_FD_99376 | JGI IMG/M metagenome (GOLD analysis project Ga0139314, IMG submission 99376)
CCATGAAAATGTACGCTGGCCTATGATGCCCTAGTTCTAATGCGCAACATACACAGTAAAACATGATGCCATATACGCACCCAGGGTAGATGGAAGACGCAGTAAAAGGGAGCCATGAAAGCCACAATGATATGTTGCCCTAATTTGCTTTTGAAGAGCCGCACATAACGTTGTTCATGATTCACGGTCAATGGAACACTGCCAATAGCATGTAGCAATGGCAATAGATATTACATATTAATACGCAGTTCACGCTAGATGTGATATGGTTCATATATGCAGTTTATAAAAGATGTGATACGGTGGACATATTACAATATTCAGGGAATAAGTTGATGTTGTACATTGATACACAGATCAGTGAATACGCTGTTCCTTTCACACAAGACAGTCTCGTGATAAATCTGCTCTGTTATCATATGGAAGAGCCGCAGCCATTATATGCTGATCATGAGGAGAACGCAATACATAAGGAGTTATAATACGCATATGGGAATAAATGCCACGCAGTTATAGTATGCATATGGTAATGATGCCACACAGTCATATAATACCACGTAGTTATAATACGCATATGGTAATGAAGCCACGCAGTCATATAATATACCTTGTTGTAAAGTAAACGTTGGACAATATACACTACAATACATAAGTTATATATATACGTTGGACAGTATATACGCTGGGCAATAATGAAAACGCTGGACAATATACGCTGCAATACATAGGTTATATATATGCTGGACATGTATATACGCTAGGCAGTAATGGTTATATATACACTAGTCAGGTAGTCATTAATGGACCACTGTCATCACACCGCAGTGATGAAGAAGTAAATGTAGTCATGGTATTGGAGGAATGCCAATACGTTGTGCATAATGGGATTGCATGGAACTATAGCCTAGCTGCTTTGCTAGGCTATAAGCCATAGCAAAGCAGCTAAGGCTGATATGTATATGACCTCTATAATGAAGCAACAGAAGGGTATTATGAGCAGCATGATGAGCTGCATAATGGGCAGTATTATGCGCAGCATGATGAGCTACATAATGGGCAGTAGTATGAATAGCATGATGCATGATGTATGAGCATCATGGTAAATGTAATCATGTGCATGGGCAACACAATGATGCATGGAGCATGGACAGCTCATGGGCAGCCTGATGTATGGGCAGTATGATGTAACTCATGGGTAACATGATGTATGGGCAACGTGATGTATGAGATCATGAGTAGCATGATAATGCATGATGTAGCATGATGGTGCTACACAGTCAGGTGCAACAAATGGATGAGATGCATAACGATGATAGGTGAAGGAGTCACCTTGCAGAACCAGTTGAAGCAGAATGTCTTCAACTAATCTCATCGTTATAAGAAATGATCTATGCTAGATCTAGATAAGTCAAAGTGTTGACTCCTGTTGTAAATGTACTGTCTCTCTCTCTTTCTCTGCTGAACTTTGAAGAACATAAAAGAAGAATTGATCAAGGGTTTCCCCACACATTGTGGGGTTTGTCTCTGGCTTGTGCCAAATCTTGTGTCCTCTTGTCTTGGCTTGTCTTCTGCGATTTATATTTATGTTCTATCTGCAGTTTACTTTATGCTGATGTGATTGCTAACATGGAAAAGAAATTAAATAAATTGCTCTAGCATAGAACATACCAAAAATTAACATGGAATTAGAGCTGAGGTGAAGACAATGCCCAAGCAAGAGTGAAAGAGCAATCACCAAAGACAGTTGGGACAAAACAAAAGGATCAATGGGTTCTTCACAATTCACTTAGGGTGAAGTCGAAGCAGAGCACATTATCAGAATGGCGCAACAGAACTTTTGATGGCATACCTAAAGATCACTTCATTGGGAAGTTCAGATCTAAGGGTGGAAGGAAAAGTAGATGTCTTGGTTATTAGTTTGGCCCTTATGCGAAGGAGTGTCCAAATGGCAGAAATGTAGGTCATCAAGGACATGGCCAACTCTCAAAGGAAGCAAGGAACCCTAGGAATGGAAGTCGAAGGTTTTAAGCTGTGTTGCACGGGTACCCGCACCTGGGGGTGGGGTTCTCGAACCCGTCCCGGGTTCCTGCACCCAAGTACCGGATTCGGGTACGGGTTCTTCCCAGACGAACCCAGAAGAACCGGGTTCTTCAAAAAAAAAAATTGGGTTCTTTTCCTTTAATGGGTTCTTGGGTTCTTAGGTTCTTCGGGTGCTTGGGTTCTTGGGTTCTTCAGGTTCTTCGTGTGCTTGGGTTCTTGGGTTCTTCGGGTTCTTCGGGTTGGGCTCTTTGGGTTCTTCATAAAAAAACTATATTAAAAATTTAATTTTCAAATAATTTTTTTTTATTAAAATTTAAAAAATGATATGCCATAAACGAATGATATGCCATAGAATATAGAATATATGCCATAAATGAATGATATCATTTTTGGAGTCATTGATGGTCATTGGCCTGGATTTTCCTTCAGAGATGGTTGTAAGGTCTTCTGAATGTTTCTCAAGGAAATTTTCTACCATCATTTCCAAAGATTACAGTTTCCAAAGACTGTCTTTGTTCACATGCCTTAGCATTGCTCTGTGGGCATGACGTGCTGCTCAAGGGTAATGAATCATTGTAAAAATTTATCAACAGTGATAAGTTTTTCAAAACTTATGAGCGACACAGTATTCTGAAATCATATATGATTATGATATCTCAATATTATAAAAGGAACATTATGGGTGTACAATCCCACAAGCAGAATATCATATCATATTGGTTGTAGCTTTGTGGAAATATTTAATAAGGTGATGACCATAGTTGGAAAAAAAAGGGTAGTTGTTTGCACATTCATGAGTCCCTTCCTACTACAGGAGACTCTTATGATCAGTCTCTCAATTAGTCTTATGCTATAAATTTATAAAAACAATTTCAAAACTTATGCCCAAAGTTTGTCAGAGTCTCAATGTAAATTATGAATCTCCTGTATTTGTGGATCTTCAATGCCTTTAATATTATATGGCATCGAAACCAGAACTGGGAAAGAGACCTCTTACTCTGTAATTTGAGCCTGCAAATTCTTGTAAATCAATTTGGAATGAATTTATGAAACATTCATTCCCGAGCCAAATAAGTTAATAACCATCAAATTATAAACTGTAAATGCACACATACAGGTTCAGACATTTTCGATCAAATAGAAAGTAGGATTGAGACCAGCCATAAGCTGTAATCAGCTGATGCTGTTAAATGGCGAAGGGCTATTTTGGAAAATGGCTAAATTAAGTATCAAAATCTGCCAATTTCTCACAGCATTCTGATAACATCATGTTAAGATTAAAACTAGGAAAATATGCCTAAATGAATAAGCGTGTTTTGTGGATGGGTAAGGCTGCCACTGTTTTAACTTTTTGGGATTGCTTTACCACAGAGCACACCATGCATGGGGCAGGTGGATGATTAGACATCAAGAAAAGTCTAGACCACTATCAGGTTGAGAAGAATCTCCTATGAAAAAATTGTGTTTTTATATGGGAGAGACTATACATTTTTAAATGATTATCATTAAAGTTTTCTTGTTTAAAGTTGAAAAAATATACAAATTCAAATTTCATATATATTATTAATTATAAATTTATAATTTATAAAATATAATATTATTATATTACCCAACGAACCCACGCACCCTGTTTCCAAAAATGTCGCCCCCGTCCCCGTCCCTGTCCCCGCACCCACGTTCACTGGCAACATAGGTTTTAAGGTGGCATTCGTCGATGGAAAGGTACGTGTTTGAAAATAGAATTTTCAAAGATGCTTTTGAGTTCAGGTATGTATTAAGTTACAGGAAGTCCACTGGGGACCATGTCCATTGACACATAGCATCGGAGGTTTGTGAGTCAGATGGTGACAGGGAAGCCTGAATTCAAAAGGAGCATGAAGGTACATGTCTGAGATGTATCGAAGGAAAATCTTATAAGGGGACCATCCCCTTCATGCCACAGGTCCACAGGTTTGGAACAACCTGAGGAGTTTGATTCATGATTGGGAATCTCATGCATGCAGGTGATAGAAAGCCCTCTATGGCTTGAAGCAAGACACCCTGAGCATAGTATGAGAGGATCAGCAGCAGTCTGATGAAGCTGAGAATCACTAGGAGTGAAATCGATCCAAACCATCCAAAGGTTGTGGATGACAGACCTCTCATACTGACACCTATGTCTGATAGGTGCAGACCCTCTCATTTGTAGAAGATAGGCGTAATTGGCTTCCGAATGTGGAAAGATAAATTGCTAGCCTATGACTACCTCGAGGATCTTAACTTTCAGAAGTTATAAGGTAGTAATGATGGACCAGATTTGGGAAATGCCTCTGAGTTTCAAAAACTTATTCGCGTTGATGTTCTTGGTAAACCTCTGTTTGAACATATGTTTTGCAGTTAGCATTGTGAGCTCACATTTGGCTGAGCCTCACTAGATTGGTGACAAGAATCTTCTGAGATGTCTTCAGGACACAATCTCTCAAGGATTGAGATACACTGCCGGAAATATGAAACTGCATGATTATTCAAATGTTGATTAGGTAGGTAGTGTGGAGAATCACTGGAGCACTTCTTAGTGCTATTTCTCTTTGGATTCTGCTTCGATATAATGGATGAGCAGGAACTAGAAGTCGGTTGCCATAAGCACTGCTGAGACCGGATACATATCTACGAGTATGATCTCGTATGAAGCTGCTTGGCTAGGGAAGCTCTTCAGTGAGCTGTTTGAACACATACCACTGTGATTCTTTGTGACAACCAGAGGTGGGATTCGATTATTGAGGAATCCCGTATTCGTTAGCAGATAGACATCATCTGGGATATGGTAAGTCGATGAGCAAGGAGGCTCCATCGCATTAAGATGATCTACAGGTCGCTACACTTTGTCAGAGCCCCAGGGAAAGATCAAATTTGTGATTTTCCCGAACGACTTGGAGTCGTCGAGAGACCTTTGTAAAAGGGTCCAGCATGTTGCATACATTGAGCTCTGGGAGCTCTGGGGGCTTACGGTTCTTACTAGAGCAACATACGACCACAGGGTGACTCACCCTCCCTTGGTGCTGCGCACTAGAATAAGATGATTCGCTCTCTTGTGGGACAAGATGATTTGCTCTCTTGTGGACAAGATGATTCGCTTTCCTGTGTAGCAGGATTGGTGTGTTCTCCTGTGAGGCCTCGATTGATGTGTTCTCCATGGCGATTGTAGCAGCATTGATGTGTTCTCTTGTGAGGCCTGGATTGATGTGTTCTCCATGGCGATTGTAGCAGGATTGATGTGTTTTCCTGTGAGGCATGGATTAATGTGTTCTCCATGGTGATTGTAGCAAGATTGATGTGTTCTCCTGTGAGGCCTGGATTGATGTGTTCTCCATGGCGATTGTAGCAGGATTGATGTGTTCTCCTGTGAGGACGTGATTGATTAAGTTCTCCTGTCGAGACATCCTACCCATGCAGATTGGGACTCATGGGAAGTACCTCTAATCTGATCAATGAGCAGGAAAATGAAGTTAGGGACCATAGTAGTACCGATGGATGCATCATTGTATCTATTGTACTCCCTACGCTAGGATGACCTCCATTGATCTGGGATCAATGATACTGGTCTAGGAACAGTGGTAGGAGTTGTACCATACTATGACGCTGACTTCGGGTCAGTTGAGACTGGTCTGGGACCAGTGGTACATACTCTAAGACTGACTTCGTGTCAGTGCAGTACTGGTCTGAGACCAGTGAGAGTGGTACATACCATGACGCTAACTTCGGGTCATTTGAGACTGGTCTGGGACCAGTGGTACACTCTCTGAGACTGTGATACTTGTCTGGGACTAGTGGTAGGAGTGGTACCTACTATGAAGCTGACTTCGGGTCGGTTGAGACTGGTCTGGGACCAATGGTACGCTCTCTGAGACTGACTTCGGGTCAGTGGAGAATGGCATGAGACATTCTCAATCAATTCTTCTTCCTCATAGTTTAGCAGAGCTAAGTTGAGCAGAGCAGAGCAGAGCTAGCAAAGACAGCAGAGCTAAGCAGAGCAGAATAGAGCCAGTAGAGCTGAGCAGAGCCAACCGAGCTGAGCAAGAGCAGAGCAGAGCAAGTAGAGCTCAACAGAGCTGGGTAGAGCAGTGCAGGGCATTGATGGCAGAGATAGTACAGTGGGACTTATGGATCAATAGATGGAGTTCTCCCTAGTTGAGAGGGAGTGTTAAATTGGCAACTAGGGCCAAACCATTGTTTTACAACCCGGCCGGTTTGACTCTGACTCGGCCAAGTCAAACCGAGTCATTAAAAAAATTTGCTACCCGGCCTTTGACTCGGCTCGGTTGACCGAGTCAACCATGACTCGGTCAACCCGGCCAAGTCCGTATTAACTCGGTCCGAGTCAATGAAACCGGCTGGGCAGCGAAAAAACGGTTTTTTAATCACTGTTTTGGTAATTTTTTTAAAAGTTAACTGTAGTTAGTGGATTCCAAAGGGTTATGGTAAGTTGTTGAATGCTTTTGCGGTCCATTTCCCCCTCCCAAACCCTATTTAAGCAACCCCAATGCTCTCATTCACTCACAGCAGTCTTATGCATTTGAGTGAGAGTGTTCTTTGAGAGTTAGTGAGTTGTTCTTGAGCTGTTCTTGAGCTTGTTTTGGAGCAGCAGTGAGGAGTCTTGGAGGAGCATTGTAGCTGGAGTGAGGAGCTTCTTGGGCAGCCATTTGGAGCAGCATTGAGGAGCTGATCTTGGAGCAAGCTTGAGGAGGCAGTTTGTGCCTGGAGGTATTTTTTTCCACCTCTATAAATCTGTTTTGGCTTAGTAAATCTTAGGTGCATATCAAGAAAGCTTAGAGAGTGTTTTTTGTCAAATAAATGAACATTGAATCAATTTTTTTTTTTTTTTTCATTTTCAGATTGTTTTCCTAGTCAAGAAATGGCACCTAGAGCAAAGGATCCTGCTTGGGCATATGTTGAAATGATTGATAATCATATGCATTGCAAATTTTTCCATAGGAAAATTAAGGATGGTCTAGGGGGCATTCATAGGTTGAAACAACACCTGGCAGGGATTAGAGGCCAAATTACCCCATGTGGCTCTGATCAAATTGGGGAGATTAGAAAGAATTTGTTGGCCAGCTTTGAGAAATTTCAAGAAGATAAGGCTAGGCAAAAAGAGATACAGGATGAAATCAGCAGGAAGAGGGAGATACAAAAAATGATGGCTACCAACCCCCACTATGATTTTGAGGGTTCTTCCTCTATCCCTCAAACTGAGGCACCCAACCCTTTCTGTTATGTTCCTCCCTCTTTTGCTTCTATTCAAGATAAGGCAAAGGGTAAAATGAATTCGAAAAAGGGTGATGTGTCTATCAGAAGTTATTACTCTCCCTCCTCTCCATCAGATGCACATGGTCCTGAAGTTAGTAAAGGTCAAACTCAGCCCACTTTAGATGACCATTGGAAGAAACAACTTAGGGAGACTGCTTGTGACTACATAGCTAGATGGTGGTATGATGCTGATATCCCCTTTAATGCTGCTCGTTCACCATATTATGAGCCTATGTTTGATGCCATACATGCTGCTGGAAAAGGCTTCAAAGGCCCTACTATGCAAGAGCTAAGGGGGTTTCGTTTGCATAAAGAAATTGAATCCATTAATGTGTATTTGCAAGAGTTCAGGGAGTCATGGGCAAGAACAGGGTGTACCATCATGTCAGATGGATGGACTGATCAAAGAAACCGTACCATCATAAACTTTCTTGTCTTCTGCCCACAGGGAACCATGTTTTTAAAATCAGTTGATGCATCTGATAAGGTAAAAGATGGCCAGTTGTTGTTTTAGCTATTGGATCAGGTTGTTGAGGAGGTGGGGGTGGCTAATGTTGTTCAAATCATAACAGATAATGCCTCTAACTATGTTCTTGCTAGTAGACTGTTAGAGGAGAAACACAAGACCATCTTTTGGACCCCATGTGCTGCACATTGCATAGACCTCATGCTTGAGGATATTGGGAAATTAGATTGGGTCAGAAACACTGTAGATCATGCCAAAAGCATAACAAAATTTATCTACAATCATACACTGATTTTGAGTATCATGAGGAAACACACTGGAGGCAAGGATATAATTAGGCCTGCCATCACTAGATTTGCTACACATTTTTTGACATTGCAATCTATGCTTTCCCAACATAGAAACTTGCAAAAGATGTTTTCTAGTGATGAATGGAATCAAAGCAGTTGGTCTAAGAAACCGGAAGGCAAAGATCTGAAAAGGAAAGTCTATGAAGAAACTTTTTGGAGAAAGGCAACAGAGGTTGTGAAGCTTGCTGAGCCACTAGTTAAGGTGTTGCGGTTGGTGGATGGGGAAAGGTTGGCTATGGGCTTCATTTATGAGGCTATGGACCAAGCAAAGGAGAAAATAAAGACAGCATACAAGGATAGAGTGGCAAAGTATGGGCCCATTTGGGCAATCATTGATGAGAGATGGAACAATCAACTCCATCGCCCTATACATGCAGCTGGGTATTTTTTGAACCCACGGTATCATTATAAAGCTAAGGAGTCAGGAGCTTTGAGGGGGGGGAGGTCAGAGATGGACTGGTTGATTGCATTGAACGCATGATCCCATCGGAGTCTGATCAGCTGGAGATACATCGACAGGTCACATCCTTCAGCAATGCAACAGGTACCTTTGGGAAGAACCTAGCAAAGATTGCAAGAGAAGCAGATGAGCCAGGTAAACAAAAATTTCAATTTTCAATTTCTTAATGGTTTTACTTTTTTTATTAAAGTTTGGTAAATCATTTATAATTTGAAAGTTAGATATAATTTGTATTATTGTGGTTTGCTTCAGCCTTCATGTAACTCATAATTCATTACACTCCTATTTTTTTGCAGCACAATGGTGGGAGGCCTTTGGTGGCCAGTGCCCTGAATTGCAAAGGTTTGCAATTCGTATTTTGAGTCAGACTTGCAGTGCATCTGGGTGTGAGCGCAATTGGTCTGTCTTTGAGAGGATTCACACAAAGAAGAGAAACCGTTTGGATCAAAAACGGTTGAATGATCTAGTGTATGTCCAATACAACCTTCGGCTCAGACGAAACCAATTGATGAACAAAAGACCTGATTCAGATCCCATTGTGTTGGAAGACATTGATCCAACATCAGATTGGGTAGTGGAGAGTTGTCCACCAGAGTTTGATGCTGATGAGGATCTTGATGATCATGAAGTTCAACTTCAACTTCAGCCTGTTCAGTTGGATGCAGATCCCAATCCACCAGCCTCAGTCTCACAGCCAGCAAGGACTCTAGTTGAAGCCGAAGGTGCTTCCTCTGCTCAGCCACGACAGAAGCGCAGCCGCATATCTACTCTATCTCAGCTTGCATCTGCTGCACAGCCTACCAGTGGTACTGGTACCACTACCACTTCTACAGTTGCAGTTGGAGATGATGATGATGATGAGGAGGAGCCATGGGGCCCCTTGTCTGACTCTGATGATGATGATCCAGAGATTGGTCGAGATGATCTTGGCTCCTCTGGCAGTAGCTACTAGCTATTAGCTACTTTTGTTGTAGAGGCCATTTCTAGCCTCCTTGGTTATTTGTATTTTGTTTTGAGTCTTTGATCATGTATGACAGTTGACTATGTATTGCCATTGGGCACCATTTTGATATAGTGGATTGGTTCATGAATCATGAGCCTACTTTGATCATATGTTGTCTTCCATCTATATTATAATGCTGTGTGTTTGGAAACATGAATGAAAATCTTTAAAACTATGTTTAAAATATTTAAAATCATGTTTTTTAATAAAAAAAATAAATATTTAATGTATTTTTTTAAAATGATCGAGTCATTGAAATCGAGCCGACCGAGTCATTACCGAGTCGGAGTCGGAGTCGGAGTCGATCCTCGGCCGAGTCGAAATCCGAGTACGAGTTGTAAAACATTGGGCCAAACTCCATGTGATTTAGCTTATTTATGGCCGCTAATATTTTTATTGGATCCCTTTCGTCGAGAGGTGTAGGATTGGTCTAAAGATCATCCGATTCCGATAAGTATTTATAAAGTTATGAATTTATTTATGTTGTGGACAAATTGTTAAGTCGGCTAGCATCTTACATAGACTCAGAAGCCCAATGGACGTGTCTATTCATCATCTATGTTTTTAGTATAAATAAAAGAGGATTTGATATCATTTGGTAGATACATTATTGAGGCGATATCCTCCTCTCCACGTCTTTGGGTTTTTGGAGCAGGAAAGAGACACCATGAAAATGTACGCTGGCCTATGATGCCCTAGTTCTAACGCACAACATACATAGTAAAACATGATGCCATATATGCAGCCAAGGTAGATGGAAGACCCAGTAAAAGGGAGCCATGAAAACCGCAGTGATATGTTGCCCTAATATGCTTTTGAAGAGTCGCACATAATGTTGTTCATGATTCACAGTCAATGGAAGGCTGCCAATAGCACACAACAATGGCAATAGATATTACATATTAATACGCAGTTCACGCTGGATGTGATATGGTTCATATATGCAGTTCATAAAAGATGTGATACGTGGACATATTACATTATTCAGGGAATACGCTGATGCTATACATTGATATGTAGATCAGTAAATACGATGTTCCTTTCACGCAAGACAGTCTCGTGATAAATCTGCTCCATTGTCATATGGAAGAGCCGTAGCCATTATATGCTGATCATGAGGAGAACGCTATACATGAGGAGTTATAATACACATATGGGAATAAATGCCACGCAGTTATAATATGCATATGGTAATGATGCCACGCAGTCATATAATACCACGTAGTTATAATACGCATATGGTAATGAAGCCATGCAGTCATATAATATACCTTGCTGTAAAGTAAACACTGGACAATATACGCTGCAGTACATAAATTATATATATACGTTGGACAGTATATATGTTGGGCAGTAATGAAAACGCTAGACAATATATGTTGCAGTACATAGGTTATATATACACTGGACATGTATATATGCTGGGCAATCATGGTTATATATACACTAGTCAGGTAGTCATTAATGGACCACTGTCATCAAGCCGCAGTGATGAAGAAGTAAACGTAGTCATGCTATTGGAGGAATACTAATACGTTGTGCATAATGGGATTGCATGGAACTATAGCCTAGCTGCTTTGCTACGCTGCAAGCCATAGCAAAGCAGCTAAGGCTGATATGTATATGACCTCTATAATGAAGCAATAGAAGGGTATTATAAGCAGCATGATGAGCTGCATAATGGACAGTAGTATGAGCAACATGATGCATGATGTATGAGCATCATGGTAAATGTAATCATGTGCATGGGCAGCACAATGATGCATGGAGCATGGACACCTCATGGGCAGCATGATGCATGGGCAATGTGATGTATGAGATCATGAGCAGCATGATAATGCATGATGCAGTATGATGGTGCTACACAATCAGGTGCAGCAAATGGATGAGATGAAGAACGATGATAGGTGAAGGAGTCACCTTGTAGAATCTGTTGAAGCAGAATGTCTTCAACTGATCTCATCGTTATTAGGAATAATCTATGCTAGATCTAGATAAGTCAAAGTGTTGACTTCTGTTGTAAATGTATTATCTCTCTCTCTCTCTCTTTCTCCGCTGAACTTTGAAGAACATAAAAGAAGAATTGATCAAGGGTTTCCCCACACATTGTGGGGTTTGTCCCTGGCTTGCGCCAAATCTTGTGTCCTCTTGTCTTGGCTTGTCTTTTGTGATTTATATTTATGTTCTATCTACGGTTTACTTTATGTTGATGTGATTGCTAATATGGAAAAAAATTAAATAAATTGCTCTAGCATAGAACATACCAAAAATTAACAAAAGTCAACACTTTGACTTATCTACTCTCTCTCTTTTTCTTTGTTGAACTTTGAAGAACATAAAAGAAGAATTGATCAAGGGTTTCCCCACACATTGTGGTGTTTGTCCCTGGCTTGCGCCAAATCTTGTGTCCTCTTGTCTTGGCTTGTCTTCTGCGATTTATATTTATGTTCTATCTGCAGTTTACTTTATGTTGATGTGATTGCTAATATGGAAAAAAATTAAATAAATTGTTCTAACATAGAACATACCAAAAATTAACAGAAGTCAACACTTTGACTTATCTAGATGAGAGCATAGATCATCTCTAAGAAGATGATACATGAGATCAGTTGAAGACATGTTGCTTCAACTGATTCTCCAAGGTGACTCCTTCAGCTATCATCGCGCTGCATCTCGTCATCATGTTGCACCTCACCATGCTACACCATGTTGCATCTCATCATGCTTCATCAATCATGATGGTACCCATCACTGTACTGCATCATGTGCCATTGCCACACCATGTTGCCACTCTGACATATGTGTTTGTTGCACCTGGCTAGCTTGTTGTCCCTTTCTTGCTTGTTGTCCCAAGCATGCTTGTTGTCCCTAGCATGCTAGCTGTACTTGCTGCACTAAGTATCATGCTGCTGTCCCAATGTGTTATACTAGCAGCACTATGAACTTGCTATATCATACTGCTGTACCTCACCATTGTGCTGCCCCTCATTACGCTATGATACACTTCATCATTGTACCCATCATGCTGTAGCATTCATCAACATGCTGCTGCAATATATCTGCTGCTTACAACATCATGCTGCTTCAATGTATCATCACTGTTTTCTCCATCCAAGTGACTGTACTATTATCAACATAGTCCTAACATATGCTGCCTTGCTGGACAGACTTCAACGTATACCCTTCAGCACTCTTCTCCATGTCATACAAGCCGCTTTCAGACTTTCCTTCCTCCATGGCTGTGACTGGGTCAATATCACTTGGAGGACTGCGGTTAGGGCAGCATAGAGCTTCTCCATAGGGCTACGTATAGGGCAGTGTAGGGCTCTCCATAGAACTGTGTATAGGGCAGCGTAGGGCTCTCTAATAGAGCTCTGTATAGGGCAGCATAGGGCCTCTCTTTTAGACCAACAATTAGATCTCTCCTTGCTGCGTTATGTAGGCTTCCTTTATTGCGTTAAAATCTCCTCCATGATAGCATTAGGATCTGGGGCATCCTCTAAGGCAGTGTATCCTCTTTAGATCTCTCCTCACACTAAAACCCAAAGACAAGTGGATAGGAAGAGATCACAAGAGGATGTGTGTACAAATGACTTTCAAGGCACCTCTATTTATACTAAAACGTTGAGCAAAAGTGGGGTTTATTTAGTTGCTGGCCGACCTTGACGAATTGTCCCATAACACAAATAAATTCATATCTCAATGACTACTTATCGGAATCGGATGATCTTTAGATCAATCCTACACCTCTCGATGAGAGGGATCCAAGAAAAATATCAGCTGCCATTAATAAGATGACCCACATGGAGTTTGGCCCTAGTTGCCAATTTTAACACATGCATTTCTAGTGACAAAGGGATTTTCCAAATCAAATGATGCTTCACTTTATTAGGGGACTATTGATTGCTTAATAGGTGCCTGTCTGCATTCCTAGTGACAAAGGGATTGTCTGATGAGACGCTTAACTTTAATATGGGGCCATTGATTTCTTAATAAGAACCTGTCTGAACTATTTAAAACATCGAATGGAACTTAGCAGTTTTGTATTCTTATACAGAGTGTTCACTGTTCCCTCAATGGGGGGGGTCTGAAATCATATTACCCTTAATATGATGATATTTTGATTTTGAGACAATTAGCAATCACATCAACATAAAGTAAACTGCAGATAGAACATAAATATAAATCGCAGAAGACAAGCCAAGACAAGAGGACACAAGATTTGGCGCAAGCCAGG
>Ga0139314_100202_pt1 | contig 13836 bp, 10 predicted proteins | sample In2P11_FD_99376 | JGI IMG/M metagenome (GOLD analysis project Ga0139314, IMG submission 99376)
ATGGTCAACATTGTTCCCCCATGGTCATCCATAGTTAACCATATTAAACCTTTTTCAAACATTATTCAAATCGATTAGCCAACTAGAATATATTCCTAAATGGGAAAGCTCTCATAGGTGTGAGTCAATGAGTGAAGATTTATATTAACAATGTTGTCCATGAATAAGAAATTATCATGGGGTTATTCCCCTCTGAAACACCTACCACATATGATTCTAAGTGCTCATTTGTGCTCAACACTCAAATGTTGGACTAAAACACACACACTCTATTCAACAACACATTTCAATCTACTTTCCACATGATTCATATTTTTGGATCCTTTTATGAGAGTGTCAAGCTTAGACTTGATGCTCTAATATGAAGTTATAAATCTCGAAGCACACTTTGTTGCATTAAAAAAATAATATTATAATATAAATACAAGGATGTTATTTGAAGGTGGAGAAACTATATGTATTGCATAATCAACTAGTTGAGAAAATATCTCAACCACACACCAATCTAGGAAAAATCATATTGGAAAGAATATGTTAAGACCAAATAGTTCTAACAACCTCCTAAAGATTAGGATCAAACTTCTCAAATCAAAAATCGCACATAAGACAATCATGAATTATACACTATAGCAAGAAATCCAAGAGACATGTTCTTGCATTCATGGATGACACACCTTATAGAAAAATAAATATGTGTACTAACACAACCAAATTAGTAAAAGTGATTGATATATTTCGATCAATATCATTTTCATACTCTAATTGGCATATAAAGGTGGAAAATGGTATCAATTGATGTATATCAACCACATTTGATAATGTGGTTATGCTAGTAGATAGTCAATGTGTCTGGGGCGGATTCGTAGACCATGATTGACTATGGTTCATGTTGGCTGAATATGGTTATAAAATGTTGTGGAGGGTTAACCATGGTGGAAGAGAGTTGATGGGGTTGACGATGGTAAACAATTAATGTAACAATGTGTTTATGTTACATTTAATCTAACAATGTTACCTTGTTAGATTCATAATACATTAATGTTGACCATGGTTGATGTTACATTAGTGTTAATGTTAATGTTACATTAATGTTGAACATGGTTGATGTTACATTAGTGTTAATGTTAATGTTACATTAATGTGACATTAATGGTTACATCAATGGTTGAAGAGGGCTGACAAGGTTGATCATTGTTGATTGTGGTATACCTTGGCCCACTAAGGTTGACCTTGGTTGAGTATGGTTGGTTATGGTTGACCTTTGTTTACCATGTTTGACCATGATAACCATGGTTGGATAGGGATGTAGAAGATAGATTATGGTTGAATAAATGTGAGCATGGATGACCATGTTGACCATGTTTAAATTAGTGACCATGTTTGACCATGGTGACCATGGTTGATCTTGTTTGAAAAAGGTTTAATATGGTTAACTATGGATGACCATGGGGGAACAATGTTGACCATGGTTTTCAACATATATAAATGAATATGGTTGAACACATGGGCTTGGGTTGATCATAGTTGACCATGAACACCACTTAATAATGTTTAACCATGGTTAATTATGTAAGCCATGTTGATAATTTCCAAGCACCATTTAACCATACTCATTGTGGTTGACTGTGTTGTCTATGGTTGTTTAGGGCTGCTAATAGATGTATATGTTGACCATGTTCAACCACATTAGTAAATTTGGTTGAACATGGTTGACCAAATAAAGTATGTACAACCATGGTAACCATGGTTGACTATGGTTGAGCTAGTTTAAATATGGTTGAAATTATTAACTTAGATAACCCTAATAAAACTATTAAACTTAGAAAACTTAGGTAAGCCTATGTCAACCTAGGTCAATCTAGTAAACTACTTCAACTTGGTAAACCTAGTAAATTGAAGTCAACATAGTAAACCTAGTTTACCATGGTTGACCATGGTTGACTAAGTAAACCTAGTAAACATAAATCAACCTTAAATATAAGTAAACACATTAAATCTAATAAATATAGATCAACCTGTTCAACCTAGTAAACCTAGGATAACCTAGTAAACAAAACTTAGATCTACCTAGTAAGCCTAGGCCAACCTCATAAACCCTAAGTAAACATAGTAAATCTAGTAACCCTAATTGACCTATTAAACCTTGTAAACCTAATTCAACCTAGGTAAACCAGTAAACCTAGGTCAATATAGTAAACATAAGTCAACCTAGTAAACATAGTAAAAGTAGTAAAATTAGTAAACTAAGTCAAACTAGCTAACCATAGGTTAACCTGATAAACCTAGGTTAACCTAGTAAACCTATTAAACCTAGTAAAATTATTAAACATAGGTTGTCATCATAGGTCAACCTAAGTCAGTCTATTAGAACTAGGTTAACTTGGTAAACCTAGTAAACTTAGTAAATCATGGTTAATCTAATAAACTTAAGTTAACCTAGTAAATCTAGTAAACCTAGTAAATATATGTCAAACTAATAAACATAGGTCAACCTAGTTATCCTAGTAAACCTATTAAACCTAGTAAACCTATGTATAAACTCAGGTCAACTTCATAAACCTAGTAAACATAGGTAAATATAAAAAACCATGAATAATCTAGTAAACCTAGTCAACCTAGGTTAACTTAGTCAACCTAGGTCAATCTAGTTAACCCAGATCAACCTAGTCGACCACAGTAGACTATGGTTTATTTATGTGGTTTTCACATTATGATATTGTTTTTTATTCATCATATTGTGATGCCATTTCATGTTTATCATATTATGACATTGTTTCTTGTTCATCATATTGCGATGTCATTGTTTTTCCCAATTATGACATTGTTTGTTGTTTTCCACGTTACAACTTTGTCTATTTGTTGTCACATTGTTTATTGTTAATCACATTGTGACATTATTTTTTATTTTTCATGTTATGAACAATATTAAAGTTGATGGCCATGATGACTATGGTTCACCATGGAACCCATGTTGACTATGGTTGGTCAGGTTAATCATAGCCAACCATATTCAAGCATAGTTAACATGTGTTAATTATAGTTAACATGTTATCAATGTATAGTAGAACTTGTAAACCCACATGTTTATGCCACGACGAACACCCTCCAAAATGTTTCCCACACTTGAATTTTGGATCCTACTAAGGATCCTTCGATCTTCCATTCCTTGGTCGATTGATGTTTTTTAAAGTATTTTTCCAAGTTTTAAATATCAAGTCACTTGCACACACATGTTCAGTATTCGATGAGTTCATGAGAACACTTCCTTTATGCAAGAAAATTCATAACACCATCCATCAGGATAGTGTCTATGTGATATTAAGATAATGTTAACAGTTAGAGCACACTTTTATTGACAATTCCCCTTACTTTGTTGTGTTTGCACTTCTATTTTGGTGAGTTTTCTCAACTGTCATATTTTGCACATTTTTTCTTTCAAAAGTGTCATTTTCACAATCGTGGTTTTCATTTTGACTTTGTTTTACTTTGATAAATGGAATTTTCATGTTATATTTTCTTTGGCATGAGTCTCTTTCAAGGTTGTTCACATTTTGCAAGTGTCGTCTGATGTTTTCCTTATGTTGCAGATGTCACTTTTATGATTTTCACTCCTACATGTGTCACACATTTGCACATCACCAAAGTTAGTTGTGGCACTCTTCTACATTAGATGGTATCATATATCATTAGAATATGTACTAGACACATAAATCTTTGCGCACCATTTTTTCATAGTCATCATAGTTGTCGTAACTTGTGTTATAAGTGTCATAATGTGTCATTTCAACTACCGCACATAGAAACAAGTGTCACTTTGCTGTCATTTAAAGGAGTGATTTTCATTCACGAGTCCTGTGTATTATTATAGCTTGCATTGATGGTGTTATGTGTGTGATACAAGTTTGAGTCAAGTTGGATGCATTTCCCTCTTTTACTCAGACGATCCCATTCTTAGCCATTTTGGAGCCCTTCTTGGTAGTTTAGCCCAGTGCAAGTCGTGAAGCCTTTAGCCCTCTTATCAAGTGTGGATATCAACGTAACCATATGCCTTAATGATGCAATCCTTCTCCCAAATGTTGCTGCAATAACTCCCTCTCAAGATTACCCCAAATATGTTTCACATTATGATCCTCCCAAGGGAAGTCACTTGATCCTTCTTGCTAATACTAAATCACTTCACTGAGTTTTGGTCACCTCTATTATGCATGAAACTTATACCATTCCTAGCTAACAACATGGACCTCCTTCACCCTTTTGCAGAGGAAAAACATGGAGTGCAAAGATCCTCATATTCTCCTAGTGTATTGAAAACCCTCTTGAGCAAAGTGGTTTCATCCCTATGGCCTCCATCAATGAAAATTGCACTCAAAATTTTCAAGCACCCACTGTTGATTCAACCTATACTAGCCCAAGATTAAAAGAACATTAAATGGAAATAGTGACCCCTTGTTAAAGAAAATTGTGCTCTCTTTCAAGCCTCTTCTTCCTTTGAGTGCATGGCACACTCCCAAAGGATGAAGCCACATCCTTCCCCATTCCCCAATGCACTCTGTACTCAAGCTTGGCCTAATTATTCCTCTAGAGGACATAACATAGTAAGGAAGGATGAAGGAAGCCTCCTTTCTTTTGACTAGTTAAACTGCACCTTGCTTTGAGTCTTCTTTCGCTTTGAGCAGATAATGCAATCTTGAAGGTTGTACATTTCAACTTCACTCCTTCCCCATGCACTCATGAACCCAAGATTTCCTAGCCTTTACCTCTTGAGAACATGGCATAGTAAGGAAGGATGAAGGAAGCTTCCTTTTACATTTGATTAATCAAAATGTGCCCTCTTTTGAGTCCTCTTTCTCTTTGAGTGCATAGCGCAATCCTGAAGGTTGAACATTTCAAATTCCTGTTGGGTTGTGTTATATTCTTTCCACGACTAACCTATATTAGGTTGGGCAAACCTACCTATGGTTTTCAGTCCATGGTTTTGGACGCGATGGTTTTCGGTCCATGGTATTGGATGCTTTGGCATGTATAAATATATACTGTAACATTGAAAGGAATATAATGAAAAATCAAGCTAGTAGTCTCGGTTTTGGGATCCAGGGGAAAATCTCTGTGTATATTTGTTTTATGTGTTATGCTCTCGCATTGTTTATTTTCTATGTTTTAGAATTTGTATGTAGGTAATTTTTGTACAGGGTTAAAACTTACATTTGGTATCAGAGCTGTTTTGGCTTCAAGAGGATGCCTTTGTTGCTGAGGGGTTTCACTCAGGCTTGTGGTAGACCCTATTCAGTGGGAGATCCACGAGATCGATTCTAGTGGTAAAAGAAGATGGTGAGCAGTGGAAAGGTAGAGATCGAGAAATTTAATTGTTAGAGTTTTGAGTTGTGGAAACTCAAGATGGAGGATCTGTTGGTGGATAAAGATCATTGGATCGTGGTAGATCTAGGTACTAAACCAACAGGAGTGTCGGATGAAGAATGGAAGAAGTTGGATCGGAAGGCGAAAAGAACAATACGATTGTGTGTCTCAGATTCAGTATTGCTGAATGTATCAGGAGAAGCTACGGCAAAGGATTTGTGGGAAAAGTTAGGGACTTTGTACCAATCTAAGTCTCCAATGAATAAGATGTTCTTGCGGAAAAAGTTGTATAACCTGAGGATGAAAGATGGAGACTTGGTGACAAAGCATCTGAATGCATTTAATACTGTGGTAAGTTAGTTAGCATCTGTTGATATCAAAATTTCAGATGAAGATAAGTGCAACGGTTTGTTGTGTTCTCTACTAGATTCATGGGATAGTCTGGTTATTGCAATAGGTAGCAATGCAACTGCCTTGTAGTTTGATGAAATAGTCTCAACCTTGTTGACGGAGTAGATGAGACAAAAAAATATGGAGAGCCAAAATGGTGATGCCTTGTCTATAGGAGGATGGTCCCAGAACATAAACAAAAATAAGTCATCGAGTGGGAGATCTAAATCTACAGGAAAATCTGTAAAGGTGGTGTGCTGGAAATGTGGAAGGAAGGGCACTTCAAAAGGGAATGTAAATCTAAATCTCCTGATAAAGGAAAGGGATCTGATGATGCTTCTTTTGTAGAGGCGAAAACCACCTCAGATGAAGGTGGGGATTTGCACTTGGCTTCTTCAAGTACATATGTAGATCATGAGGCATGGTTGATTGACTTAGGTGCATCCTTTCACTCCACTCCCCATAGAGAGTGGTTCTACAAGTATGAGAAATACGATGGTGGTGATGTCTTCTTGGGGGATGATAGGAAGGCTAGAATCGTTGGTCGCGGAAAGGTAAAGTTGAAGTTGCAAGGGGAATGGTTAAAACACTTCTGGGTGTTCTACATATTCCTACATTGGCTAGAAATCTGATTTCTGTAAGCAAGCTGGATGATGCAGGTGTAAAGACAGTGTTCGAGAATGATACCTGCAAGATAGTTCGGGGAGCACTAGTATTGATGTAGGGAGTTCAGATTGAAACTTTGTACAAGCTGCAAGGTAGCATTGTTGTTGATGGGTGCAACAGTTATGTGGTTCCTAAAAGTGGAGCTGAAAATCTAGTGGTCTCTGGAGAGAAGACCATGCTATGGCATCAAAGGCTTGGACATATTGGAGAGAAGGGACTTCAAATACTTCATGGTAAAGGTATGGTAGAAGGTATGAGTAATAGCTCTTTGGATTTTGATTTCTGTGAAAATTGTGTATACGGGAAGCAGAATCATGTGAGTTTCCCCTCTCATGGTAAGAGGGCGAAACAGATATTAGAGCTTGTGCACAGTGATGTGTTTGGACATGTGAAGGTTCCATCACTGGGTAAGTCTGTGTACTATGTATCATTTATAGATGACTTGTAAAGGAGTACATGGATATATTTCCTTAAGAAGAAATCTGAAGTCTTTGACAGGTTTAAAGAATTTAAGGCTCTGGTGGAAAACCAAACAGAGAAGAAGATAAAGTTGCTGAGGACAGATAACGGTGGAGAATTTTGTAGTAAGGAATTTGAAGAATTATGTAAGAAGTGTGGTATAGCATGGTAGAAGACTACTCCATATACACCTCAGCAAAATGGAGTTGTAGAAAGAATGAACAAGACATTGATGGAAAGGGCAAGAAGCATGCTCAGTGGTACCGGGTTAGGATAGGAATTCTGGGCAGACGCGGTGGAGACAGTATGTTACCTGGTCAACAGATCACCTCCATCAACATTGGAGGATAAGACTCCACAAGAGGTATGGATTGGTAAGAAACCCTCTCTTTCACATCTGAGGGTATTTGGATGTGATGCATATGTACATGTTCCAAAGGATAAATGAACCAAGTTGGATAGTAAATCTGAGAAGTGCATCTTTATTGGGTATAAGGATGGTTTAAAGGGTTATGAGCTTTGGAAGCCAACAATAAGGAAGGTTGTGTACAACCGAGATGTGGTGTTCAGAGAGGTGAAAGATGTTATTAAACATGAAGTCCAACCAAAGGAACCTGAGAAGATAGAGTTTGAGCTAAAGGAGGAAGAATCAGACTCTACAGTAGAGGAGGAATCAGAAGATGAAGAGCCACAAACTCTGGGTGTAAGAAGATCAGTTCGAGAAAGAAGGTAGCCAGAAAGGTATAGTCCATCTGCTTTCTGTTCAAAATTTTCTTTATCTATTACTGATGATGATCCCAGAACTATGAAGGAAGCAGTAGATTCAGAGGATGGAAAACTCTGGAAAGAGGCCATGGTCGATGAAATGGCATATTTGCACAAAAATGAGGCTTGGGATTTGGTGGAGTTTCCGGCTGGAAGGAAAACCATTGGTAGCAAATGGGTGTTCAAGAAGAAGACAAATTTAGAAGGAAAGGTGGAGAAATACAAATCTCAGTTGGTAGAAAAAGGTTATTCCCAGGTGCCGGGAATTGATTTTGGTGATATTTTTTCTCCTATTGCCAAGGTAACTTCTATTAGGTTACTTTTATCTGTTGCTGCTGCTTTTGATTTTGAGGTAGAACAGATGGATGTGAAGACAACATTTCTTCATGGGGATCTGGAAGAGGCGATCTACATGAAGCAACCTGAAGGCTTTGTGGTGAAGGGTAAGAAAGAACTAGTATGCAAGTTAAAGAAGTCTCTGTATGGGTTAAAACAGTCACCAAGGCTGTGGTATCAGAAATTTGATACATTTATACAGGGACTTGGCTTCACTAGAAGCAAAGCAAGTCACTGTGTGTATTTTAAATTAATTGGTGACCGTGTTATTTATTTGGTCTTGTATGTGGATGATATGTTGCTGGTTGGAAATGACAAAGAAATTATCCAGGATTTGAAGACCCAATTGTCCTCCAAATTTGACATGAAAGATCTTGGTGCTACAAACTATATTTTGGGCATGGAAATTAAAAGAGATCGGGCAAAGAGGAAGCTCTGGTTAAACCAGAGGAAGTATGTCGAGACAATATTGCAGAGGTTTAATATGCAGAATAGTAAACCGGTGAAGGTTCCTATTCCTGTAGGTGTGAGGTTATCTGCTGAACAGTGTCCCAAGACACAAGAAGAGGAAGAGGACATGTCCCGTGTTCCATATGCAAGTGCAGTCGGTAGCCTGATGTATGCAATGGTTTGTACTAGACCAGACATTGCACATGCAGTGGGAGTATTGAGCAGGTTTATGTCAAAATCAGGGAAGGAGCATTGGACAACACTGAAGCGGGTTTTCAGGTATTTGCGTGGCACTAGTGATTATGGTTTGTGCTACCAACGAAGACTAGGATTGGACAGAGTTTTGGATATTCATGGCTTTGTTGATGTAGACTGGGCTGAAGATTTGGATCAAAGAAGATCTACAAGTGGGTATGCGTTTAACCTATTTGGAGGTGCAGTCAGTTGGATGAGTAAGAAACAATCTGTAGTGGCACTAGCAAATACAGAGGCAGAATACGTGGCAGCCACTTATGTAAGCAAGGAAGTAGTTTGGTTGGAGAGATTGTGTTCAAGTATGGGGTTAGTACGGGGAGCTATAAGGATAGACTGTGACAGCCAAAGTGTAGTTTTCTTGGCAAAGAACCTTGCTTATCATTCAAAGACAAATCACATTGATGTTCAGTATCACTTTGTGAGGGATATGATAGAAGACAAAAAGGTGTTGCTGGTAAAGGTGGACACTTTGAAGAATATTGCAGATGCATTAACAAAATCTGTGAGCTCTGAGAATTTCTCCTGGTGTAGAGAAACAATGGGCATTTCAGGGCTGGAAAAATGACTAAACTCTCTTGTGGCCCCCTGTGGAAAGAAAACAACATGTGGGAGAATGTTGGGTTGTGTTATATTCTTTCCACAACTAACCTACGTAGTGAACCGGGGGGTTAGAGGGGGGGCAGAGCCCCCCCTTCGTTGCGTCGATTGTGCAGCAGGGGGGTCATAGGGGGTTTGAGGGAGGTGGGCAGGCCCCCTCTACGGGGTCCGGGGCAACGACTCAGGAAATTTTTTTTGGACCCTATATTAGGTTGGGCGAACCTACCTATGGTTTCGGTCCATGGTTTTGGACGTGATGGTTTTCAGTCCATGGTATTGGATGCTTCGCCGTGTATAAATATGTATTGTAACATTGAAAGGAATATAATGAAAAATCAAGATGGTAGTCCCGATTTTGGGATCCAAGGGAAAATCTCTGTGTATATGTGTTTTATGTGTTATGCTCTCGCATTGTTTATTTTCTGTGTTTTAGAATTCGTATGCAAGTAATTTCTATACAGGATTAAAACCTACATTTGGTTAAAGCCTCCTTTCTTTTGACTAGTTAAACTACACCCTCCTTTAAGTCTTCTTTCCCTTTGAGCAGATAGTGCAATCTTGAAGGTTGTACATTTCAACTTCACTCCTTTCCCATGCGCTCATGAACCTAAGATTTGCTAGCCTTTACCTCTTGAGAACATGGCATAGTAAGGAAGGATGAAGGAAGCTTCCTCCTACATTTGACCAATCAAAATGGGCCCTCTTTTGAGTCCTCTTTCTCTTTGAGTGCATAGTGCAGTCCTGAAGGTTGAACATTTCAACTTCCCTCCTTCCCAATGTGCTCATCCACCCTATGAATTCCTTTGACCCTTCCTTTGATCACATGGTGCAATAAGGAAAGTTGAAGGATGCCTCCCCTCACCTTTGACTGGTCAAACTATGTTTTCACACTTTCCTCTGTTTTCTTTGGAGTACACGTCAAAACCATGAAGCATGGATCTTTCCACCTTTTCCATTTGGTTTCCCTCACTATGTTGGACCAAGGAGAGATCTTCCTCATAGTGCATGGCACAATAAAGATGAATAGTGGAGCCCTCTTAAGCCACTAATAAGTTTCACTCTACCCTCTTAATTAAGACTTTTTCTTCTAACCCTCTCATAGACCTATCATAAGAAGATCATTCCATGAGATAGAAAGTGATAGAATAGATGTTTTTAGGATTGATATTTCTCTGTCATGAATGATTTGCATTGGCAGTAGTACCTTACAAACATTAAAAGGTGATGTTCAAGATTATATGGAAAGGATAAATAATGAAGAAACATCTACACAAAAGAAGCACTAAGAGAGTTATCATAAAGACATGAAGCAAATCATAGACCAATGACAAAAAGAATACATTTCCTAATGACTTAGAGGATTCTAACATTGATCAGAGACTCTTTAGAGGATGGATATGAGCAACAAAGTGGACCATTTTGAATATGAAGCATATATTAGATATATCATCAAGAATTCACGATGAAGCAACAAGGAAGACAACTTGGAATTTCCACTAAGTCATAAATTCCATGTCATCATTGTCAAGTTGTAACTTGTACAAGTGTCATCATAATGGTCAATGTGTTTCCATGTGTTATGTGACGTCATAATGTGGAATGTAATGATTTATTTTCAAGAAAAGGACAAATTGTAATGTGTGGAAATCCAAGAGTCATATCTGGAACATGAAGAGTCACATAGTCATATATGGACAAATATTGTATTGAAGTCCAAAAGTCATTCAGAAGTTCAAGAGTTTTTTAGAATTCCAAAGGACACACTAGAAGTCCAAGATTCATGAGGGTAGTCCAAGATTCATGGGGATATGAAAGGTCATCCCCCTTACTATAAAATAAACCTTATAACTCAAGGAAATGGCTTTTGGAGGCTTGAGCTTTGGAGAGCTAGTCTTGGCTTCTCTACTTTGCATAGGAGAGAAAACTATTCTTTGGAGAAGCACAAAGTGACTTAATGTTCTACTATTGGAACTGATGTTCACCATCGTAATTAATGTACATGGATATTTCACCTTGTAGTTGAAGCTATATGAGACAACACATTTTCATGCATGTATCACAAGTGTCTTAGGACTATTCTTGGGATGTTTATGGTATACATTGTGTTCATATGTAATGGGGAAATTGGACTATTTTAGTGGCTTTGGTACTCATCTTGTTGAATGTGTGTTGTATTCATCCTAATATCATTGTGTGAATTATTTCGCTAACAAATATTTTGATGATATTGTGTGACTCTTCTAGGATAATACTATTACTTTCCTCTTAGAGACTCACCTTTTGTCTCCCCTAGTGAAGGTTTCCTTTTACATCCTGCAATTGGTGCTTCACAATGTCATCTTACTTGCTTATTCAATGTTTATATATATAATATCTTATGTAATCCATTGAAACCAAGACAAACCTTTGAGTTATGGTGTTCATGCAGATACTTCATATGGGGCTCCTAATCCAAACTGTGTGAGGTCTAATTGGGAATTCACAATCTGATCAAACTAGTTGCATTAACAATGCTTTCATGGATACATATGATGATAGTGGTGCATGTCTACTTGTTTATTTTTCTAAGCCACCCAAATATGATCATCCATCATAAAAAAAGTTTAGAGACCTATTAGGAAGTCGAGGCACTTCATCTCCTACTGATCGTTATGTCAGGTTCTCGTAATCCTATTAAAATATCCAAACTAAGTTGGATTCATATTTTCACGCATAATTATTTCCTTAATATTCATCCACTAGTTATGAATTAATTCTTAAAGAACTCTTGGTATTTTCAATATGATCTTCATGATCTCCAAGATATACTTTTTGATAAGATGAAAGGTTCTTATTTGGTTAGTTCCTTTTCATGTCCACCCCTTGACCTAGATTGAGGGTTGGAAAGCACAACTTCCACGATTCCTTACCATTTTAAGGTTTTTCGTTTTGATGATTGAGATGAAGGTGATTTTAGGTTGAAGGATTATGCTCTATTGAATTCTTCCGAATATGATCATCTTATCATATATTTTGTGCATATCATGAAGTTAATCATCTCTATGGCACATGTTCTCTTATGGAATAATTGAAATTTCTTCAACCATTTAGCTAACCCAAACCCTTATGTTAGTACTGAGTTTGATTTGACACATGTTTCTAATCATTTGTCAACTCAGTTACCTGATCGGTTCTCTAGAATCAAAATGTCAACAATTGTTTTGAATGTCATAAGATTTCTTATTGTTGTCTTTACATGCAATCAGATACAAAGGGAACCAATAGAGAATCGAGAGCTTTCTATGTCAATCGATTGGTTGTCTTGAATATCCCAGGGTCTTCAAATTGGTTGTCTTGAATATCAAGATCCAATTGCTGAATCGTTAGACCAATCTTACTTGGAAAGCTTTGTTGCAAATAACAAGTTCTGATCTTTTTTGATGTTTGCAAGAACTGAGAGCACAAATGAATGCGTCATAAGAAGCCTGCAAGGTTTGTATGATCGGAATTTTGAAAAACAAGGTAAATTTCAAAATTGTCTCGAACCATTTGATATGACACATCCTTTTGGTAATAATCCAAACCTTCAGTTAGTTGTGCAAGTTTTGAAAGTTCTTATATTTTTTATTGCGTATTGTTTTATATTTCTTTTAATTGCTTGAATATTTGTGGTTGTAGGTTGGGAACAATGATGGATGCATTAGAAATATATTACACTTAGTCTTGACCTTCTAGTTGATTAGGTTAGGAGTAGGCTTAGTTGCATTTAGTTTCCATTGCATTGCATCCACCCTGTATCCTGCTCCCCATCAAGTCTCTACATTTGTTTGTTTTCTTATTGTATATTATGCATGTAATTTTATATCTTGCCTCCATTTTCATGGTTTTTCATTTTTGTTCTGATGTCTTGTCAGGTATTTTCCTTTTGTTTTATTTAATAGCACTTTTCATTGAATATGCTCTTGTTTGGCTCAAAAGATAATGTGGAAAAACTTGAAAAGGGAAATTGTGATGATGAACAATGCTTGGCTAGTCTATTTCCCCTTCTCTATATTGGGTTTACATACCTTTAAAGTCAGTGATGTTTGAATGGAAAATACGATCCCCTAAGAAAAAAAGCCTTTGGTCGAACTATAAATCCCGTATCTATTCTAGGATCCTCATTCCTTAACTCAACATTATAAGTAAATATTGTTTTCTTGCTAATCTTGTCAAGTAGAGAAAGGATAAGGGGAAAATATAAAGCAAGCAAACCAAAATTAGAGGTCTATAAATACTTATCTAAAGGGGAAACCTCCTCTTCTCTCAACAAGTCTAGATCCCTCTTCTTCTCGTTGAAAACAATAAGTGTCAAAGCACAGTTCTATTAAATAAATAAATAAAGAGTGAAAGAAGAGAAAGGCTTCATATGCAGGGAGGAAAAGCAAGTGAATTCGTTGGGGTATTGTCTAGGATTGCTGGCAAGGAAACTAAATGCAACTAAGCCTACTCCTAACCTAATCAACTAGAAGGTCAAGACTAAGTGTAATATATTTCTAATGCATCCATCATTGTTCCCAACCTACAACCACAAATATTCAAGCA
>Ga0139314_100203_pt1 | contig 13819 bp, 11 predicted proteins | sample In2P11_FD_99376 | JGI IMG/M metagenome (GOLD analysis project Ga0139314, IMG submission 99376)
TTATGTGTTAATGACAACATGATGCAAGGAGTTGCATGGCAAGAGGGGTTGCCATGAAATCTTGAAGAAGGCTCATGTTGAGCTTTCCTTTGGAAGCATTGGGAACCATGGGGATTGAGTCATGGTGTTTGTTATTAGTCTTGTGATTTTGGTCTTTTGTGATTTTCTAGCGCTTGATTTGCAGTTTCGTTATGTCTAGTGCATGATCATGCCACTTTATTGTGATGTCGTGTCACTTTTGGTTTTCATGGTCTTCTTGTTGTTGCTTTCATTCTTTCCTTTTATTTTTTTTGAGTCTTGGGAATTGGTCGGGAAAGAGGAAAGTTAACGGAGCTCGAGGAGAGTTGTGTGGTACCCAACAGGTAATGTAAGACATGGATGAAGCTCGATGCATGAGTAAGCGTAGCGGAAGGTAAGACTATGACTTTCGGTTATACTAGCTGGGTCGATTGTGGTAAATGGGCGGTGGTAGTAAAGTCATGAGAAAGGTAACCAAAAAGGTAAAGTAAATGGATCTGAGGTGTCAAATTCCTTGGCTATGTTGGGAACGACTATTCTTAATGTTGTGCATGTGTTGCATGAATAAAGGAAGTTGTCTTAAACCTTGACCTTGATATCTGGTAATTATGTTATGATCATGATTATGCTGATGTTTATATATGTATACATGTAGGTGTGTACGTATGTCATGTTTGATAGGTTCATCATGGATCATGATTATTAACGATAATATCTATGTGTATATATATGTACGTATGCATATCATTGTATTGCAGGATCATGATTGTTTTATGCTAATGTTTATATGTACATAGGTATGCATATATGTCATTGTCTAACATGATCATGATTGTTTAATGCTAATGTTATATATATGTAGGTATCCATGTATCTATGTCATTGTCCAACAGGGTTGTCAGGGATCATTCTTGTGGCAGAATGATTGCTTATGCAGGAAAATGACATGAAGAAGCTCCTCGCTATGAGGAATCAAGTGGGAAGAGTAGTCATGACAAATATATGAGGTTAGTATCATGTGAATATAGATTTATATTGTATGATTGTATTATGCCTATGATTATGTTATGGACAGGTTATACCGAGGGATACATTAGTAAATTGAAAGAAGTGTGGTTTGTGACATGCTAGGATAAGCATGGATAAGACACTGGAAGCAAGGTTTCTTGGTAACGGCAGTGTGGTTTTGGATGTGTGGTTCTATTGTTGTGCATAGGTTGTATATGTTGTACATTTTGCATCTATGATGTGTGCACATGCGTTGTTGTGTATATATAGTGTGTGTACATGTTGTTTATGCGATGTTATTGAAAAGATGGTACAGACAGTGTTGTGTGAATATTGCATATGGTGTTGTGTGCATGATTAGATATGCAGTGTTATGTACAGATGATGCTATGCACATATTGGATATCCAGTGCTATATACAGGGGGGGTTGCGTGCATGTTGTACATGTGACGGTATGTACATATGGCATTGTGTACCTAATTGTACAAGTGGTGTTGTGTGCATTTGGTGTTGTGTACATGTTGTACAAGTGGCACTGTGTGCAGGTGGTGTTGTGTACATGTTGTGCATGTGGCGTTGTGTACATGTCGTGCATGTGGCGTTGTGTACATGATCCAAAAATGGATTTTGGATAGACTCCTAAGTCTAAGTGTTCTTCATAAAGGAAAAATGAAATTCCAAGGAAGTTCCTGGAACTAGCCCCATTGCAGAGATCGTCTCATTCTAAATCCATTGTAACTTGAATGGGAAAAAATGGACTTGGGATGGAAAAGTTATCACCAAGTGAAGTTGCCCTTTATCCTTTGGAAAAAGAGGCAAAATCCCCTAAAAATGGGTCCTAAAAACCCTCTAAGTCTTCTAAAGACCAAAACTATCGCAAAAGGAGAACCTTTAAAAAAGGCGGATAACACTATTGGGAGGAAAAAATATGAAGAAAATAGTGAAATCGAGCCTATCGGAGGTCAAACCAACTTTGCACAGGAGCCGTCAGATTTGGCGATCAACGGTCCAGATCCGATCGGCAAATCGCAATCGACGGTGACATGCGGAGGCTATCAAAGGTAGACATGTGATGGGACTGGGCCGATGCGATGGTGCGATCGCTGAAATCGGTGGATCGGCATCGACAATGGCATGGGGCTTAAGGCAGGACCCCGGGTCTATGCGATGTGCGATCACGATATAATCGCATCGTAATATCGCATCGGAGATACACAAAGGAGCGGGGCCGATATACATATGGGTTGTGATAGCCAGACCCGATGGAGATATTAGTGATATTTCATATATTTTGAGATCTAGAAAACGACATTTTCCTTTGTATTTTCATTTTCCGCCAAATAAATAAAATACAAAGGAATTGTGCCGATGCGATGAAACTGGACCCGAAAGGGTTTATAAATGCAAATATATAATATTTCAAGTCCGCCTAAATCCATTTTACGAGATTTTTCAATGTTTTAATGTATTGTTAAAATACAAAGGGAAACCACGGAACATGGCATTTGCGATATGCGATAGCGATTAAAGGTGGACCTGATAGGAATATAGTGCAAAATTCATAATATTTGAAGTCCGATAAACAGAGTTTCTACAGATTTTTCCCGTGTTTAGTGTATTTTCCTGTGTAAGCCGGGAATGCTAATTTTGGGGATTTCAAAGGCCCGATGGTCCCTTCCGTTACAAAATAGGTGGTCACCATCACTGAGGGCATTTAGCAATGATTGCTAATGATCAGAGAGGGGATTTGAGCAAACCAAGGCTGGAAGCCAGAGAACCCGAGAGGGGAAAACGAACAGACAACGCCGATTGGCTTAAAAGCCATGAATGTCAGAGATAGAGGGGTTGTTGGGGTTTTTGTTTCTAAAACATAGAATAAGCTAAGCCAAAGCAGGAAGCTAAGGTGGAAGAGGCAGCGCAGAAGCACAAAGAGTAGCCGAGGGAGGCACTAGGAGGTCGAGTGAAAAGCCTGAGAGCTGTAAGTCACAGAAAGCCAAAGACAGAGCCAAAGAAGCCAAAGCTGAAGAGACTGAGCCAAAGACAGAGCTGAAGAGCCAGAGCCATAGCCAAGAGCTAGAGCCAAAGAACCAGAGCCAAGAGCCAGAGCCAGAGATGAGAGCTAGAGCGAGAGCCAAAAAGCCGAGATCTTCAAGAGCCAGGGGATAAAATGGTGTCTGAACCCACTGTTTCTGTGAAAAACAGCAGGAGTTGAGCCAAGAGCTTGTAAAAAGGACTTATACCATAATCCCAGAGAGCCTAGTTGAGTTGACTAGAGCTCACAGAGACATAGCCCAAGAGTTTTGGGGTGAACTCCTAATTAAATTGTTGTCCTATGTGTTTGTTTTTACTGCTGCATTATTTACTGTTATATGTATTTATATATCAGTTCAAGCACATTTACATATCAGCACAAACAATAGATTCTAAAGCATATAATCAGTTTAAAACAAATACCAACATACACCTTATGTTCAAGCACATATTCAATTCCACATTGGTTAATCATAAAGACTTGGGAATATTTAAGCTTTGGAAGTGGAAGAGGTTCTTATAAGTTAGACAAGAAGCCTAAGTGCCCCATTTTCAGATCAGTACATGTGGTGTCGTGTACATGTCGTGTGCGTGGTACTATGTACATGTGGTATTGTGTATGCATTGTATAGTGGTGCAGTGTACATGTGGCATTGTGTACACGTTGTGCAGATGGTGTCGTGTACATGTGATGTGTGCACACATTGTGTAGGTGGTGCTTTGTACATGTGGTACTGGTGTACATGTGGGATTGAGTACATATCATACATGTTGTGTTGCAGGCATGCAATACTATGTATGTGCATGTGTAGTCATGGTATCGTGACATTTGCATTCATTGTGTTGCACTCTATATACGTATTTGTGTTGTATTGTACACCGAGTGTAGGTGTATGTGTTGTATGTCAGGTGTAGGTGCATGTATTGCATGGTGTTATATGCAGTGTGTGATGCACACTATGTGTATGTGCACATGGTTTAGGAGAAGGCACTAGGTGTTTGTATGGTGTGGAAACGGATCCAGAGTGCATACAAAATAAAGAAAAAGGTAGAAGCTAAGGATTGATGAAAGGATATGTTGAAAATGCAACAAGATGATGGAGCTTAGTGAAAAGAAGTCGCCTTCACTAAGTGGGCCCACAGGCTATTTTTGGCGCAAAGTCTATTTTTAGACTATGTCTATTTTTAGACATATGGATCATGCTCTATGAGTTGCAAGATGCTATTTATGGATGATTGGTCATGTTGGTAAAAATAAATGGACTTCTATTTTTAGACATATGGGCGGAGTCTATTTTTAGACTGCCAGTCTAAAAATAGAACAGTCGAATATTATTAGCTCTTAATAATATTTGGATTATAAACATTATCTTATCCTCTTGCAGCGCTTCAGTTCGAGCTACGGATGTGGCACATGCAACTGCCAGAAGGAAATACACTTTTCCTATGGGTTAGTTGAGCTATTGCATGATGGACTTCAGTTAGAACTCAAGTGATTGAGTTTGGTGGAGTTGATTGAGGAGTTGATGGAGTTGTGTTCAGTTTGACTTAGTTGAACTAGTTGTATTTAGTCTAATTGCCAAATACACTAATGATGAGTGATGTGACTTAATTATTAATTAATTCACTAATTATTAACTCATAAATCAACTAAAGAATACATCAATTAACTCAGTGCATGGACAGTTTAGTGGAGACAAGTGTTAGAGGTGGGTGAAAGGGTGAGATTACTATCAGTTGTGACTATAGCTGTGCATGAGATTTGCACAATCATTGATTGAGATTGCCAATGAGGATTATGCAATACAAGCCAAGGGAATTCAAACTTGGATCTCATCTATTCTCAACTTGGATTGCGCAGTAGAGGCAAGCAAACAGTGGAGGAGATTTGAACCCGTGACTTGTTCAGATCTGAGCTAGTTTGTGTGTAGCATGTGGAGATAGTACTGAGTACTTGTGAGGAGTATTGTACTATGTATTGTTACATGTTCCTATCATTATAATATACAGATAGTTTGGGGTTTTCAACTGTATGCTTTCCCCATTACATATTGCGTTGATATGTGTGATTGATGTTACAATGAGCGCATGCGATTGTTTTTAATTCCACAAATTGATGATCAATGGTAGAGGAGGTTATGTATTATGCATGCATTCCGCAAATAGTGTATAATCAGGATAATCTCTGTGAATAAGTGTTATATTATTCAAATTTCTACATGGTATCAGAGCGAAGTTGATCATCAGATCTATTATTCAGAAAGTGATTACATTTTATTTCTTTAGGTAGAGTATGTAATCGGGCCAGGTAGCCTCTGGATTCATCCTTCTTTTGGAAGGTGAGATATCCAGTAAATGCCCATACAGTCAATCTCTGTACGAGAAATACTTTGTTCTCACGAATTTTAGATCAAAAGCGGTTGAGTTTTGAGCTGGTGGAATTTGAATTTGCAGCAGTGTTTTCTTGGTGTCGAAGTTGAAATGTCTTTCAATGGATTGCGATTGGAGTATGCCCTTGAAGGCAGCTCGAATTATATTGCATGGAAAGACAGGATGGAGGTGGTGTTAGATGATAATGGGTTGAAGGAGTTCATAGAGGCTGAGGTCCCAAAGCCTACTAATGCTGCTCACGTTGAGGCTTGGCAAAAGAAGACAACAAAGTGTCGAAGGATTCTGTTGGAGGGCGTGAAGGATCACATTGTATCCAACCTGCATGGAAAGGCTTCTCCATACTTGATGTGGAAAGCGTTGACAGATTTATTCCAAAGCAAGAGCGACCAGAGGAAGTTGGCGCTCAAGGATAAACTCAGAAACATTAAGTGTGAGAAAGGAGACAGTATGCCCAAGTATCTCACAAAGTTCACCCAATGCCAAGATGAGCTAGGAAGTGTGGGGGTGACTGTCGATGATGAGGACTTGGTGAGCTTGGATCTCCTTGGTCTTCCGAAGAGTTGGCATTCCTATCAGGACTCTGTCAATGGTCAGGAGAAATTGCCAGGATGGGAGAGACTTTGGTCTGATCTTGTGCAAGAGGAGATCAGGCAGAATACCAAGGACGGATCTTCATCAAAGGCATCTAATGAAGAAAATTGTGCTTTGGTTGCCAAAGCAAAGAAGGGGAAGAACAAGAAAGCTTCTCATTCCAGTGCGAAAGGCAAGAAGCAGGACATGTCTAAGGTGAAGTGCTTTCATTGTCACCAGCACGAACATTATGCCACAAATTGTCCGCAGAAGAAGAAAAATAAGCAAGCTGCTAGATCTGCAGTGGGAGAAGCCTTAGCCTTGCAGTTTGAGCTGGATTTTTCGCTGATCGCATGCTTGGTATCAAGTGTGATGGGATCGGTATGGTTTTTGGACAGTGGTGTGTCTTTTTACATGACAGGAGATCGAGATTTGTTTTCTGATCTGGATGAGAAAGATCTTGGAGTGCACATCGAGATGGGCGATGATGGTAGATACAGTGCGACTGGTATCGGTACCATTTCCTTTGAGAGGGAGTCTGGTAAACCCTTCATATTGAAGGAAGTGATGCATGTTCTAGGATTGAAGAAGAATCTTATCTCTGTGGCAATGTTAGAAGATAAGGGATATGATGTTGTCTTCAGCGAGGGGAAGGCTTTCCTGCGCAGTAAGACAACTGGAGAAACCCGGAAGATAGGGGTTCGAGTCAAGTACCTTTATCAATTGCATGTAGATGACTGCGCATCAATGGCATGCAAGGTAGAAGGATTGGTGAGCCGAGATGATCGTGAGCTGTGGCACCAGATATTGGGCCACCTTCACCATAGAGCCTTGAAGATACTGCAGTAGATTTCTACTTGGATTCCTAAAGGCACTCTTGTGTAGTCAGATCAGTGCAAGGGGTGTACTTTGGGAAAATTTGTGAAAGCCACCTTTCACGAGAAGGATAGTCACGCCACGACGATCCTTGAGAGAATTCACACAAACGTGTGTGGACCTTTCTCAGTAGCTTCGACAACAAAGCACAAGTACTATGTGATCTTTGTTGATGATTTCTCTCGAAAGTGTTGGATCTTCTTCATGCAGAAGAAGAGCGAGACATACTTAAAGTTCTATGAGTTCAAAGCACTGGTTGAGAAGGAATTGGGGAAGAAGGTGAAGGCTCCTAGGAGCAACAATGGTGGTGAATTCATCTCTGGCAAGTTCAAGGACTTCTGCAGTGCAAAAGGGATTCAAAGAGAGCTCATAGCTCCCCATAACCCAGAGCAGAACGGGGTTGCTGAGCAGAAGAATAGAACGATCGTGGGTGCTGCATGGGTGATGTTGCATGATCAGGCCTACCCCTTCACTTGTGGGTGGAGGCATGCAATATTGCAGTCTATGTGCAGAACCGTTGTCCTCACAAGATACTTGGCATGAGTACACCCGAGGAGGCTTATTCTGGTAAGAGGCCTGATATTTCCCATTTGAGGATTTTTGGTCTTCCTGTTTACTTGCATGTGACAAAGGATGCCAGGAAGAAGCTGGAGTCGACCGCAGAGGTTGGGATATTTTTGGGGTACACTGATACGCCCCACAACGATCGTGTGTATTTGCCCGACAGTCGTAAGACTGTTGAGCGACGGGATATCAAATTTCAGGAGGAGAAAGTCATGAAGCGTTTGCTTGAGAGGGAGCCACACTTGCATGCAAATGAGGAGCTATTAGTTCCTAATGATGAGCTTCAGGATGTGGATCCGCCACAAGATGAAGTTCATGGAGTGGAAGAGACCACTCATGCAGCACCAACCATCAAAGGGCGAAAGCGCACTACAGAAGTTGAGCGACTGGCTCAAGATGTAGAGAAGGTTGTAGGACCACCTACAGCATAGCGCAGACAGAGACAGTCACCTAATCGGTACATTGGATACATGGCTCTTGTGAGCAAATGTGTTGTGACTGAGCCATCCTCTTTCGAGGAAGCTGTGGAGGATCCCGCATGGGTAGATGCCATGGTGGAAGAGTATGATTCGATTGTCAGAAACAGTGCATGGGAGATTGTCCCAAGACCGGAGGTTAAGTTGCTGATCATTATACTTTATGTAGATGATTTGATTTTGACGGGAGATGAGTTGTTGATACTTTCATGCAAGGAGGATCTTACTAGAGAGTTTGAGATGAAGGACTTGGGCCTCCTTCATTATTTCCTAGGATTGGAAATTTGGCAGTGCAGTGATGGACTATTTGTTTCTCAGGGTAAGTATGCCCAGGAGATACTGGAGAAGTTCAACATGCATGGCTGCAAGCCTGTTGATACTCCTCTTCTTGGAGGTTGGAGGAAGGAGGATGCTACTTCAGCGGAGGTAGTGGATGCCACTGTTTATCGACAGTTGGTGGGGTCACTTATGTATCTGGTCAATACACGACCCGATATATGTTATGCTGTTAACTAGCTTTCACAAGCTATGGTTAAGCCAACCAAGCTCCTCTAGAAGGTAGGCAAGCATGTATTACGTTATCTCAGAGGCACATCGGGATATGGATTGTGGTACAGACAGGAGGATGAGGTGAAGCTATGTGGCTTCACGGATGCAGGTTGGGCAGGGAGCCCAACGGACAGAAAGGGCACATCTGGAGGGATCTTCAGTATCAGGTCGACAGCAGTTTCTTGGTATAGCAGGAAGCAGAGATCTGTGGCACTCAGTTCAGTAGAGGCCCAGTATATGGCAGCAAGTTTGGCTGCATGCGAGGCTATATGGATGAGGAAGATCCTAGTCGGGTTATTTGGGTCACACTTTGAGCCTACTGTGATTTATTGTGATAACCAGAGTTGCATTAAACTCTCGGCTAATCCAGTATTTCATGATAGATCCAAGCACATCGACATCAGGTACCATCATATCAGAGATTGTGTGCAGCGGAGAATCATGTTACTTTCATACATTCCCATGGAGGATCAGGATGCTGATATCTTAACGAAGGCGCTCACCAGGAGAAAATTCGAATACCACAGAGGCAGGATAGGGGTTGCAGATAATGCATATCTTGTTGAGAGGGAGTGTTGAAAATGCAACAAGATGATGGAACTTAGTGAAAAGAAGTCGCCTTCACTAAGTGGGCCCGCAGGCTATTTTTGGCACAAAGTCTATTTTTAGACATATGGATCATGGTCTATGAGTTGCAGGATGCTATTTATGGATGATTGGTCATGTTGGTTGTTAGCTACCTATACCAATAGGTTTCATCTTTCATGATCGACATTTTTACATGCCAAATCTGTCGTACTGTGCATGCTGCAATGCTCCATATTTGCTACAGGTGTGCTGGTCTCAGTGCCACTGCTGTGTTCCAATTTTGGTAAGCAATTCATCTAAGTCTGGTTCAAGATGCTTTGTTTGAAGTCAGGGATTAAACTAACACCTGGTTGGTTTAATAACCTATTCCTAACCCTATCCCCTTCACAAACCCGCTACAATGTATTACCCGCTTCTATAAATAAAACCCAAGAGACCCCTTTTACCCGTAACGCTGAAAATATTTGTAAAAACCCACAATTTTCCCGATTTTCCAATGTTCCGCCGGGCGCGAATTTCAACGGATAATAATATTTTATTAACCCCGCTCGTCCGTAAACGCTCTGGCAACTTGCATTCCCGCCAGCCGTCGGATCTGGGCTTTCCCATCCGACGGCCCTTATCAATTTCGGACCGGCCCCGATGTCCTACCGTTAGCCTCTGAAAAATGACGTCCGCTGACGTACACACAGGGACACGCGCCGCTATCTCACTGGATCGGGCCGAGCTCTGACAAAACCCCGACCGTATGAAGAGCGGTCCGATATCATACCACTTACCGCTCCCGGTTTTCCGCTGACCGGTCATGCCAACGTCACTGCCAACTCACCTACCACGTCTGCCCACCCGCCGCCGTGTCCTGCCACCGTGTCCCATCCAGTCAGCATCCACGTCACCTGCCACGTCACTGCCACGTCATCCGTCCGTACTGCCACGTCATCCGTCCGTACACCAGTACCACATGTACAAAGCACCACCTACACAATGTGTGCACACATCACATGTACACGACACCATCTGCACAACGTGTACACAATGCCACATGTACACTGCACCACTATACAATGCATACACAATACCACATGTACATAGTACCACGCACACGACATGTACACGACACCACATGTACTGATCTGAAAATGGGGCACTTAGGCTTCTTGTCTAACTTATAAGAACCTCTTCCACTTCCAAAGCTTAAATATTCCCAAGTCTTTATGATTAACCAATGTGGAATTGAATATGTGCTTGAACATAAGGTGTATGTTGGTATTTGTTTTAAACTGATTATATGCTTTAGAATCTATTGTTTGTGCTGATATGTAAATGTGCTTGAACTGATATATAAATACATATAACAGTAAATAATGCAGCAGTAAAAACAAACACATAGGACAACAATTTAATTAGGAGTTCACCCCAAAACTCTTGGGCTATGTCTCTGTGAGCTCTAGTCAACTCAACTAGGCTCTCTGGGATTATGGTATAAGTCCTTTTTACAAGCTCTTGGCTCAACTCCTGCTGTTTTTCACAGAAACAGTGGGTTCAGACACCATTTTATCCCCTGGCTCTTGAAGATCTCGGCTTTTTGGCTCTCGCTCTAGCTCTCATCTCTGGCTCTGGCTCTTGGCTCTGGTTCTTTGGCTCTAGCTCTTGGCTATGGCTCTGGCTCTTCAGCTCTGTCTTTGGCTCAGTCTCTTCAGCTTTGGCTTCTTTGGCTCTGTCTTTGGCTTTCTGTGACTTACAGCTCTCAGGCTTTTCACTCGACCTCCTAGTGCCTCCCTCGGCTACTCTTTGTGCTTCTGCGCTGCCTCTTCCACCTTAGCTTCCTGCTTTGGCTTAGCTTATTCTATGTTTTAGAAACAAAAACCCCAACAACCCCTCTATCTCTGACATTCATGGCTTTTAAGCCAATCGGCGTTGTCTGTTCGTTTTCCCCTCTCGGGTTCTCTGGCTTCCAGCCTTGGTTTGCTCAAATCCCCTCTCTGATCATTAGCAATCATTGCTAAATGCCCTCAGTGATGGTGACCACCTATTTTGTAACGGAAGGGACCATCGGGCCTTTGAAATCCCCAAAATTAGCATTCCCGGCTTACACAGGAAAATACACTAAACACGGGAAAAATCTGTAGAAACTCTGTTTATCGGACTTCAAATATTATGAATTTTGCACTATATTCCTATCAGGTCCACCTTTAATCGCTATCGCATATCGCAAATGCCATGTTCCGTGGTTTCCCTTTGTATTTTAACAATACATTAAAACATTGAAAAATCTCGTAAAATGGATTTAGGCGGACTTGAAATATTATATATTTGCATTTATAAACCCTTTCGGGTCCAGTTTCATCGCATCGGCACAATTCCTTTGTATTTTATTTATTTGGCGGAAAATGAAAATACAAAGGAAAATGTCGTTTTCTAGATCTCAAAATATATGAAATATCACTAATATCTCCATCGGGTCTGGCTATCACAACCCATATGTATATCGGCCCCGCTCCTTTGTGTATCTCCGATGCGATATTACGATGCGATTATATCGTGATCGCACATCGCATAGACCCGGGGTCCTGCCTTAAGCCCCATGCCATTGTCGATGCCGATCCACCGATTTCAGCGATCGCACCATCGCATCGGCCCAGTCCCATCACATGTCTACCTTTGATAGCCTCCGCATGTCACCGTCGATTGCGATTTGCCGATCGGATCTGGACCGTTGATCGCCAAATCTGACGGCTCCTGTGCAAAGTTGGTTTGACCTCCGATAGGCTCGATTTCACTATTTTCTTCATATTTTTTCCTCCCAATAGTGTTATCCGCCTTTTTTAAAGGTTCTCCTTTTGCGATAGTTTTGGTCTTTAGAAGACTTAGAGGGTTTTTAGGACCCATTTTTAGGGGATTTTGCCTCTTTTTCCAAAGGATAAAGGGCAACTTCACTTGGTGATAACTTTTCCATCCCAAGTCCATTTTTTCCCATTCAAGTTACAATGGATTTAGAATGAGACGATCTCTGCAATGGGGCTAGTTCCAGGAACTTCCTTGGAATTTCATTTTTCCTTTATGAAGAACACTTAGACTTAGGAGTCTATCCAAAATCCATTTTTGGATCATGTACACAACGCCACATGCACGACATGTACACAACGCCACATGCACAACATGTACACAACACCACCTGCACACAGTGCCACTTGTACAACATGTACACAACACCAAATGCACACAACACCACTTGTACAATTAGGTACACAATGCCATATGTACATACCGTCACATGTACAACATGCACGCAACCCCCCCTGTATATAGCACTGGATATCCAATATGTGCATAGCATCATCTGTACATAACACTGCATATCTAATCATGCACACAACACCATATGCAATATTCACACAACACTGTCTGTACCATCTTTTCAATAACATCGCATAAACAACATGTACACACACTATATATACACAACAACGCATGTGCACACATCATAGATGCAAAATGTACAACATATACAACCTATGCACAACAATAGAACCACACATCCAAAACCACACTGCCGTTACCAAGAAACCTTGCTTCCAGTGTCTTATCCATGCTTATCCTAGCATGTCACAAACCACACTTCTTTCAATTTACTAATGTATCCCTCGGTATAACCTGTCCATAACATAATCATAGGCATAATACAATCATACAATATAAATCTATATTCACATGATACTAACCTCATATATTTGTCATGACTACTCTTCCCACTTGATTCCTCATAGCGAGGAGCTTCTTCATGTCATTTTCCTGCATAAGCAATCATTCTGCCACAAGAATGATCCCTGACAACCCTGTTGGACAATGACATAGATACATGGATACCTACATATATATAACATTAGCATTAAACAATCATGATCATGTTAGACAATGACATATATGCATACCTATGTACATATAAACATTAGCATAAAACAATCATGATCCTGCAATACAATGATATGCATACGTACATATATATACACATAGATATTATCGTTAATAATCATGATCCATGATGAACCTATCAAACATGACATACGTACACACCTACATGTATACATATATAAACATCAGCATAATCATGATCATAACATAATTACCAGATATCAAGGTCAAGGTTTAAGACAACTTCCTTTATTCATGCAACACATGCACAACATTAAGAATAGTCGTTCCCAACATAGCCAAGGAATTTGACACCTCAGATCCATTTACTTTACCTTTTTGGTTACCTTTCTCATGACTTTACTACCACCGCCCATTTACCACAATCGACCCAGCTAGTATAACCGAAAGTCATAGTCTTACCTTCCGCTACGCTTACTCATGCATCGAGCTTCATCCATGTCTTACATTACCTGTTGGGTACCACACAACTCTCCTCGAGCTCCGTTAACTTTCCTCTTTCCCGACCAATTCCCAAGACTCAAAAAAAATAAAAGGAAAGAATGAAAGCAACAACAAGAAGACCATGAAAACCAAAAGTGACACGACATCACAATAAAGTGGCATGATCATGCACTAGACATAACGAAACTGCAAATCAAGCGCTAGAAAATCACAAAAGACCAAAATCACAAGACTAATAACAAACACCATGACTCAATCCCCATGGTTCCCAATGCTTCCAAAGGAAAGCTCAACATGAGCCTTCTTCAAGATTTCATGGCAACCCCTCTTGCCATGCAACTCCTTGCATCATGTTGTCATTAACACATAA
>Ga0139314_100204_pt1 | contig 13818 bp, 12 predicted proteins | sample In2P11_FD_99376 | JGI IMG/M metagenome (GOLD analysis project Ga0139314, IMG submission 99376)
GTTGCAAAATTCTTCCTCTTCCTGAGGGATTACACTAGGAATGCTTCAAATGCAGTTCCAAAGCCTTCACTATCTCTCAAACGGGGGACTGCGAGTTTATTAAAAGCTTATATCCTGCGAACTGACGATAACTACATACCTATCCCTGGGATTTGCTCGCGCGTAAAACGAATGTTTAGCGACAGTTGGAATAATATCTTATGGGACGCGCCATGTGCAATTTGTCTTCCGATAGACTTTACTAAATTTCAGAATTTGTCTGGCCATAGATTTGCCTAGATTTCAAAATTGACTGCTCCGTCATGTGCAATATTTAAAGAGGGGAAGAATGGAGAGAGGAGAAGTCATGCCTGCCATCTGCAAAACATCCGTACTGCTCCATTCCTTACCTGCCATATTCTTCCAACTTCTGTCAAATCTCCCATACTATTTCCAAGCCCACTTTCTCCCAACATCTTTCAAATCTCCCACACGGTAATCTTTATCCTAGGCTCGATGGTTGTACTAGAAAAAGCTTAGATGCTATGATTAGTTATATATGCCGAATCTTGATTGTTTGAAGAAGCTTAGATGCTATGATTAGTTATATATGCAGAATTTTAATTCTTTTGAAGATCGAGTATTTTGAGTGTTTACAATCAGTTCTACATTTTGTTATCCAGTGATATCGTGTAGCTTCTCATTATATATGCCCAATCTTGTTATCCCCTGATATCATATAGCTTCTCATTATACATTATCTGCAATCAGAGTAGGAAGAGCAAGTATTCCCTGCAGCCGAACTATGACGGATATGAAATTATCCGTGGTCATAGCAGCCTAAAGGTGAACCGCCTTCTCGAGCTTTTTGAGGAGACAAGGCTGAGATAAAGCTTGACAAAACAGCGGATTTTTACTCAAAGCAATTATTCCCCGCGGCCGAACTATGACGGTATGAAGTTATCGGTCGTTATAGCAGCCTAAAGGTGAACCCTCTTCTCGAGCTTTTTGAGGAGATAAGGCTTCACAAAAGAGCATATTTCTTAGTCAAAATTCATAACAGTAGAATCAGCTTAACAGAAAATCTGAATATGGATTAAGCAATAGTGGGTTAGACAGCCTTTAATCAATAGTGGGTTAGACAGCCTTTTGAAGAGATAAAACTGAGATAAAGTTTCACAAAACAGCCAATTTCTTACTCAAAATTCATAACAGCAGAATCAGCCTAACAGAAAATCTTAATATAGATTAAGCAATAATGGGTTAGACAGCAAAAATCTGAATATAGACTAAGCAATAGTGGCTTATACAGCAAAAATTTGAATATAGATTAAGCAATAGTGGGTTGTACGGTGAAGTCTCTTAGATGTCATTAAAAATCATTTCATTTCATTTCCTCTTGTTAGTCTTTACACCTGTTGAAATATTAATTTCCAACTGCAGTGTACTATTTCACAAAACCACCAGTCTTACATCACACTACTTTTCATGAGACGGTGGTATTTTCCGGTGGGGCAACGATAACACCCAATAGCAGACACGTGGACAGCAATTTTGCCAAAGCAGTTTTTTCCCGGAGCATAAAATTCAGCAGATAGAGCCGCGCAATATGGTTTGACAACCATCTGATGAAATCATCAGTTGTGAACAGCCCTGCACCATAAGCACCGCTTTTCATGAGACAGTGGTATTTTCTGATGGGGCAACGATAACACCCAACAGCAGACACATGGATAGTAGTTTTTTCGAAGCAGTTTTTTCCCGAACATAAACTTCAGCAGATAGAGCTGCACGATATGATTTTACAACTGTTCGATGAAATCAACGGTTGTGAACAGGCTTGCACCATATGAACCTGATGTGAAGTGAAAGTCTTTCACTTGACGGTCGGTTTTGTCAATAAAGTAATTTAATCATATGAACCTGATGTGAAGTGAAAGTCTTTCACTTGACGGTCGGTTTTGTCAATAAAGTAATTTAATGAAATTAATTGAGGTCATAAAATGTTGGTAAATGTTTTTAATTTTAATGTTTTTTATTACACGGGAGTATGGCAAGTAAAATTGCATTGTCCTGTTATATATATATATATTTTTGTTGTCTATTGAAAAAATGTAAGGAGAAGCATAGTAGTGCGAATGCGCAGCAGCGTGAGGGGAATGTTTTATGTTGTTCGTGGAGTAATGAAATTGAAGCACGCAGCAGCGCACATATGAAAAAAATTACACAGCAGTGTGAATGTAAGTGTTCATTTGAGAAAACGAGTGGGAGCACGTAGCAGTATGAAGAAATGTTTTATAATGTTCGTTGAGAATATGAAATGTGAAATGCAGCAGCGCGTGAGCATGTAAGATTTATGTTTACACACAACAGTGTGAAAATATAAGCTGAGAGAGAATAATTTGTTTTATGAGAGATAGTGAAGGCTTTGGAACTGCATTTGAAGCATTCCTAGTGTAATCCCTCAGGAAGAGGAAGAATTTTGCAACAACATTTTGGTTAATGAATACAAAGTTTTTATTGTGCATGTGAAACACTCTGTTCTTCCCAAGAAACAATTTTAGTTTCCGCTTTGTTAAAAACAGAGCATTGTTTTGTTCTATTCTGTTTTTTTTTTTGTTCTTGAATTATCAGAAATTCCCATCATGGTATCAGAGCTTGTAGAGGCTCTTTGAAGGTGTCAAAGAAGCTGAAGGAAGGATTTCTTGTTGCAGCAGCTTTTCCAGCACAGTGAAGACTCAGTGAAGAAAAAATCCAAGGTATTTCTCAAGCTAGTTTTTGTGTTACTGTTGAGGACAGCCAGTTATTTTAAATACACAGTCAAGTATTTTGAAGCATAGTTAAAAGTGCAAGGATGGTTGGAGTCAGCACTAGTATGGGTAGTTATTTTAAATACACAGTCAAGTATTTTGAAGCATAGTTAAAAGTGCAAGGATGGTTGGAGTCAGCACTAGTATGGGTATCTGTAATACCCACCTCCAACAATTTAATGAGAAAAACTATGACTATTGGGCAATAATTATCAAAGCTTTATTTGCTTCTCAAGACTTATGGGAATTTGTTGAAGATGGTTTTGAAGAACCAGCAGATGAAGATGAGTTTAATAATTTGACACAAGCAGAGAAAGAGTTGTTGAAGAGCTATAAGAAGAAGGATTCTAAAGACCTCTACCTTTTGTATCAAGCAGTGCATGAGAGTGTGTTTCCAAGGATAGCAGCAGCCAAGACATCCAAAGAAGCATGGAAAACTCTCAAGATAGCTTATCAAGGCATGGAGAAAGTGAAGACAACAAAACTACAGTTGCTGGGGAGAGATTTTGAGAATCTTTGGATGAAGGAGTCAGATAATATTGACTCATTCTTCACACATGTAATTGGTATGGTCACACAGATAAGGTCTTATGGAGAAATTTTTGAAGAAAGGAGGATTGTGGAGAAACTATTGAGGATCCTACCCTCAAGGTTCGATGTGATTGTCACCACCATAGAAGAGACAAATGATCTCACAAACTTCTTAGTGGATGAACTATATGTGTCACTGATGACACATGAGCAGAGATTGAATAGAAATGAAAACTCATCTCTAGAACATGCCTTTAAGACCCAAATGTTGGAAGAGGAAGAGGTCAAGGCAGAGGAAACAAGAAAGGAAGAGACAGAAACCAAAATAGAGGTGGAAGAAACAGTCCAGCAAATGCTCAAGGAAGAGGCAGCAATCCAAATCGGAACCAAGGCCAAGGCAGCAACCAACAAAGTGGACAACATCATGCTCAAGGACAAAGGTATGATAAATCCAATGTCCAATGTCACTATTGTAAAAAATATGGGCATTATGCAAATGAATGTAAGAAGAAGCAGCATGATATGAATAATAGAACTAGTGAAAATTTCACTAGAGAAAATATCAGCCAAGATAATTTGTTTTTAGCTTGTAATATGGCTGAAGTAAAGAGTGAAGATGTATGGTTTTTAGACTTCAGTTGCAGTAACCATATGACAGGAAACATAGCCATATTTTCTACATTAGATCAGAGTGTGAAGTCACAAGTCACACTAGGGACTGATAGTAAAGTTTCTGTTATGGGAAAATGAGAAGTAAAAGTCTTAACAAAGAAAGATGAAAAGAAAACCATATCAGATGTCTATTATGTTCCTAGAATGAAATGTAACCCCTTAAGTATTGGACAACTTACTCAAAATGGGCACAATGTTTTCTTTGTGAATGATGTATGCACCATCATGGATAAAACACCCAGCAAACAATGTATTGTTGAAGTAAAGATGATAAGGGACATGATGTTCCCTCTCAGAATGAAGGTAAACTTAAAAAATAAAGAAGAGATAGTAGCAGTGGCACAAGAGACTTTCCAAAGCGTACCAAAAGATGAAAATTGGTTATGGCACTTGAGATTTGGACATCTCAACTTTGGAGGTCTTAACTTGTTGAATAGAAAATGAATGGTAAGAGGATTACCATTGATAGAGAAACCATACAGCGTTTGTGAAGGTTGTATCTTAGGGAAACAACATAGAGAAAGTTTTCCATCTGGGAAAAGCATAAGGGCAAAAGCACCCTTAGAAATTGTCCACTCAGATTTATGTGGACCGATGCAAACTCCATCATTTGCGGGCAACCACTACATATTAACATTTATTGATGATTTTACCAGAAAAAATTGGGTTTATTTTTTGAAGAACAAAAGTGAAGTGTTTGAAAGATTCTGCAATTCCAAGGCACTTGTAGAAAACCAAAGTGGGTTGCATATCAAAGTTCTAAGAAATGATAAAGGAGATAAGTATATCTCCAAGAAATTTCTACATTTTTTGTAGAGAAAATGGGATTCATAAACAATTTACCACTAGGTATACTCCGCAGCAAAATGGTGTTGCCGAACAGAAGAATAGGACAATCATGGATATGGCGAGGAGTACGTTAAAGGAAAAACATTTGCCAAATGATTATTGGGCTGAAGTTGTACACTGTGCAGCATACATTTTGAATAGATACCCTACAAAAGTAGTCATGAACAGAGTGTCGAAAGAAGCATGGAGTGGGACAAAGCAAGGAGTCACCCACATGAAAGTTTTTGGATGTGTGGCTTATGCACACGTTCCAAATCAGCTAAGGAAAAAGTTGGATAGCAAAGGGGAGAAAGGTATTTTCATTGGACACAGTGAGGAATCCAAAGCTTACAGGTTGTATAACCATCCACCAAGAAGCTTATTGTGAGTAGAGATATTCAGTTCATTGAGGAGGAAGCTTGGGATGGAAGCATAGAGAAAACAGTGAATGTTAAAAGCTCTTTATTTTATAATGAAGATGATGAGGAGATGGCTGAAATACATCCCCAAACAGTAGCACCAACACAAAGACAGCAAGAGACACCCTTGAGGGGAAATGAAAGTGCTTCTCCAAGCACATCACAATGAGGAAATTCAGGTGCTTCTTTAAGCACTTGTACACCAAATGAAAGAGGTAAGAAGTTCAGAAATTTAAGTGATATTTATGAAAAAGAAAAAACAAATGAAGATTTGAATTCTTTGTTTGCTTTATATTCTCATGTTGATGACCCTGTTCATTTCGAAGAAGCAATTAAGGATAGAAAATGGATAGAAGCTATTGATCAGGAGATCACTCCTCAGAACAAGGGCTAATTTGTTTTAAACAATGTGCTCAGGTACTTGGATGAGCCTCCACAGCCAGAGACAACTAACATATTTATTAATGGCATCCCAAAACAAACTTCCAAGGTTCCTGCTCCTGAGCCAGCTGCAGAGCCAGCACCTTCACCAGAACATGTAGTTGATCAACCGGTTGCTGAATTGGATGAAGAACCCCAGGTTGAAGAAGTATATGTGCACTCAGACCATGGAGAAGGACCAGTGGCAGTAGAGGAAGCTCCAAATGAGCAAGTTGCAGACATTCTGACCAAACCATTGGGACAGAAAAGTTTTGAATTTGTGAGGAAATGTCTGGGTATGACTGATAACCCAGCAGTTGAAATTAAAGGGAAATGTTGAAATATTAATTTCCAACTGTAGCATACTATTTCACAAAACCGCGAGTCTTCCATCGCACCGCTTTTCATGAGACGGTGGTATTTTCCAGAGAAGTAGCGATAACACCCCGCAGCAGACACGTGGACAACAGTTTTGCCAAAGCAGTTTTTTCCCTGACCGGAAACTTCAGCAGATAGAGCCGCATGATATGTTTTGACAACCGTCCGATGAAATCAACGGTTGTGAACAGACCTGCACCATATGAACTTAACGTGAAGTGAAAGTCTTTCAGTTGACTGCCAGTTTTGTCAGTAAAGTAATTTAATGAAATTAATTGAGGTCATAAAATGTTGGTAAATGTTTTTAATTTTAATATTTTTTATTACACGGGAGTATAGCAAGTAAAATTGCATTGTACTGTTATATATATTTTTGTTGTCTATTGAAAAATGTAAGGAGAAGCACAAACAGCGCGAGGGGAATGTTTTATGTTGTTCGTGGAGTAATGAAATTGAAGCACGCAGCAGTGCACATATGAAAAAAATTACACAGTAGTGTGAATATAAGTGTTCATTTGAGAAAACGAGTCGAAGCACGCAGCATCGTGAAGAAATGTTTTATGTTGTTCGTTGAGAATATGAAATGTGAAACGCAGCACGTGAGCATGTAAGATTTATGTTTACACACAACAGTGTGAAAATATATTGCTGAGACAGAGTGATTTGTTTTATGAGAGACAGTGAAGGTTTTGGCACTGCATTTGAAGCGTTCGTGGTGTAATCCCTCAGGAAAAGGAAGAATTTTGTAACAGCATTCTGGTTAATGAATACAAAGTTTTTTTAATTGTGCATGTGAAACACTCTGTATGTGAAACACTCTGTTCCTCGCAGAGAACAATTTTAGTTTCCGCTGTGTTAAAGAAAGAGCATTGTTTTGTTCTGTTCAGTTTTTTTTGTTCTGGAATTATCAAAACTTCCCATCAACACCACCGTTGTTTTCACTGTTCGAAACTCTGGGCCGTTTCTCAATCATGAGGCGACTAAAAAACGCTCCCCTGAGCATGAGTCTCTGCCGGACTCCAGTCACATCCGGGACCCGAAACGACCCCACGCCGAAAACACAGGCGGCTTTTTTCATCTACTGCAAGTTGAGAAAACCTTAGCCGCCGACGAAGAGGAAGAAGAAGAATGCCCTCCCAGCGAGGAGCTCGTAAATGGAGTCATGAGAAGCCTCGAGGAAGAGATTGCAGGGACATCTTGCAGGTCTGATCCTTCAAAGTTTGGTCATAATTCTGCGGCCTTCGAAATTTCTAGCGGTCACGGAAACCAAACCCTAGCTTCGGATTGGAGGATTGATCTGTGTTATCTTCTTGAAGCTTCAGACGACGAGCTTGGCATTCCACCGAGCCCCGTTCTGAACTGGAAGAACGAAATCTGTCAATCTCCTAAGGAAACATCCGGGGATTCGTGGGAGCGCCCAGATCTTAAATGCCTTGGGGAAAGCTGGCATTTCGAGGACGATTTTGAAAACTATAAACAGTTTGCAACGTATGAAAATGCCTGCGATGCTAGCCAGGATTACATGAATAGAGATTTCATCAGCCAAGACCTGTTATTTGACCCGGATTTTTCTTCTCCCTCATAATGGAAACTGCCGGTGGAATGTAATTAAAGCAAGAGTTCTTTATTGTATTGTACAGCATGTACTTCAATCCCGCGTACAAGGTATATATGCATCATATGTATACAATTTCTAACATAGAAAATTTCACTTTTTTGGAATTGTTCGGTAAAGTTGGCAGCGTAATTTACACCATTTTTGTATATTTCGTATTATCGTAGTATAAATTTGGTATGCGGAAGTGGAAGCAAACAACTTTAACACAGTTCAGTTTGAAATCGGTACATCGATTAAATAGAATAATTCATATCAAGAAACACGAATATAAAGAATATAATTTTCCGGGATGTCCCAGGAGGAGACTCGAATATAAGGAATATATCTTTCACGAGAAAACTTTACTTCAGGTTTCGGTGGGTTTGTTATTCGTCACCATTCCCTCCCTTCACAGTTGTAGGCGAATTCTTTATTTTTATGGATCAAACCATTTGATAGCAAGCGAGTTTGGAGAATATCATACAGAAGAGTCAAATTCTTTAAACAAAAGGATCAAATTTGAATAATTTTAATGTAGTGGAGTTTGGTGGATCTTAATGATATCCTTGAAGTGAATTCGTCAAGATGGAAATATCTCTGAGTAACAAAAGTCTATTCTTTACGTTGTTTACAAAAGTCTATTCCTTACATTGTTTAGTGTTACTTACATGAATGGGTTTGTAGGTTCACTGAAAGGAATATAAAGGGAAGTGGTCTAAACATTTATTATCCATATTAAAATTGACTATCATGAATCACAATTTAAAATGCAATTTCAACTTCACAGACAAATTTAATAATAACATTATCCCCTATCCATAATATTAATTAATAATGATATCATTTCGAATCACTAACAATATTTTCTACTATTTAGGTTGCGTAAAATTTTATATACATTACATTTATATTAAATTTTAATTTATTAAGAACCGATAAGGATCAAATCTCTCCAACTCAATTTTCTTTTAGTATAAATCTTAAAGAAAAGTTTGCACCTCTAGAGATTTGATCTTCCTTAAAACTTAATAGATTAGGATTTAAGAGAATTGTACGTTGAATTTCACTTAATGATTAATTCTAATTAATTTGATCAAGTCAAAATGTTTAGATAATATATCATGACATAATAGGGCATTACAACATCTCCTTGATAGATTAGGATTTAAGATAAATATAACTTGAATTTCACTTAATTAATAAGTGTTATTAATGATTTCATTTTTTTTAATAAGTTGATCAAGTCAAAATGTTTGGATAACATATCATAACGCAATAGGGCATTACAACTAGAAAGTGTCTCTTGATGCAAAAATGTAATAAAATTATATAGATACTATTATGATTGTGAAATGAGAGATGATTTTGGGTATGTGGTATTGATGAGCCATGTTATTGTAATAAAGCCTATTTACTAGGTAATAATATCTATGGTAAAGTGGGGGTGAATATTCATGGTTAAAAATCTTGTTATGTTGTAAGTATTAAGTTTTTATCTAGTTATTAATGAAATTTAAATATGGTTTAAAAAATATTATTTTAATTTATATAGTAAAATGGATCTTCATTTATAGCTATTATTTATATCTTATAATTTTTAATGTCATAAAGGGTTTAGAAATATCTCAAAAGTAATTATAATCTTTTGCATTTAGAATTAATTAAAAAAATTAAATTAAATTCAAATGAAATATTTATATTCTAATTGTGAAATTACAAACGGTTGTTAGGCATGTGGTATTGATGAGTCATGTAATTTGGCCCATGGTATCACAACTTTATGTGCTTGTTATTTAAATTAAAATATGGTTTCACAATGATTATTTTAAATTATAAGGTAAAATGACTTTGACTACTATTTATATGTTATATATTTTAATGTGATATTTATATTATGTATATAGGATTTGGTCACAAATTATTTCAATGATGTGATTATTTCCAAAAGCAATCTCATTATCAATATTGATCCCAAAAGTCTAAGATGTAGGAAAATTTATATTATTTTATAAAATACTTAGTAATAAGGTGTTCTCTGAACTTAAAATATTTTTTTATGCTAATATTATTATATAAAACTTTGTAATTCATTCAAGTAGTTCAATTGGAAATGGCTTTGGAAATGAAGTTTCACCCATCAATTAGAAATGGATGTGGAAATAAAGTTTCTCCAAACCAGAAGTCTCGGTTCAAATATATATTGGGCATGATGAATATGTAGTCCTACCAAACTTATATATATATATATATATATTTTCTTTTTAACATAAATGTATGGATTTAAGACATTTTTATATTAATATATCATACATACATTATTATAGAGATCATAGTAGTTCATCATTAATCCCATGAAATTTAAGTGGTTTATAAATTCATTTTTCTCATTTTAAAATTCAGATAGTATAACGCAAGATTATAGTTATTTATTTTATTATTGATTATTATTAATTGAATATTGGCTTACTGTAAGTTATAATATTTAATTTTCAAAAAAATTATTAAACATTTGATTCGATGATAATTTGAAGGTATCATTATAACCTTTGTATAATACAATGTCACGTGGATAACAATTTCACAAAAATTTTGCCATGATTACTGGATAAATTTACAATATTCATGCCATGGTTTTTAGATATTTGTGTAGTGATTTTTTTATTGTTAAGATTTGCTAAAAGCCATCCATAATTAAAATTCTAGAAAATTGCTCATACTCAAGCAAGTAAATAATATATTTACTATTAGCTACTACCCAACATAATTTAATTAGGTATTTGCATTAAAAAAAAAAAATTGTAACAAGTGTTGTAGGGAAACAAAGTCCCTACCACTCAAGTTAGAAATTAATGTTAAGTTAATAAGCGTTAATAGGAAAATGAAATCCTATAGTCTTGTATTCACAGGAAATAAATTAAGCTGTGAAGTATGTAAACCACTACTAAATATACATTTTTACATTTTTATTCTTACTAAGTCAAAGGTAAATAATAGTGGGAAGCAACTCTTGGTATGTATATTATTTACATATTATTCCTATACATTTTTTATGCAAATGCATGTTTAAATTATGATGGGAAGTAAGGATGGAACACTTTCAAGGATTTTATTTTTGGATTTGACACTAAAACTTTAGCACTAACCACTGAACTTTCTATTTTCAAAAGTAAATATGGATTATAGTCTCTTGAAAACATTCTAGGTTATGATTAACACATACATACCTAGGATTTTCAATCTCCCTTTGAGATCTACCAAATTCCTATCAAGTGCAATTAAAATTTAAATTTGGTGGACCCATCGAATGATTTCAATTTAATTTGGACATGACAATATTATATGTAGTTTTTTGAGAACATAATTTCAAACTTGAACAAGTGTAATATCTAATTAGAAAAATTAAGATATGAAACAGAGAGATTAAACACAACACCAAACACATTGTGATATTTTTATTGATCACAATAGTTACACATATATAGGACATAAAACATTGACTTAGACATATCTAAATCATAATGCAAGTCATACATAGGAAACAACAACTTCTAGATTGACGCTTCGGAACTCATAATGACAACTACATATGACATGGAAGAATTACTTCCAACACCTTCCCTTAATGCTTACATGACAAATATAGAAACACACATTAAAACAATAAATGAATCCCTGTCAAAATGGTATTCATCAACGCTCACACCTAGTCTGAAAACTCCTAAACATAGCTCTTCAACACCAAATCTTTGAGTTGTCACTTGACTTCCATTTAAACGTAACTTCATTTGATCATCATTGATGAACATTGCAAAATCAAGAATATTGACACCTCGTCTCATCAGAGCCTCACTGATAAGAGTCATCAAGTAATGAACAAACCTATGGACCAACCACCATCTATCGGATAGTTCACTTTCGGTTATCCATCAATTGCTATTTTATAAATTCCTTGTAGATTCAAGCTGCGGATTGTAATATGCTAAAACCACTGACTTGAATCTACTCTACTCATCAGCAAAAACAACAAATGATTGATGAAATCATGAAGCATAAAAGAGAAAGAATTCAATCACACATAACAAAATAATTTTTTGAGGAAAGCCACAACCAAAAACCCCTGCTATATGTATATTGCATTAATCATAAAATATGAGAAGATTACAATGTTTTTCTCAAGCTTGAGCAATCTATGCACAATTGTAATCTCTCACTGCTTCACAAACAAGCTCCAACCAATACTTAGCCAAATATGTTGCCTTTCAAGCTCTTATTTCCTTGCACAGTTTCCTAACAAATTAACTTTTATTTAATTGGGAAATTCCTCATCCATAACTGTGCAATCCATCCATAGACCTTCCTCTAGTTGCATGCACCATTATTTTAATTGACAATTGATCATACATTATCCCTGAACTCTAATCTCAATTGGGTATTTCTCTGATCTGACTTGCATGAGTTAATTATGAGTGAATCTTGAGTTTACTAGTTGAGCAGTGTTTGTTAGACCCCACTACTGGATCTCCCACTAATTCCTCCATGAGTTGGAATTATTTAAATTTAACTCAGTTAAACTGAATTAAATAATTACAACTCAAAAGAACTCAACCTGGGCCCCTAAAATTTAGGAACCACTCTACATGACTCTATATAGACTCCCAACCCGAATTAACTAAGTCAACTAAGTCAATTAACTTAGTTAACTACTACAAGTTGTTATGAGAATCATAATTACAATTTAATTCCTAATTTAATTAAATGAAAAAATAAAATTAGGATTTTCTTTTTGGATTTTTTGAACACTCCCTCTTAACAAGAAAGCAATTATCTACTACCCCAATCCTGCCTCTATGAAACTCAAATTTTCATCTTGTCAATGTCTTTGTCATAATATTTGCATCCTTCTCCTCTGTAGGAATGTACTCCAACAACATGATTCTCCTTTGCACACAATCTCGTAGATGGTGATACCAGATTTTGATATGCTTGGACTGATCATGAAAAAATGGATTCTCAGAGAGTTTGATACAACTTTGATTATCACATTAAATCACTGTAAGATCCATCTATTAACCAAATAAGGAAAGAAGGATCTTCCTCATCCAGGTAGCCTCACAAGATGCTTGACTAACAACCATGTAGTCTTCTTCTACTAAACTGAGTGTCACTAATCTCTACTTCCTATTATACCAAGAAATTGTTGTTGACCCAATACTGAAGATTCCCCATAATGTTCTTTTTTTTTTCAGATGGACTGTCTTCCCAATATGCACCTATGAAGCCTAGAAACTTCATTCCCTCTAGCTATTTGTACCGAAGAACAAACTGAGTGGTGCCTCTGAGGTATCTAAAAACATGTTTAGTTGTCTTCCAATAAGGTTTGGTTGGCTTAACAATAGTTTGACTAAGATGTTTAACTACAAAAAAATATGTCTAGTCATGTGTTAACCAAATACATAAGCAAACCCACAAACTGTTTATAAATAATAGCCTCCACTATTTCACCTGAGGTAGCATCCTCCTTCATCCAGTTACCCGTTAGAGGACTCTCCATGGGTTTTTCTTCTATCCATGTGGAATTTATTTAGTATCTCCTTGGCATACTTGCCCTAGGAAATAAATAGTACCTCATTTCCTTGTCATACTTACATATCGAGATAGTAATGCATGAGCCCCAGGTCCTTCACCTTGAATTCTCTTGCAAGATCATATTTGCAAGATTTTATCAGCTTCTCATCACCTATCAGAATCAAATTATCGACATATAATACTATAATCAACAGTTTACCTCCAACCACAATATGGTAAAGTTTTTCATCTGCTTCACATTTGGTGAAGCCCAACCTAATGAAATAGTCATCAATTCTGGTGTAGCAAGCATAGGGTGCTTGTCTTAGTCCATACAAAGCTCTCTTGAGTCTACACACATGTGACTCTCCGTTGAAGATCTCAAATCCTTTAGATTTCTCAATAGACACCTCTCCCTCTATCATAACTCCCCTCTTAATACCATATAATAATAAAAAAACTTGTTATACCGATCAGAGTTTAATCTATGTCATTTAGTAATAGCATTTAGTTCAAAAGGTTCTCATGACATGCTTTATTTTTTTGATAAAGCAAGCGTAGGTCCTTCTATTCCAATTAAAAGAAAAGTTACATAATATACAAAAAGGGGTTTTTGGTT
>Ga0139314_100206_pt1 | contig 13740 bp, 8 predicted proteins | sample In2P11_FD_99376 | JGI IMG/M metagenome (GOLD analysis project Ga0139314, IMG submission 99376)
CTATATATAGAAAGGAGGTTTTGTCATTTGAATCATCCAAGAATTGTTCATTTATGTAATGTAAAGGAGGTTGCCCCCTCTAAGAGGCTGAATTCTAAGGCGTTGATCTATCTTTTCTGTCTTTTCTTGAGCTGGTTTCATAACATTTGGTATTGGAGATTTGGATTCTAGGGTTTCGCTGCTCCAAATAGGTCATCATGGCATTTTCACTATAATTTTTTTTTTGTGATGTTTCAAAAGTTACAAAAAAGACCCATTTGAGAAGCAATCACATTGAACCTTGGATCCAAATTTCATAGATTTTTGTGCTATATTTGCAGAGATATGATCTGAGGAAGTTGGTCTTTTTGCAGACTCCTCAATTACATTCTAAACAGGTGACCTGGGGAAAATCATCATAACTTTCTCTCTGGGGATTGGATTGAAATTTCATAAGAGGGTACAGAAATAGGACAGAGTGTAGTTTCTTGTATGCATTTTTTAGATCAAAAGGTCGAAACAGTGACTCGTGGCACGTCGTACAAGTTCACTCTACTGAACTAGTCTATAATCAAGTCACGATGGGAGATTTCACATAACTCTTCCTTGGAGAATCCAATTTGGGTCAGGCTTCTGACATTGGAAAGAGGACACAAAGGGCTACTGTAGATCACAAATTCAGAACTAGATGATTGGAAAATACAGAGATACATCAGAGGCAATATTGAGCTCCTACAAAGTGAAAAAAGGTGTGTAGATTTTCTTAAATTTTTGCTTAAGCTTGTCTTGAAAATTTATTTTGAAGGAATTCAAAGGGCATAATAGAGAATTATTATCAGTAACTGATGCCCCGAGGAAAGAAAATGCAAACACCTAGTAAGGAACCTGAAATCTCTAGCATGATTCATGAAGAAGAAGAAAAAATGCAACATGATATATCAAAATTACGAGACCAAGTGCAACAATTGTCACTTGCACAAAAAGGAACAAAATCTAAGATGGATGGTTTAAAGAAAGATGTAGAAGCTAAGATGGATGGTTTAAAGAAAGGCGTAGAAGCTAAGATGGACGATTTGAAGATAGATTTGAAGACAGACATGGACGAATTGAAGATAAATATGAATAAGTTGCTACAAGAAATGGTCACTAAGGGTGAAAGGGTACTAAAGGAAACTCATGATGAGAACAAAAGGAATGTTAATCATGATTCCATAGATGCTAATGTTGGATCGAAGACTCACCATATTCCAAAAATTGATATGAGGAAGTTTAATGGCAAGGATCCCGCCACATGGATATTACAGATGGAGCAATTCTTCGATCTCAATAATGTGCAAAACACACAAAAGTTACATATGGCAACTTTATATTTGGAACCAAATCAGTTTGTATGGTATCAATGGCTTTGCTCTCATAAACAATTTATCACTTGGGCAATTTTTACAAAAGAATTGATAGCACATTATGAGGATACAAAAAGCAACACTTTTTTTACCCAATTGATAAGTCTCAAACAAAAGGGTTCAATAATGGAGCACATTGAGGAGTTCCAAAAATTGAACATAAGGGTAAAAGATATTCCAGAGGAGCATAGGATTGATGTGTTCATAGGGTCTTTAAAGGATAATATCCAACATGATGTTCGCCTTTGGGAACCTAATTCATTAGAGAAGGCATTCATGTTAGCAAGAAAAATGGAAAGCAAAATTATGGCAACCAGGAAGCATACCACTCACAACTATAAAGACGGAAGTGTTGTTGCCCATAGTCTTCCACAACCTATAAGGTTGACACCACAGCAATTGGAAGAAAAATGAGCAAAAGGGCTTTGTTATAGTTGTGATAACAAATACACTAAAGGTCATAAGTGTGCTGAGAAGAAATTATTCTACATAGATTGTGAAGAGGAAAAAGAAAAGGAGCAAGAAAGGTCAAAAGAAGAGGATATACTCCAGGAACAAAGCCTAGATTAAGAAGAAATTAATATGACCATATATTGTAATGCATTGGCGAGAATTACCACTCCTCAAACCATCAAGATAGAAGGACAAATCAAGAAGAAAAAGGTAATAGTGTTGATTGATTCAGGAAGCACCCACAATTTTATTCATTGTAAGGTAGCATAAGAATTGAATTGCTTCCTATATCCAGCACCAGAGTGTCAAGTGATGATTGCAAATCGAGGAACAATAAATTGCTCTAGAAAGTGCCATAATATCAACCTATCCATGGGAAAATATGTATTGACTAGCCCAATGCTTTCCATTCCAATGGGAGGTGCTGATGTTGTACTAGGAGTCCAATGGCTACAATCCTTGGGTACAATAGCTTTTAATTTTCAAGAATTTTTCATCAAATTTTCTATGGAAGGAAAGGAAGTTGAATTAAGGGGTATTGCAGGGAAAGAAAGAAAGATAATCAGCTCTAATGGTATGACAAAGCTTCTAAAAAAGGAGCAAAGAGGTGTAATTGCACAATTATGCTCACTAGATGTTTCCACATCGGAATCATCTATTTCTCCAGATCTCCAAAAAGTGCTAGACAATCATTCCAAGGTATTTGATACTCCCAAAGGTCTTCCACCTATGCATGATCATGATCATGCTATTCATCTGATTCCAGGAAGTGTTCCTCCAAACATCAGTGCATAAAGATATCCCTATGTCCAAAAGAGTGAAATTGAACATATGGTTGCAGAAATGCTAGAGGCTGGTATAATTCAACCGAGTCAAAGTTCTTTCTCTGCTCTAGTAGTATTGGTGCACAAGAAGAATGGATCATGGCGCATGTGTCTGGATTATAGGGATCTCAACAAGCTCACTATTAAAGATAAGTTTCATATTCCTGTCATTGATGAATTACAAGATGAATTGCATGGATCAATTTACTTCACCAAGTTGGATCTTCATTCAGGATATCATAAATCAGAATGAAGACTGAAGACATTCCGAAAACAGCATTTAGAACTCATGAGGGTCATTATGAATTTTTAGTCATGCCTTTTGGTCTTACCAATGCACCTTCAACATTTCAAGGTTTGATGGATTCAATTTTCAAACCATTCCTTAGAAAATTTGTATTAGTATTTTTTTATGATATACTAGTCTACAGCAAGTCTTGGAAGGATCATGTTGAACATGTTGACAAGGTGCTACAACTATTGGAGGAGAAACAATTATATGCCAAAATATCCAAACGTTTCTTTAGAGTCCAGGAGCTGGAATATTTGGGTCATATTGTATCTCATGAAGGAGTTAAGGTAGACCCTAGAAAAATTAAAGCCATAAAGGAATGGAAAATCCCCACGTCTATAAAGCATCTGTGAAGATTTCTTGGGTTGACAGGGTATTATCGCAAGTTTGTTAAGAATTATGGGAGAATAGCAGCACCTCTAACAACATTATTGAAGAAAGATGCATTTTCATGGACTCCAAAAGCAACAAAGGCCTTTGAACATCTTAAAGAGGCAATGTGCCAAGCACCGGTCTTAGCTACACTGGACTTCACAAAAACCTTTATTGTGGAATGTGATGCTTCAGGAAATGGAATTGGTGCTATTCTAATGCAAGATGAAAGACCCATTGCTTTTGAAAGTCGTCGAATCAAGGGAAAGTTTTTAAGCAAAGCTATTTATGAGAAGGAAATGTTGGCAATACTTCATGCACTTAAGAAATGGCAACCCTACCTAATGGGAAGACACTTCAAGGTAAAAATGGATCATGATAGCCTTAAATACTTTTTAGAACAAAGATTATCCTCTGAAGAGCAACAAAATTGGGTCACAAGGATGTTGGGTTATGACTTTGAAATCATCTACAAAAAAGGGAAGAAAAATGTGGTGGCAAATGCACTCTCAAGAAAGGATGAGGATGTGGAAGCATTGTTGTGTGCCATTTCTATTATCCAACCAGATTGGATAAATGAAGCAATGGAGGAATGGAAGAATGACAAAGAAGTGTAGGCACTTATTTGAAAGTTACAACAAGATCCCAGTACGTCTAACACATTTAGCTAGAAAAGACAGAAAAGATAGATCAACGCCTTAGAATTCAGCCTCTTAGAGGGGGCAACCTCCTTTACATTACATAAATGAACAATTCTTGGATGATTCAAATGACAAAACCTCCTTTCTATATATAGGAGTCTAAGGAGTCACAATATAATCTCGTCGACCTAACAATAATAATATAAAGCCACAAAAATAACAATAGTGGGATTCTATGGGGCACAGTAATAACAATATGGGGACAATAAGGGCACAACAATATTAATAAGGGGTATAACTACAATAGTAATGGGATAATCATTAGTATTATAGGGACCCAACACTGTCGAGCATCTCTTGAATTTCAATTGGTAAATCAGAAACTTTGATGGAAGTAATTATTACCATGGGTTTGCAAACCAATGCAAAACTTATCTCATCTTCTTCAATCTGCTACAAGTACTCCTTTCCACTCAACAATAAGTTCTGTGGATCAGGTTTCCTTGATGCATCCTCTTCTTCGATAGGCAACAATGTACGATTGACGCCACCTTTGCTAAATTTGTATGTGTTCTTCTTTCCATCATTCATCACTCCTCTCTCATACTACTAAGGCCTTCCCATCAATATGTGGCACACATCCATAGGCATCACATCACGCATAATTTTGTCTCTGTATTTGCCCAACTACAATTCCACTTCACACTGCTCATTCACTATCAAATGATATTCCTTTTGAAGCCATGACACCTTGTAAGGTGTTGGATGTTTGTTTGTCTTAAATTTCAACTTCTCCACCACTTCTGTGGAGACCAAATTATTTGTACTACCACTATCAATTATCATCTAACAACACTTCCCTTGAACCTTGCACAAAGTTCTCAACAAGGTTTTTCTCTATGTTGGTTCAACAATTTCCTTCACTCGCTTTATTAAAAATTTGTTAACTACCAAAAACTATCTATTCTCTCATTCATTTTCTTCTTCTATTACTTTTGTTGCTTCCTCTTTAGCCTTAGCAACAATTACATTCCTCTAATTCAATCCTATGTTTTCTAGGCACTCATAGGCTTTGTGTCCCAGCTTGTTACATCTGTAACATCTGACTTCCCTTCCTCTCCCTCTGCCTCCTCTTCCTCTAGAAAAACTCCCTCTCCCGCTTGGATGACCTCTTGTGTGTGCATGCTGACTTGAGCTGCTGCTAGCTCCATCTCTAGGTGTTGTAGACCTTCCTCTAGCACCTTCACTTCGCCTTCCTTGAAAAGTACCTCCATTTCTGGTAGATTACTTCCTCATGAGTTTTTCTTCAGCCTTGAATACCATGTGATAAGCCTCTTCTACTATTTTAAGAGACAATACACTTATCTCATCATGGATCTCCGCTCTAAGACCATTCACATAGTTTGCAACCTTCTCATCTGTATCTTTGATTTTTCCTACTCTTATACTCACTTTGTAGAGTTCCTTTGTGTATTCCTTTACTGTCATAGACCTCTTTCTAAGATTTTATATCTATCTAAATAATGTTTGCTCATAGTCACTTGGTAAAAACTTACTTTTTAGCTTTTCCATCATTCTATTCCAATTCTTAATTGGTTGTTTACCAAGTCTTCTTCTTTCTGCCTGCACTCCATCCCACCAAAGTGCTGCATGTCCTTTCGATTTTGTGACAAGAAACTTCACCTTCTTTCCTTCTTCTGTTTCTTCATAATCAAAGAATTTATCCATGTCAATATTCCAGTCTATCAACTCTTCATGGCTTAAGCTTCCCATATAGATTAAAACTTCAAGTTTGGGCTGAAATGTGGATCTCAATACTGACTTAAAGAATCTCATTTCAGGAGTTACATCTGCAAGTTCCTCATCTTCTTCAGCTCCAACATCAGGTTCATTGACATCTCCAACATCTGCATCTCTTCCCATTTTCATTGCTTCCAATCTAGCTTGCATCTTTTGCATAGCTTCCAACACTTTAGCATTTGCAACTAGTCTCCCTCTTCTTTGACCACCACCTCTTCCTCCAACTCTGAAAGCAATGTTGGATTTCTTTTTCTGATCCTTAGATCCTCTTAAGTGTCAGTAGGCTCCTCTGATACCAAAAATGGTGGTCTGGTTGTAGGTGTAAGGGATAATCGTTCAAATCCTAAAACGATCTCCTCAAGCACACGTGGAAGTTATTCTTCTATTTCCATTGGAGTTTCAGTCATCTGCCTCCAAATTTAGATATTATACTAGAATAGTCGAATTGCTAACATTACCAAAAAATAGCAAAACTTCACTTACTCGGAACCGAAAGGTGTTAACACCCTATTGAAAAAATTCTTGGGTTCGCCTTTTCCACAATCCTCTACCTGTCTCATTGAAATGAAAGCAAACAAATCTCTAGCTTACAATTTCTCGAGTCCGAAATGTGGATTAACCCATGTATACTTTTACCACATGACCATTGGATAATGACCTCCACAACAGATAGTTACAATCATCCGAACTTCAACAGAATTAATCCACAGTTGAATTGCTCATCACGTCTAAAAATTTTATTAACCACCATTCACTTTTCCACATGATATTTGTTGGATCTGGCTCCTCTAATCAGACAACCCAAATCAACCGCATTATTAACCGTGTTTGATAAAATATAGGGTTTGGTTTTGGGTTAAACCTTGAAGCTGATTTTCACATGACTACTCTAGATCTAACATTTTTGTCGATTGGATGGTTCTAGGCTTCTTCAGTTTTCCTCACAAGTTTATTAGACTTTTTCCTCCTTCCGCTATGATTTTAGCACTTCCTCCAAGTTTAGCTCTTCACTAATGAATTCAAAGTTTAGCTAATTAAAGTTCGAGGGGTCAAAACACATTCAACTTAACTTAATACACAGTGAATGAGGAATTTAAATATGAGAACACCATATCATACATAACTCTAAGTTTACACGCCAAACTAGAATTCAACAATACACTGAGATATTTCGAAGGAATTCCACCTTCGCGATTTAGCCTTTCATGCATAAAATACACAGAGATACAAATATATTCCAATTCTTTTATAGCCTAATTTTCCATAACCTAGTCCAGCAAAATCCTCTTACAATAGTTCAAAACTCACATAAATACTTTACATTCAAGCATTCGATCCTCAATCAATGGATCTAATCTATCTAATCCTATATAATTACCTAACTACATGATATTCTCCTCTAGAATCTCAACTAAGTATGAACTACTTGGATTAATTACAAAATCATTCAAATACCTATATCTTAGCTCAAATCTTATCTAGAAAACTAGTAAAAGTGATAACTAAAGAATCCCACTACTTTTCCTGTAAACTTTTTTTGGATTTTTTTGGAATAAAATGAAGCCTTTTGTCTTTAAGCCTCATGCCCCTAAATTAAAAACAATGCTACGAAAGTGAGTAAATGAGTAGGTTAGGGTGCAATGGATGCACTTTAGCTTGAAAGATGCCATATAGGAATACAAAGAATTCATGGAACAAGCATACCCACATCTATTCTAGGATTGAAATGAACACAAGGATGATGTTCTACTCAAAGGGGGAACACTTAACGTCCTCTGATCAAAAGAGTAAGTTTTAATTACTTGCATTTACTTCGATGTCATTTTTTATGAAAAGAAAATGAATATAAAAATAAAAAAAATCGATAATGAGTATGCTATTTCTTAAATAATCTTTAAAATTATTTTTAGAAGAAAATTAGGATGCACACTTAATAACTGTTTGAAACTTCCAATATGATTGAGAAAGTAGTTACCTATGCTAAGTTAGTCCTAAGTTAGTAGTGAGAGATAAAATAATCTCAAAGGGGAAGGAAGGGGGTTTGACTACCAGAGAGAGGAACCCACCTGCAGAACAAGAGGAAAAGAAGAAAAATACTAGGAGAGGTCATCTTGAGCTGGTTTAGAACTAGTGGAGACTACCCACTCAGAAATGGATTATATTGCTTCATGTTAGACTAGGAGGGTCAGTCCATCTGTAAGGTAAGTTGATTGTTGAAGGTTGCAAGATAGTAATTGTTTGGAAGTGGAAGCATAAGGGAAGCTTGGATGTAATCACCAGTTCCATTGGAAGGGAGGATTAATTGCATCCTAAGCTATGTTGTTTTTGAATTGATTCCATTATCCAGATAAGTGTTAATTTCTTATTTACAATTTTGTTTCTTGATAAGCATTTAGTTTTGGTAAAAAATACAAGGCTGTTTGAGTAAATGTATATGGTTGAACAAAATTATTATGACTAGAAGAAACAGGGATTCATATTCTATGAAGAGGACTGGTTACCTTAGAGTCTGGTTATAAGTTTAATTCCTGTTATTCTTTTTTAATATATAAAAAAGAAGAAACCAAGAGTAGCTATGTAAAATATCATACATATACTATATTAAAAGTCACAACAAAAATGAGAAAACCTTTCTTTCAATTATACATGTATTCATATACTAAACACAATCTGGTAATCACAAGATTAAGTAGATTCATCATAGTATTTTAAAGGAAGCATTCATGGTTATATCCATAGACTGCATGGTGAAAGGAAAAATGATTAAAGGAACATTCTTCCTATACCATATTAAAGGATTCGAGACAATGATTTGAATAAGCTCAATAAATAAAGAAGAATTCCCAAGGAAGCCCTGGGGAGGCTATCACCATACAGGCAAACAAAAGACAAGCCTGGAAATTGCAATATCAATCTTCTCAAAACCCATGTCTAAACAAAAAAAATAGGAGTTAACAAATGCATGAATGTAATCATTTCCTTTCCAATTTCATTCTAAGATAAAAAAATGCAAAACTATAATAGACCCTTGTTCATTTCGATAAGGCCAAAATCAATTACTCATTTGATTAGATCTCAGTAAGAAAGAACCATAGGATTTTCGTTGTAAGTAGTGTAAATTGACAAGAGAAAAACAAGGCCCTATATAGCCTCTCCATATTAGTGAGACCGAAAGGCATCAAGTAAGGTTCGATGTGAAAACAACATTCATAACCTAACCTAGATTGAGGAATCTCAAGTTCGGAAAGAAGACAGTAATTACGGGTTACATTACCAATCGTTTTCTTTCACAAAATCTCAATCCAAATGCCTTAAACTAAAATAACAATCATATGATGTTCACAAATTTATACTCCATGAATAACTCAAACATATAGGAGGATTATTCCTCTACTCGTTCACTTGATGAAAAGCCCAGTAAACTAGGAGCGGGATAACCCAATAAACAATGGAAAAATGGAGATTAACTTCATTCCAACCTAGGAATAAGACAACGAACCCTCAAAGGGATACCGTGGGAAACTGCATCATGAGGAGCCATTCTAGTGTTCGTTATCACCTGTTTAAAAAGAAAACAATAAATATTATAGGTGAAGGGACCAATGAGACTGGTTGATAAACTCAGCAAAGATGAACCCAATGACAGTGTTACATGAGATAGAGCTCCAGCCGAACCTAGCAAGTTGAAGGCGAATGACAAGGAGATATTACTTTCAACATCATTGTCAAATCCTCTACGCTTAGGACCAAAGAACCGAATATCTGCAAATAAAAGGAATAACCCTCTGGAGGACTGTCAAGGGGTTGTAGAATAGAGACAACTTGTAGTAGTTGCAGAGTTGTTGTAGAGGCCAAGACGAGGAAGAAATGAAGTCCAAAAGCAACCAAAGTAGGGTTAGTTGCCCTAAAATGCCCACCAAAAATGTCATTGTCCGATCTTGACCTAGGATATTCATCGCTAGATCTTCACCAAGTGGCAATGTGGATTTGCAACCAGCTTGATGCAGACCTTGGGCAACGGAAGACATCCAATCTGTCAGTAAGCATTTATTCTGAAGGACAACCTATGTGCACATTGCATAACTTGATTTTAAATTGAACAATATACCTATTGTTTAGGGATATTCAATGACATTATAATGAAAAACCAAAAACTATTTATAATAACCATAACCATAACCATATATAACTCACAAGATATAAGTATTTATGTGATTAAAATACTTTGTACGACACATAAGTCTTAATGCATGTATTAAGAGATTTTTTTTTTTTATATGGTGGCATTATAGTTTGAATTTTACACATCTACTCCAAATTTGAGTGTAGAATATTTAAATCAATAAAAACATACTATTTATTTAAATATGAATACCAAAATCCATTCTCCCATTTTCTCACAACCCGAAAATCTCACAGATCATAAATTTTTAAAGTTTTTCCTCAGAACCCGAAAATATCACAGATCATAAATTTTAAAAGTTTTCGTTTAACGATAAGATTAAGCCGAAGTTTGCGATCCATGTCACGTGGTTGTGATAGTCCAATCACTATAACACAAAATATTTTTACCAGTCAAACGAAATTTTATTTTTCAAAATGCCATCAATATCAAGGAGAATTCAATTTTTTTTTATCCATGGTTACTGTGCTTTTCAAAGACAATAGAGAAAGATAGTAGTACCAATGTCCTCAATATTTATCATTCTAAATACAAAACGATAAACAATAATTAAAAAAATCAACAACATATAGTTGTGAAATGTCCACAAACTTTTTTATCAGCAGTGATTATGAAATTCAGAACACATACAGTGGTGCAATGTCTCAAAAATTCTCAATCACTGACCAATACAATTATCAAAGATAGTGTTTGCATCATGATAACATTATCTATTATAATTGTTTTTATTTCCAACTCCTTCTTCTCGATTAGGTTTTTTCATCCTCACAGATTGTTTGTCATGTTGCATGGAGTCCCATCCACTGTTATGTTTTATATTTTGTGGTTGTTGTGTATATATGTTTTTATTTGCATCATTTATAGGAGTTAGAGGCAATCTCTTTTAGAAGCTCTAAGCATTGGGAAATAATTAGGATGATACATTTCCATCCTCCTCCGTTGATGGTAGTATTTTGTGATATTTGTCTCTATAATTTTCATTTTCTCATCCTCTTCGGTTCATGGTAATATTTGTGATATTTAACTTTATAGTTTTCACTTTCTTTTCTTTTGTAAATTTCATATGAAATTACACAAAAGTAGAAAATTGCTTATGAAATTACACAGAAGTGAGTACAGGACTTGTAGGAATGAATTTATCTAGTCTTGGTAAATATTTTAGGTTGTAAATTTTGAAAATGTAAAAAATTGTTACCAATTCATATGAAAAGCTCTAAATCTTAAATTCCATATGCCTGTTCATAACATGGGAACTATTGAGTGTGGAGAATGATATATAGTGAAAGGCGGAGAGAAACAACAAAATCCATAGCTAGGTAAGTAGCCTTCAAGCAATTTCTATTATTTGTGTAATATCGAAATTGTTACCCAACTTCTAGTTTTTTCATCACCAATTTATTTGATATCGAGTTCCGCTTACACCTCCCCTTTTTTTAAATGTATAGAGATACTTTTGTAATATTCAATTTCCTTTTCTTTCGACTGGAATATTTATATGAATTTGTTTCTGATTAGTTATACATTTTTTTATCAGATTGGAAGTGTAAAGAGTGAGTATGGTGAAAGATTTAGGGCAGAGGAGTCTTTGTCTCAAGACTTTACTTGCTGCGATCAAATCTTCAGTTGCCGAGATAAAATCGCAACTAGATATGAGCTTTAAAAATATAGAAATTTAACTCACATTAGAACAAAGTGAAAAAAGAGTAAAAGTGGAGCAACACAATAAATTTTTGGCTTATAATTATAATATATGAAATATATTCATATGGAGGTTGTCAGTCCACCAACTAAAACAAACATTATTACTAAGATTTGCATTCATGAGGAGTTGCTCAGAAACTGCCTGTATAACTGTTGTAACAAGTAACTGAGTGTAAAACTGTAACAAATTTCTTTCACATGGCCACCAAAATTTGCTCAGTGATTTCCTCCTCTTGACCTCTCACACTTACACCCTCAACTATATTAAAAACATTTTCAAGTCTATATTCACACATACATTTCTATGTTGTTCAACACATATTTCAATGGCAGAATAAATGTTGTACCATAATTATTTCACCAACCCTTAATTAAATGTCCATTTGTTCTTAAATGCTTGATGATCTTACAAAAAAATGTTTTTCTATGTTGGGGTCCTGCCGAGTACATATTTCACTACGGGAATAAATGTTTGACCATACTTATTTCACCAAGCTTTTATTAAATGTCCATTTGTTCTTAATTTTTTTTACTGTTATTGCAGAATGGTGTGATGTGTTGTGAAATGGGGAATTTGTACTACTTATGAGAACTTTTTGTCCTCCAACCTTCAAACAAAATCTACAAAGTGCAAATGAAATCAACTTCACAAGTATGGTTGTTGTGAGTGTATTTAACAAGGTGGTTGGGATTAATTTTCTAACACTCCCCATTAATGACAAATGCAATCATTGACAATTCCAATACACTCTCTCAGATAAATAAACTTTTAACATGCCAATGGCTTTGTGAAATATCAACAAAATGTTTCACCTGCAGTGCTGCAACACAATTTCACCATTGTTAATCAATTCTTTAATAAAATGATATTTAGGATCAATGTGATTGGTCCTCTTGTGAAAAACATAATTATTTGATAGTGCAATTGCATAATTGTTGTAGCAAAAAACAATTATTGTTCCTTCTTGCTCATGGCATCAATGCCTAAACATTCTTATCATCAAAACTACTTGACACTATGTTGTTGTTGTGGCTACATATTCAGCTTCTATTGTTGAGAATGACACTATTTCCTCCTTCTTGGAGGCCCATGAAATGGGTCCCAACCCCAAATCCCAAATATCTTTAGAATAGAAAAAGGCCTTCATCGTTATAGCCTAGTAATCATCATTTGTTTCATTAAACTCTGAGTATTAGTCAAGCTTGTTGGTGATGTTACCATTTCTCACAGTAAAAAAAAACACTTTCTCCCTTCATTGTTATAGCCTAGTAATCATCATTTGTTTCATTAAACTCTGAGGATTAGTCAAGCTTGTCTGTGATGTTAACAATTCTGACACTAAAAAACACTTTCTCCCTCTACAAAAATATGCCTTCAAAACAACTTTTAATTACCTGTAAAAACAATTGTTGTTACTATAAAAAATTCACCCACTCTGATACCATGTGAAAGATTTAGGGGAGCTGAGTGTTTCCCTCAAGACTTCTTTAGTTTTGGAGATCAAATTGCAACTAGATAGGAGCTCATAAACAAAAGAAAAATAATGCATAGTAGAACATAGTAAAGGGAGAGAAACACAATAAAAATTTGCTTTATAATTCTAATACCTGAAAAAAATCATATGAAGGCTATGAATCCTTCACCAAGTAAAAAAAACATTCTTATAGAGATCAATATTCACTAGGAGTTGCAGAGTAACTCACTGTAAAACTATAACAAATTGTTTTCAAGGGCATGAGAGATTTTACAAAGAATGTTTTTCTATGTTGCAAAGTACATATTTCACCAAGAGTGGTGGAGTAACTCACTATAAAACATTTACGAGCGTTTTTACAGAAAAAAATTTTCTACATTGAGAGTACATTTTTCACTGGTGGAAAAAATGTTTGACCATAGTTATGTTACCAACCCTTCATTAAATGTCCATTTGTCCTTAAATTCTTGATGTGTGTTGTGGAATGGTATGATGTGTTGTGGAATCCTTTAATTTTTCCTTCTACCTACAAACAAAATGTGCAACCTACAAGCACAATACTTGACAAGTATGTTTCTTTTCAGTGTATTTACCGTTGTGGTTGGGTTTAATTTTCC
>Ga0139314_100208_pt1 | contig 13644 bp, 11 predicted proteins | sample In2P11_FD_99376 | JGI IMG/M metagenome (GOLD analysis project Ga0139314, IMG submission 99376)
ATGTAGTTATTGTACCATTTCAAGAAGGGCGATCGGATGATGTTTCCGACCAAAGAAAGACCAAAAGAAAAAAGATGGAATTATAGGGTGAATTCAAGAAAATAAAACCATCACTTTTCGAAGGAGAATCTGAAGAGGCAACCGAAGCATGGATTATTGACATGGGTAAATATTTTCAGATTTATGAATATACTGAAAAACTTAAAGCAAGATTGGTCGTTTAACAATTAAGAGGAAAGGTTGCTCTCTACTGGGAAGAAATTAAAATTGTGAGAAAGATTGATGAAGAACAAGTTACGTGGCAAGAATTCCAGAAACATTTTAAGGAAAAATATTTGATTGAGCATTACTATGATGAAAAAGCAAAGGAGTTCCACGAGCTAAGGTTGGGAACCTTGACCATGGATGAATGTGTTAAGCGATTCACCTCCTTATTACGATATGTTCCATACATGCAGGAGGAAAAACCCAAAATTCAATGGTTGATTAGCAATCTACCCAATTTTATGAAGGAAAAGTTGGAATTTGGCTATCCTAGAACAATGGATGATGTGGTGCAAAAGGCCTGTATCTGTTATCAACAAATTAAACAGAAAAACGAAACACCTAAAGGAGCTTCAAGCGAAAGGATCAAGAATTTACCCCTGAACAGAGAGCATAAAGCTGTGAATGGTAGGAGTATTCAACAAAGAACCTTTGGGAAGCTTAGCAGGAATCTGCCCAAGGACCCAACATACACTGAAAATAGACAGATAGAGGGAATTAGTAAACATGTGACTAATAAACCACAAAAACAACCTCTACAATGCTAGGGATGTGGGGAATCTCATTATTATAAGAACTGCCTACACAAATCTCGAACAAAACAATTTTCCAATATGCACGTTGGAGATATAGCAAGGAACATGCTTGAAAATAACGTAGCTTTGGACGATCATCAAGCAGCATAACAGCCCACCATGATCGAGTGTGAAGGTACGATTGCTAATCAACCTATTTTTGTTTTATTTGGTTCGGGTGCTAGCCTAAGTTATATTAGTCCCAAGGTGGTAGAAAAATGGCAGCTGCCAACCAACAAATTTAAGAAATCATGGCTAGTTCAACTAGCCACCAGAGCTAAGAGAAAGGTTTCTACAAAAATAAAAAATTACCCGATCACAATTTGAGGACAACCCATTCAAGTTAAGATAAATATGTTGCCCTTAGGTTCATACCATGTATTAATAGGAATGGACTGGTTAGAAGGACGTTGTTCCGTAGTGGATTGTAAAGATAAATTTGTGAGCTACCTTACCGAGTTAGGGGAAAGGAAGGAAATTCAAGGAATCAAGAAAACATGAAGTTACACCCCATTTCTACTAACCATCTTGGAAAATGCATTAGAAAAGGCTACTAGATTTATGTTTTCCAAGTAGGTTACTCTAATTACAGAAACAAAATAACTTCATTAGAAAATATTCCTGTAATTCAGGATTTTGTGGATGTGTTTCCTGAATCTATGCCCAGATTGCACCTAGACATGATATTGATTTTACAATTGAACTCATACCTAGAGAAACTCCTAATTCAAAATCTCCTTACCGCATGAGTGCCCTTGAGTTAACAGAACTCGAAATGTAGCTTCAATAACTTTTAGACAAAGGGTACATTGACCCTAGTGTATCACCTTGGGGAGCCCATGTGCTGTTTGTTCAAAAGAAGGATGGGACTTTAAGATTATGCATCAACTATCATCAACTAAATAAACTTACTATCAAAAAAAGGTACCCTTTACCTCGTATTGACGATTTATTTGATCAGGCGCAGGGGGCCATTATATTCTCAAAGATTGATCTAAGGTCTAGCTACCACCAAATCTGAATAAAGGATGAAGATATTTGCAAAACCACTTTTCGAAATCATTATGGTCATTACGAGTCCGTAGTACTGCCTTTCGGCCTTAGCAATGCCCCAACCACTTTCATGAGCTTGATGCATAGCATATTTCAACCTTTTCTAGATAAATTTGTACTGATTTTTTATTGGTGACATATTAACTTATTCAGAAAATGAGGAAGAGCATGAGAAATACTTGAGAATAGTCTTGCAGATTTTGCAAAACAACCAGCTATACGCTAAGTACAGAAAGTGTGACTTTTATAAGAACAAGATTCAGTACTTGGGCCATGTTATTTCAGGTGAGCGAATAGAGGTAAACCTAGAAAAGATTAAAACTATAATGGAATGGACAACTCTGAAAAATGTTGCAGATATTAGATATTTTTTGGGCCTGGAAGTTTATTGCCAATGATTCATTAGAGATATTTCAAAGATAGTTTTTCCTTTGACCTCACTATAGAAAAAGGGATGTTCCTTTCACTGGACAGCAAATTGTTAGCAAAGTTTTGAACAGTTAAAGCGATTACTCACCACTGCATCGGTGCCAAAGATAGTAGATCCAGAAAAATTATTTGTGGTATGCATAGATGCAAGTAAATAGGGTGTCGGTGGTGTATTAATTCAAGAAGGAAAGGTCATAGATTATGAGTAGTGGAAATTGAAAGACTATGAGTAGCGATACTCTCCTTACAATCTTGAATTAACCGTAGTAGTGCACGCACTTAAAATGTGGTGGCACTACCTTCTAGGAAAGGAATTTCTGTTGTTAACTGATCATAAGAGTCTAACAAATTTTTTAAATCAGTCTAGTTTAGATGCTCGGCAGGCCAGGTGGGTGGAATTCCTGAGTGAATCTAACTTTGAAATGAAACACCTAAAATGAAAATAAAATCGAGTGGCCAATGCATTAAGCAAGAAAATGCATTGCATCTATGAAATACAATTCAGCCAAATATAATCCAACCTCCGTGAAATTATCAGAGAAGCATCCCTCAAGGACCCTGAATATTCCTTCCTTTGGTAACAAGTAGCTGAGGATCGAAAGAGGGGAAAACAATCAGATTATGATATAACCTCTTATAAATTGTTAACATTCAGAAGCAAAATTTATGTTCCTAATCAAAATTTTGTCAAACAATTGTTACTGGATGAATTTCAGAGGAAGTCGTATGCCTCTCACCCAGGGTACCAGAAACTTTTGACAACTATCAAGAAAAATTATTTCTGGACCGGATTAAGGAAAGATGTGGAATAATACTTATCAAAGTGTTTAGAATTTCAGTTGGTGAAGGTAGAGCATCAACTTCCCACTAGTCTATTACAACCATTACCCATTCCCGATTAGAAATTGGAGATGATCACTTTAGATTTCATTACAGGACTACCCCCCACTAAGAAGCATCATGACTCAATTATGGTTGTGGTGGACAAGTTAAGAAAAACCACCCATTTCATACCCATGAATTCCACCTACAATACTGTAGAAATCACAATTATATTCATGAGGGAAATCTTTCGATTACACGGAATACCCCAGGTAGTAATCTCTGACAAAGACATAAAATTTACATCAGCATTTTGGAAAACCCTCTTTGTTGGGTTAGGAAATCAGATTCAATTTAGTATTACCTACCATCCACAGACATATGGCCATACGAAACGAGTGAATCAAGTCCTAGAATACATGAGGATGTTTGTTATGCAACAACCACACAAGTGGGAAGACTACCTCCATTTGGTGGAGTTCGCCCAATGACCATCACAAATATTTGGGCATGAGCCCTTTTGAGGTATTGTATGGAAGGAAGTGTTGAGTACCCATAGACTAGAATAATCCTGTTAAAAAGTTAGTGTTGGGTCCTGATATGTTAGGTGAAATGGAGTCCACCATGAAAAAGGTCTGCCAGAACTTAAAAGCTGCTCAGGATAGGAAAAATATTTATACAGATAAAAAAAGGACTCATAAATAATTTCAGTTGGGGTATCATGTGTACTTGAAGGTTAAATCATGGAAAAGCACTTTACAATAGAAGGTTTGAGTCAAGCCAGCACCCTTGTACTGTGCACCATTCCAAATATTGGAATGAGTTGGACCAGTGGCTTACAAATTAGCACTCCCTTGCCACATCAGAGTCCAAAATGTTTTCTATGTTTCCTTGTTAAAAAATATGTGTCCAACCCTCAACATATAATTAACTAGGAAAATTTACAGGTAATTAAACAATTGAATATTTGACATTAAAATGATGTTTTGGTACAATTATGACAGGTAATTGTGAATTGTGCAAGTCAAACTCGAGGGATAGTTTCTGGAAGAGCCTCTTCGTATTCTTGATCGGAGAGAAACCACCTTGTGGAAGCGAGTCATCATCCAAGTTAAAGTGCAATAGAAGCACTTTGGCCTGGAAGAAGCCACTTGGGAAGAAGAGAAGACCATGCAGAAAGCCTATTTGACATTATTTTCTTAAAAAAAAGAACACCCGAGACGGTGTTCCTCATAAGGGGAGGAAGCTGTAACATCTCTGCTGCACAAATATTTATCTTCTTTTGCCAGGTTTTATGTAGAACCTTAGAAACTTTTAAGTTTTACTTAACACATTTGTTTAAAAAACATTGTGATATTTTGTTAAAGAAATTAAACAGTTTTTTATTAAGAAAACTGAATAAAAGAAAATAAAGTTACATAACTCCTAGACAGTTAGAATCAATTGCCATTTCTCTTTCCCAAAAGGAGGGGAAAATAAGGAGGGAGGGAATCTTCAATTATTCCTTGAGCTGGGTAGGAATTAGCAGTGGGAAAATGAAATATGGCAAATAGACAACCTGGTGTGTGACTTGAGGCTAGACTATAGTCTTGAAGCCCAAGATACCAGACTGTGTAAGTCTAGTGACTATCAAGAGCAGGAAGTGCTCGGATAGGGACATTGGACGTAATTGCTAGCTCCATGGCTGAGACCTTCCAGAAAGAAACATTATTTGTACAGTTCTAAATCAATCGTAAACAGATAAGTGACCAAAATCTCTGCTTATTTCTTAACAACTCGAAAAATATATTTAATTAAGAACAAATGATTATTATTATGATTAAGTATTTCAGTATACTCTATGGTATTTAAGATAGATAATTATTGTTATGATTAATCTTTCAGTATATTCTACTATATCTAATGTAGGAAAGTAATAGTACATTCATATTTCCTAGTATTATGTCATGAGTAAAGAAATACATGATTACGGTCTTTAAGTCGGACAAAGAAAATACATTGACATTGACAAATGCATAAATTATACTGACTCTATTAATTTTACTATACAACTGAGAGTTGTAACTAATTACCTATAGGAGAATATGACAAAGAGAATGATACTGCATATAGTTATAAGAGAGAACGACAGATCTTGACTCTGAAATATAAATTCATTTCAATTGCTAAAACTTAAAAACAATCTTTTCACCATAATTCTGAGATTATAAACCTAGGAATGATTCCTCCTATTCTTTTTCCAAAACATCTGGTATCGAAGCATAGCACCTTAAAACATAATGCATTGAACTGATAAAACCATTAAATAATATAAACACCAACAGAATCCCCTCAAATGCAAGAATGGCATTCATTTTAAGCTAACAAGTTCTTCCCATTTAATCATTGACACAAAAATATTGAATACATATATAACTAAGTAGAGCGGTAAGGACTGCTTTTAGTCTCTGACAACCCTTAAGGAAGGGCCGAGTCTCAACCAGTGGTAACAATGGTATAGAAAAAAGCCTTCAGAAACATTAAACTTCAAATGCGAGAACAGAGAAACAATACTTCAAGCATAGTGTGCCATGGAAATCATTTACTGTTAAAAAACAAAGAAAATATGCAATAAATTATCATGCAGTCGAAAAAACATAATAGATAGTCTCGACCTCATAACAATCGAGTATATAGAGATAGGAATCGCTGGTAATGTGGCGAGGTTTTGGTTATGCTAAGAGCTAGTAAACCTTCCAATCGTAAACTTTAAAAACCCTTAACTAATCTAACCATATATCAACAGCTAAACATGAACTTCCACGTCAATGCCATCGGGGGTTCTTAATAGACCAATCTAGAGGCATAGCAGAGGGGTACACTGTTAGGCAACCTTCTATAGCTACATTCCAAGAATAATACTGCTCCAAGAGTAATACTGGACAGAGGGTTACCTATGAGGCCAAACAGAGGATTAAACTTTGAATTCATAACCTTCCATAAACATTTAAAGATTGAACATGAACTCTATCTTACCTGAGGAGAGTCATTCCAACTGAGGGAGGTCTGGAAACATAATAACATCAATAGAGGAGTTAAACCTTATAGCCGAAACTAAAAGGAAAATAATCAAAAGTATGAGGGAAAGCCTGAAGCTTCATTTGAAGAAGACCATCCTTGTACTAGCATCTTGACCAAGGGAAAATGAGATAACCTTCGTAGAACATACCTGCAACACAATTACCTGTCGATGGATGCCATTTGAGGTAAATAAAGGGAAGCAAAGAAGCAACTAATAAATTAACTAATACCTTTACCTTATCACCATAAGCTCACTTGAAGATGGCAGGTTGTGAAGTCTCTAAGTGGGCAGGTTTCCCTTGTTCACTGAGCGGATGCACCAATAAACCATAGCATCCATTACCATTCAGAAATGAATTGTAGAGCCTCGATAACCAGTAAATGCCATAGGAAAAATGAAAAAAATGACAAGTTGAAATGCAATGAGGAGAGTCTAGAGCCATTGAATCCACCGACCATGGATCTCGGGGTGAATAGGCATCTCATTCAATGCTTGAACCCTTTGGCAGTAGGCCTGACCACCAGTATTAAATTGAACCTCATATGACAAGTAGAGGAACGATCAGAGCTCTCGAGGAGCTGCCAGATGGGGTAAGGCCAACGTAGCACTTATTAAACCAACTAGATTTAGATCTAAGTTAATAACCTTTGTAATCATTATGATATTCCCAATCACATATAATTGTATTATAACTTGAGCATGTAATAATTTAGATTAAATGATAAGGTTATAGAATTGGGTAATAGTTGTTTATATATATATATATATATAGTAATAAGTGTTACAAATGGTATTAGAGCTGATTTCACACACTGATACTTTTGGGTTAAATGTTACACAGAAAATTAAGTTCTAAAATACTTGTAATTATGCAATAAACAACTGAGATGGTAAATGTGAACATAGAGACAAAAGTTAGCACCAACAAATAGAAATGTATAGGAGACCAAGGTTATCAAATCAGTTTGAAGTACCTTACGTAGAGGCCAATCTAGATATATGGATACAATTGGGAGAGGTGTCCTGGCAAGCTAATGCTACACTGCTTGAAATGGTACAGCAACTACGTATAGAAATGATAAATTTAAGTTCAAATCATGAATGCATGAGGCAAGAGAAAGAAAAGATTCTCAAGAATCTGTCCGACCAATAGAATCGGCAAGGCCCAGACCCCAGTACGGAGGACAAAGAGAGAATGCCAACAACCCGTCATGGTGAGGAAAATGCAGAATCAACAGAGAGACATAAGGAGGATGAAGAGGGACATTCGGATAATGTTTTTAATCAAAGAAAGACCAAAAGAAAAAATATGGAATTACAGGGTGAATTCAAGAAAATAAAACCATCACTTTTCGAAGGAGAATTTGAAGAGGCAGTCGAAGCATGGTTGATTGAGATGGGTAAATATTTTCAGATTTATGAATATACTGACAAACCTAAAGCAAGATTGGTCGTTTACCAATTAAGAGGAAAGGCTACTCTCTGTTGTAAAGAAATTAAAACTGTGAGAAAGATTGATGAAGAACAAGTGACGTGGCAAGAATTCACGAAACATTTTAAGGAAAAATATTTGATTTAGTGTTACTATGATGAAAAAGCAAAGAAGTTCCACAAGCTAAGGTTGGGAACCTTGTCAATGGATGAATATGTGAAGCGATTCACCTCCTTATTACGATATGTTCCATACATGCAGGAGGAAAAAACTAAAATTCAGTGGTTTATTAGCATTCTACCCAATTTTATGAAGGAAAAGTTGGAATTTGACTATCCTAGAACAATGGATGATGTGGTGCGAAAGGCCCATATCTGTTAACAACAAATGAAACAGAAAAATGAAATGCCCAAAGGAGCTTCTAGCAGAAGGATTAGGAGTTTACCCTCGAACAAACAGTAGAAAGCTGTGAATGATAGGAGTGATCAGCAAAGAAACTTTGGGAAGTTTATCGGGAATATGTCCAAGGCCCCAGCATACACTAAAAATAGACAGACAGAGGGAATTAGTAAACCTACAACTGATCAACTGCCAAAATAACCTCTGCAATTCTAGTGATGTGGGGAATCTCATTATTATAAGAATTACATGCACAAAGCTCGAATGAAACAACTTTCCAATATGCACATTGGAGATAGAGCAAGGAGTATGCCCATAATTAATGTCGCTTTAGATGATCATCGAGCAAAATTCCAGCCCATCATGATCAAATGTGAAGGTACGATTGTTGATCAACCTATTTCTGTTTTATTTGATTAGGGTGCTAGCCTAAGTTACATTAGGCCGAAGGTGGTAGAAAAATGTCAGCTACGAAGCAACAAATTTAAGAAATCTTGGATAGTTCAACTAGCCACCAGAGCTAAGAGAAAGGTTTTTGCAAAAACATAAAACTGCCTGATCACAACTTCATGATAACCTGTTCATGTTAATCTAGATATACTGCCCTTAGGCTCATACGATGCATTAATAGGAATGGACTGGTTAGAAGGACGTTGGTCGTTAGTGGATTGTAAAGATAAATCTGTGAGCTACCTTACAAAGTCATGGTAAAGGAAGGAAATTCAAGGAATCAAGAAAAACATGAAGTTACACCCCATTACTGCTAACCAACTTGGAAAATGCATTAGAAAAGTTTGTGAGATTTATGTTGTCCAGGTATATAATCTAATGATAGAAACAAAACAACTTCATTAGAACATATTCCTGTAATTTAGGATTTTGTGGATGTGTTTCCTGAATCTATCCCTGGGTTTCCACCTAGACTTGATATTGATTTTACCATCAAACTCATACCTGGAGAAACTCCTATTTGAAAAGCTCCTTATCATATGAGCATCCCTGCGTTAACAGAAGTCAAAATGTAGCTTCAGGAACTTTTAAACAAAGGGTAAATTTTCCCTAGTGTATCACCTTAGGGAGCCCCTGTGCTATTTATTCAAAACAAGGATGGGACTTTAGGATTATGCATCGATTATCATCAGCTAAATAAACTTACCGTCAAAAATAGGTACCCTTTACCATGTATTAATGATTTATTTGATTATGTGTAGGGAGCCAATGTATTCTCAAAGATTGATCTAAGATCTGGATATCACCAAATCTGAATAAAGGATGAAGATATTTGAAAAACCACTTTTTGAACTCATTACGGTCATGACGAGTTTGTAGTACTGCCTTTCGGCCTTACCAATGCCCCAGCCACTTTCATGAGCTTGATGCATAACATATTTTAGCCTTTTTCTAGATAAATTTGTACTGATTTATATTGATGACATATTACTTTATTCAAAAAATCAAGAATAGCATGAGAAACACTTGAGAATAGTCTTGCAGATTTTGCAAGACAACCATCTATACACTAAGTATGGAAAGTGTGACTTTTATAAGGAAAATATTCACTACTTGGGCCATGTTATATTAGGTGAGGGAATAGCGATAGACCCAGAAAATATTAAAACTATAATGGAATGGACAACTCTAAAAAACGTTGCTGAGATTAGATCATTTTTGGGCCTCGCAGGTTATTACTGACGATTCATTAAATATTTTTCAAAGATATCTTTTCCTATGACCTCACTACAGAAAAAGGGGCATGCCTTTCACTGGATAGTAGATTGTTAGATAAGTTTTGATTAGTTAAAGTGATTACTCACCACTACACTAGTGCTAAAGGTAGAAAACCTGGAAAAATAATTTGTAGTATGCACAGATTGTAGGTTTTAACCCTGTACAGAAATTACCTGCATACGAATTCTTAAACAAAGAAAATAAACAATGCAAGAGCATAACCCATAAAACACATATGCACAGAGATTTTTCCCTGGATCCCAAAACCGGGACTACCAGCTTGATTTTTCATTATGTTCCTTTCAATGTTACAATACATATTTATACATGTCGAAGCATCCAATACCATGGACCGAAAAACCATCGCGTCCAATACCATGTGTGAAAATCATGCACAAAACCATAGCTAGGTTCGCCCAACCTAATATAGGGTCCAAAAAAAAAATTTCCCGGGGCGCTGCCCCGGACCCCGTAGAGGGGGGCTACCTGCCCCCCTCAAACCCCCCTGTGACCCCCCCGCTGCGCAGTCAGTGCAACGAAGGGGGGCTACCGCCCCCCTCTAACCCCCCGTTTCACTACGTAGGTTAGTCGTGGAAAGAATATAACACAACCCAACAATCTCCCACTTGTTGTTTTCTTTCCACAGGAGAGCTTAGTCATTTTTCCAGCCCTGAAACACCCATTGTTTCTCTACACCAATAGAACTTCTCAGAGCTCACAGATTTTGTCAATGCATCTGCAGTATTCTTCAAAGTGTCCACCTTTACCAGCAACACCTTTTTGTCTTCTATCATATCCCTCACAAAGTGATACTGAACATCAATGTGCTTTGTCTTTGAATGATAAGCAGGGTTCTTTGCCAAGAAAATTGCACTTTGGCTGTCACAGTCTATTCTTATAGCTCCCTGTATCAACCCCATACTTGAACACAATCTCTGCAACCAAACAGCTTCCTTGCTTGCATGAGTGGCTGCCATGTATTCTGCCTCTGTAGTTGATAGTGCCACTACAGATTGTTTCTTACTCATCCAACTGACTACACCTCCAAATAGGTTAAACACATACCCACTTGTAGATCTTCTCTGATCCAGATCTCCAGCCCAGTCTGCATCAACAAAGCCATGAATATCCAACACTCTGTCCAATCCTGGTCTTCCTTGGTAGCACAAACCATGATCACTAGTGCCACGCAAATACCTGAAAACCCGCTTCACTGTTGTCCAGTGCTCCTTCCCAGGTTTTGACATAAACCTGCTCAATACTCCCACTACATGTGCAATGTCTGGTCTAGTACAGACCATTGCATACATCAGGCTACCGACTGCACTTGCATATGGAACACGGGACATGTCCTCTTCCTCTTCGTGTGTCTTGGGACATTGTTCAGCAAATAACCTCACACCTACAGGAATAGGAACCTTCACCGGTTTACTATTCTGCATATTAAACCTCTGCATTATTGTCTCGACATACTTCCTCGGGTTTAACCAGAGCTTCCTCTTTGCTCGATCTCTTTTAATTTCCATGCCCAAAATATAGTTTGCAACACCAAGATCTTTCATGTCGAATTTGGAGGACAATTGGGTCTTCAAGTCCTGGATAATTTCTTTGTCATTTCCAACCAACAACATATCATCCACATACAAGACCAGATAAATAACACGGTCACCAATTAATTTAAAATACACACAATGATCTACTTTGCTTCTGGTGAAGCCAAGTCCCCATATATATGTATCAAATTTCTGATACCACATCCTTGGTGACTGTTTTAACCCATACAGAGACTTCTTTAACTTTCATACCAGTTCTTTCTTACCCTTCACCGCAAAGCCTTCAGGTTGCTTCATGTAGATTTCCTCTTCCAAATCCCCGTGAAGAAATGTTGTCTTCACATCCATCTGTTCTACCTCAAAATCAAAAGCAGCAGCAACAGATAAAAGTAATCTAATAGAAGTTACCTTGGCAACAGGAGAAAAAATATCACCAAAATCAATTCCCGGCACCTGGGAATAACCTTTTGCTACCAACCGAGCTTTGTATTTCTCCACCTTTCCTTCTGCATTTGTCTTCTTTTTGAACACCCATTTGCTGCCAATGGGTTTCCTTCCAGCCGGCAACTCCACCAGATCCCAAGCCTCATTTTTGTGCAAAGATGCCATTTCATCAACCATGGCCTCTTTCCAGAGTTTTCCATCCTCTGAATCCACTGCTTCTTTCACAGTTCTGGGATCATCATCAGTAACAGATAAAGCAAAATTTGAACTGAAAGCAGATGGACTATACCTTTCTGGCTGCCTTCTTTCTCGACCTGATCTTCTCACAGCCGGAGTTTGTGGCTCTTCATCTTCTGATTCCTCCTCTGCCGCAGAGTCTGATTCTTCCTCCTTTGGCTCAAACTCTATCTTCTCAGGTTCCTTTGGTTGGACTTCATGTTGAATAACATCTTTTACCTCTCTGAACACCACATCTCGGCTGTACACAACCTTCCATGTGACTGGGTTCCAAAGCTTATAACCCTTTAAACCATCCTTATACCCAATAAAGATGCATTTTTCAGATTTACTATCCAACTTGGTTCATTTCTCTTTTGGAACATGTACATATGCATCACATCCAAATACCCTCAGATGTGAAAGAGAGGGTTTCTTACCAGTCCATACTTCTTGTGGAGTCTTATCCTCCAACGCTGATGAAGGTGATCTGTTGATCAGGTAACATGCAGTATCCACCGCCTCTGCCCAGAATTCCTGTCCTAACCCGGCACCACTGAGCATGCTTCTTGCCCTTTCCATCAACGTCTTGTTCATTCTTTCTGCGACTCCATTTTGCTGAGGTGTATATGGAGTAGTCTTCTGCCGTGCTATACCACACTTCTTACAAAATTCTTCAAATTCCTTGCTGCAAAATTCTCCACCATTATCTGTCCTCAGCACCTTTATCTTCTTCTCTGTCTGATTTTCCACCAGAGCCTTAAATTCTTTAAATCTGTCAAAGACTTCAGATTTCTTCTTAAGGAAATATATCCATGTATTCCTTGAGAAGTCATCTATGAATGATACATAGTACACAGATTTACCCAGTGATGGAACCTCCATAGGTCCAAACAGATCACTATGCACAAGCTCTAATATTTGTTTTGTCCTCTTACCACCAGAGGGGAAACACACCCGATTTTGCTTCCCATATACACAATTTTCACAGAAATCAAAATCCAGAGAGCTATTATTCATACCTTCTACCATACCTTTACCATGAAGTATTCGAAGGCCCTTCTCTCCAATATGTCCAAGCCTTTGATGCCACAACATGGTCTTCTTTCCAGAGACCACTAGATTTTCTACTCCATTTTCAGGAACCATAGAACTATTGCACCCATCAACAACAGTGCTACCTTGCAGCTTGTACAGAGTTCCAATCCGAACTCCCCGCATCAATATCAGTGCTCCTCGAACCATCTTGCAGGTATCTTTCTCGAACACTGTCTTTACACCTGCATCATCCAACTTGCTTACAGAAATCAGATTTCTAGCCAATGCAGGAATATGCAGAACACCCGGAAGTGTTCTAACCCTTCCACCTTGCAATTTCAACTTTACTTTTCCGCGACCAATGATTCTAGCCTTCCTATCATCTCCTAAGAAGACATCACCACCATCGTATTTCTCATACTCGCAGAACCACTCTCTATGAGGAGTGAAGTGAAAGGATGCACCTGAGTCAATCAACCATGCCTCATGATCTACATGTGTACTTGAAGAAGCCAAGTACACATCCCCACCTTCATCTGAGGTTGCCTCTGCAGAAGGAGCATCATCAGATCCCTTTCCTTTATCAGGAGCTTTAGATTTACAATCCCTTTTGAAGTGCCCCTCCTTTCC
>Ga0139314_100210_pt1 | contig 13616 bp, 11 predicted proteins | sample In2P11_FD_99376 | JGI IMG/M metagenome (GOLD analysis project Ga0139314, IMG submission 99376)
CAGGATCTTACTAATAAGTAAGTGATCGGGTGCCTAATCTATGCTCCTCTCCTAATCTATATACGGATATCTTATGAAGGGAGGGCAGGGCAGTAGCGAGCGAGCTTGGAGAGGGTGGTAGCTCCTTCTAATCTCTCATGATAGCAACTTCTTTCTCTTTGTAATTGGGTTCATTGCAATGCCATTGTAATTGGGTTCATTAGTTGAGATAGCTACTCCAGTAAGTGTTATCCGGGACAAGAGGTATCAAGGACATAAAGAAAGAAGTTGAAGGTTACGAATGGCTGTTCCTTTCCTTTCCCCTGGCGACTGTATGTTCAAGGGCGTCTGTTCCTTCCTTCCTGTAGGGCGAATTACGAATTCCTTCCTATTCCTCATACTATGTTTTCAAGAGCGTATGGTCATGCATTCCAAAGATGAATATGTCTATTTCATGGGCATATATCGTTAATGAATTCAGGTCACGGACTAAAGCTAGTCCACCTCAATCTTCATGTACACATTATATCGGGTTCGAAAAGTAAGGTCCGGGACTACTCTACTCTTCATCTGCCAATAGCTTTTCACGTTTCAATAAGGCATTCAGGTCCTGAACTAATGTGGATCAGCCTTTATTTTGTTCGCTTCTTCATGCGCATAAGACATTAAGGTCGTCCACAATGGCCTGCCTTCCTCTCCCTAGCTTAATGAAGGCATTGAGGTCGTGAACTGATGTGGATCTGCCTGGCTGCCTCTCACATCTTCATGGGCCTGAGGGGTGAAGGTCGTCCACACCTGGATGATCTGCGCCTACCAAACTTCATGGACATAAGTTCCAAAGGTCGTCCACAACTGGTTGATCTGCCTCTAGCTTCCTAATAGGGCATGAAGGCCACCAACATTGGGCAAGGGGGAAGCAAGCTGGTCGAGGTATTGAATATCACCGAGCATCCGAGCTACCACTTCAGGCAGGACGCTCCCCACGCAAGATAGATTATTCTGTCTCTCCTCGAATAGCCCATAAATAAATCAAAGCGAAATGACATATATAAAGAATGAAGCACGGGGACGTCAGTCGAGGGAGGAAGTGGCTTATCGATGGCGGCGATGAATCAAGGTCAAGGTATGACACAGATAATAATTCAGATGCGGCGGCGGCAGGGGAACAGATTCCAGCAGAGAAGAAAGGCGATCATGCAGGCCAATCAAGGTGGTTCGGGGATTGGATTTGAATATGATGACAGATAAAGAGTAGTTGCGAGTTCGTTGGTTCTTTCACCAGTGAACGATCAACAGACCTTCTATTCTTTCCGTGAACAGTATAAAGGGAAGGCTTTAGTTTTCTAAACAGAAAGAATAAGGTATGGTTGGTTTTACTCACTTCACTGGTTTGAGCCCTGTTCACATAAATAATAAGGTACATAGGCTTTATCGGGACGGAAAACCGGAGAAATACCCTTATTTACTGGGTTTACTGGGAGCCCTAAACATTCCCGTACGTGAACTGACCCATTAATTCTAATTCCTCCCGAATAAGGTACCTGAAGAACTTAAAGCCTTTATTTGTGTTTTTGATTTAGCCCTTTCTCTCTTGAATCAGGTATTGTTCAGGGATGATAAAGATCGTGGAAAGGGTTATTTGCCAAATGGTAAAGAAACCCCCTAGAATAAATGAACTGCCCCTTACACCATGTAAATGCGTTTCAACCATTCAATAAATGGGTGCCGGTTAATTGGACTCATAAATCCACCAGCAAAACACTACAAGGCCCGATATATTATTACTGCAATAGATTACTTAACCAGATTGGTAGAAGTTGTATCCACAGTAGATTTCTCCATGGGACCAGCCCGATTCATATTCGAACACATCATCTCCAGTCCCCACTGGGGTATCTATCTCTCATTTCTCTATAGGCAAGTCGATGACTTATAGCCTTTTCAGTTTATTCCTCTGATCCACCCACCCGATAATCTGGTGCTCGTAAGGTCTAATACAGGTGCTCCTCCTTCCCATAACCTGGGGCTTGTTTGTTCTAATGACCCGATGCCCGATGCCCTACCTATTGCCTATGATCCGGTCCTGTTCTGAAAGCATTCCCTTGGCAGCATGTTGTAGTACAGTTCCAGAGAAAGGTCTTTCTAGCAGGTGGGTGTAAATTATGGCTTCATTAAGAAGAGGTTGGGCATGACTGTCCCTTGCCTCCACCAAGCCATCGTCCTAGCCCATAGGGTTCCGGGCAGTATAAATCAAAGGGTAAGGCTCCTATCTCTCCATCCATGCAATGAACCGGGGGCTCCTAAAGGTCTGATATTGGTGCCTTGCCTGTAAGTGGTAACTTGAAAGACCTCATGAGATAGGGCCTATTTCAAAGATCTATGTCTAGCAGGTGAAAGAGTGAGAGGTTATTTAATAGAAGCAATACCCCATCTGATTTCAATACATATGTTGGCATCCAACACACTATGAGTTCACGCCAAAGAAAGAAACTGCCCTCTTTCTTGGATTTACTCCTTACTTATAATATCTTAGCCCTTGGGTCGGTGGGCACCTTATAACATTGCTATGAACTTTAGCTTACTCTGCATTACTGAAATCGACGACCTACAAATGTGTTAACCACCTTTTTCTACTGACTACACTTATGACTCGGGCACCCTACAAACATGGGTTCGCTTTATAAAAACATTCATTTTATAAGCTTAAAGAGAAACCTCGTTTGGAGTGGGTCCGGCTATGTCCCAGTGGGGTCGATAACTCTTCTTTTTCTGTAGCTAAATCAATTAGCGGAGCATGTAAGGTGATTCCTTACTCTAAGGCAGGTGGGCTGCAGCAGAAAGAGGCGCGCAGCGGTGAGGTTGATCCATGAAAACAAAGGGGAGGGGTTTGATCGATCCTATCCATCATCAGCTCTCCTTTCGTGAGTATCCTGAAGCCCGGTCCGAACAATAACAATAGTGCCTACCCACGCATTTCTCAAGCAAGTGGTTTGTTTGTAAGCCCCTACTACCTTACTTTAAGAGTTAAGGTTTGGTGAGCCGGTCTATACAAGGGTGGTAAAGACACCAGCCAGGTTGTTGGTAGCAGGGCACTAAAATTCATAAATAGGCAGGCAGGGACGTAGCGGTGTGAAAACGATGTGAAAAGAAAGTTGAATAGTGCCCGCCAAAACACGTACAATAGATCTTAGTAGTAAGGCAGTATATAATGCAAGAGGGCAGTTTCCAACAATGATTCCACAACTAAGCGGTCTAAAGCAAGGTAGGTAGAGTAAAGGTAAATAGCACTAGTAGTTGGACCAGGGTGGTTAGGAGAGACTAAAAGTCAAGGAGCGCAGCGGTCTCATCTTAGGGAAGTAATTTCTAATTATTCATCACTAGTCTCCGGCTGGAACAAGATTCAAAGGCAAAGAAGGTAATTCGTCACTATAAGCTCTGGGTAAATAAGATATGTTGAATGGAGTCGTAACTTGAAGTATACCTGTGCACTCCTTTATTTATCGAGCACATTCGGCAAACATTCAAGGTTAGGCTTATGATATAGATTGGCTCAATTTTCCTCTGCGTCACCAGAAGAACAGATTTAGGAAACCAGTCGATATCAATAAAATAGCTATCCACAAACTATTAACTGGTTAATTTGGGCACTGAAGAAGTTACCAGGAACATCAATCTAGGAACCTGTTGCTCAGAAGCAGAGAGGTAGGCATACATTCAGCTGTTCAGTCAGCAGTACAAGGAGACTTCTTTGCTAAGTGTGCCGGTAATTAATGATATACGTAATTTTGCAATAGAAGAATGAATAAAATGCCTTTTATTGAATCACTTCGTGCCTGAGATAACTCTTTGAAGGGAAGAAATAAAGGCAGTAAGTCAGTGTAATTGATCTGCTTCTCTTAAGGCATATCCTGCTGGCTGCTCTAATGATGCGTGTCCTGCTGCTTTTTAGGAGGCATTTTCCGTGTATCCTGGGGCAGGTTCCACTCACATATCCAGATGCGTGTTCGGCTTTCGAGGGAAGATGCGGGCTCCGTTTCCTCTTCTTTTGAGGCGGGCTGAGTTTACTTGGCTGGTTCCACTTCTTTTGTGCTCGGCTTTCAGCTGCAGGGTAGGGGCGGAGGTGCGGGTTCCGTTTCGTGCTCGGTTTCGGCTTTAAGCTTTTTGGGTGCATTATAAGTTTTGTGCTCGGCTTCAGCTTCTAAGGATGTCCATCCCTTCCTAACAAGGTGATTCCTGTTCTAGGGCTATAAGGTCTATATAGTTCTGGTAGGTGGGTAAAGAGTAAAGAAGGTTTATATGGGTTCCCCATACAGCTACGGCTTCCTGGCTTAAAGAATCTAAATGCAGGTTCTCTTCTCTAGTGAGTGCCTAAAAGCCTAAGTAAAGGTCCAAGGCTCCCGCTCCCGTACCAGGTCTAGTTCTATAGCAGGTAAAGAGAGTAGGTAAAGATGGTAATGCCCACGTATCTATCGTATTTCAGGTTCTAGGGTGGTAACTCCATGCTCCTAGGTTTCCAGCATAAAGGGTTTTCAGTATAAAGGTTGGTGGTAAAATACGATCGATCCCTACGGTACTGATGTTCTTGGTGGAATGCAGAGGCAGCACTGGTACTAACTCACTAAATGTCCTAGGCTGAAGGGAGAAAGGCCAAGGTTGAAGGTTGTGGTTTAATGCAAATCCCGGGTCTTTATCTCTAGTTGTACCTCCAAAGCTTCCTAAAGTAAAGTGTAATGGCAGTCATAAGTCTGGTCCCATAATCCTATCCCAACTCTGTTCTCTGATGTCCTAACAATAATCCAATCCATCTACCCAAGGCATACCCGGCAGGCCAGTGAAATCAAATCTAAGCCATAAGGTAAAGCACCACACGACCCTCTACCTCTCCTATCTATGCTATGGTGGGCCAAATAGCGGTAGTACGAGGTACGTACGGAGTAAGTCGTTGTAATTTCATTTATTATGATTATTCCAGAATTTGTTCAACTACGATAGTGCCCTTCACTATCTTTTTTATCTCTCAATTGAGAAATCAATCGGAATCTGGCTGGCCCGGAAATACTTCTACTTTTTCCCTTACTCTTCGTTCCAAGATCGGTCTGCTTTTCATTTCATGATTCTACCCCTGGGTGAGGCGGATTTGAAGGCAGCAGGCAGACTGAAAAAGAAGTTGTCCAGAGACCCTAGACCCTAGCCAGTAACGTAAGGTCATGTTCCCGCCTTGTTAGAATTGCCAGAAGCTCAGGATCCCACCCAGGAGCATTGGAAGACCCGTAGCCTTAAGCCCTGGAGCAGCATTTTTCAATAAGGTCCTCCCTGAAACAAGTGAGTGACCGAGGATGGATGCTTTTCTAATTTACTGGGCGCCCACGGAGAGATAGATCCCTGCCGGGTCGTGCCCAGCGTTTGAGTCCTGCTTCGTTTCACCTTCCGACTGATAACTTTACTGCTTCGCTCGAATAAGACGACCCGCCGATCGAACCACCCATCGGCCGGCCCTTGACACCCTGAGAACCACCCTCAGAACCAAACCGCGAACCGAAGAACCAACACTGCACAGACCCGGCTGGCCTGAGGACCGCGTAAGGTCTTATAGAGGTCTTGCCCTTCATAGACTACTCACTTTTGAACTTTCAAATTGACCAGTTCAAGGCCACATTCGTAATGGGGGAATGAACCAGCTACAGTGCCTGATTCATGCAGATTCATTTACAAAACTTAGGGCCACCTCTATTTTGGGTAGGGGAAGGTCCCGAGATGCCACCCTTTCACTTGCAAATTTACCATCTGGATAGGTCCGATAGGTCTTTACCTTCATAAGGCAAGGACACGTGAGCACTATAGCCAAAATTGAGTTCGGGACCCAGATAGAAGAATCATATGCCTTCGACCCCGTCAAAACAACTCCGTGCCTTTATCAAATACGCATTTTGCGAAGCTTTTTGGTTGGAGATCGATCGGAACCACTACAAAAGACCCAACCGAGCTGTTCGCCTAATGGATTTAGAATAGCTGAAGCTCCTCTCGATGGCGGCGATGGCGGCGATGGCGGCCCCCGGGGATTGGGGTGGGTGGGTAAATAGTGGGAAGGTGAGCGATAAATCGATGGCGGCCTTATCAGTCGAGCCCCCTACCGGGTCCTTATGGTCGAGCCCCTCACCATCGGAATAGTGAGTGACTCCGTCGATGGCGGCCTTATTAGTCGAGCGTGCTACGCACCCTGACGGACCTTATGGTCGAGCGATAAATCGATGGCGGCCCCCGGGGATTGGGGTGGGTGGGTAAATAGTGGGAAGGTGAGCGATAAATCGATGGCGGCCAGTCGAGCCCCTACCGGACCTTATGGTCGAGCCTGCTTACGCATCCTCTCGATGGCGGCCTTAACAGTCGAGCACCTAAAGGTGATGGCGGCCTTAACAGTCGAGCATGCTAACGCATCCTCTGATGGCGGCCCTTATGGTCGAGCACCTAAAGGTCCTTAACAGTCGAGCACCTAAAGGTCCTTATGGTCGAGCCCCTCCGGTCCTTATGGTCGAGCCCCTACCGGTCCTGCTGAAAGACTGGCTACCCGATGAAACTCCGATTCGATCTGCAATAGATGCACTCAATTTTCTGGCCTCATCCCGATCGCAAGGAGAGGTTCACTATGATAGACTAGGAGGGGACTTCTCTTTGTGTCCCGGAAAGGTCCCGGAGGGGCTTGCGCTTCCTAGTGCAAGGAAGGATCGCGGACACGGCATGCTCTTCATATTGACGGATTTGCATGCATATAGATGACTCCTTCCCAACGTCTTTCCTTATCCATCTGACTGAGGTAGATAGAAACATCTTGATATCTATCTCTGCTTGCGAAGAGAGAAGTTGATCGACCTCCCTCACCATATGAATAGTGAGTGACCGATGGCGGCCTTGACAGTCGAGCCCCTCTCCTTGACAGTCGAGTGTGCTTTCATTTGACTTATTGGGCTCTCAAATAAGTCACTAGCTGCCGGACCTCTCCTCTCCTCTCCCTCTTCAATTTACTTATTTGCCCCTCAAATAAGTCAAAAAATGGTCGAGCACCTAAAGGTCCTTAACAGTCGAGCACCTAAAGGTGATGGCGGCCTTAACAGTCGAGCATGCTAACGCATCCTCTGATGGCGGCCCTTATGGTCGAGCACCTAAAGGTCCTTATCAGTCGAGCACCTAAAGGTGATGGCGGCCTTATCAGTCGAGCCTGCTTGCGCATCCTCTGATGGCGGCGATGGCGGCCTTAACAGTCGAGCGAGAAATCGATGGCGGCCTTAACAGTCGAGCCCCTACCGGTCCTTATGGTCGAGCACCTAAAGGTCCTTAACAGTCGAGCACCTAAAGGTCCTTATGGTCGAGCCCCCTAAAGGGTGATGGCGGCCTTATCAGTCGAGCCTGCTTGCGCATCCTTATCAGTCGAGCCCCCTAAAGGGTCCTTATCAGTCGAGCCTGCTTACGCATCCTTTGAGTTTCAGATCTCAGAGCGGGCTTTGACCATGTCTCCCGAGAAAGATCAGTACATATGGCGTAAGACGATTTCACATATCGAGGTCGGTATGGGATCGGGTGTGTTTCCCGTCTGACAATGATGCCCGCCCGGGAAGACATCTCAGATCTTCGTGCCGGCGTTCGCTTTTGGCTATTCCTAAATGTGTGGATACATGGTTCGAGAAATGCACCGCGCGAGATGACGAGATTCTATTTGGTTGGCGGGATCTCCGCCATTATATACGTAATTACGTCATTGTCGCTCTTCTTAGATCTACGCGTCATTTCGACACTTTCTCGAGCAGACACAGTGCATATATTATATATGTCATTATGCTATCGAATTCATTATTCGATCGATAGAGCGTGAATGCATATATTATATATGTAATTACGCTTTCTCGAATCCAATCACCGTACTTATCTGTTTGTTCCCCTCTCCTCACCATCTGAATAGTGAGTCGATGGCGGCCTTATAGTTCTTCAAGTTGATGGCGGTGGTCGAGTCATGCTGTAGCATGATGGCGGCTTTTGGGGGGTTTATTTGGAGGGGCCCCAAAAGAGAGTTGTTCCTCTCCCTCGTAACCTCGGTCGAGCCCCTTACCAGGTCCTCTCCCTTTGGTCGAGCCCCCTACCGGGTCCTCTCCTCACACGACAGGCTCACCCTCGGCGGAGGTATGCAATATTGAGCAACGCAAGTCATTCATGCATAATATATGCATTCACGCTCCATTATAATGATATATCTCTATTTGTATACGATATTACGGGTACGATCGATGATTCGAGCTACGATCCCATACGACGCTAAAGCGTAATGACATATATAATATATGCATTATCTGCCTCCCGCTCTAACCGGCAATAACAAGTCTTTCCCTCACCACGAGCCCTGCCGGGGGCATGATGGCGGCCCTCGACCTCCTCTGTCGGTCGAGCGATAAATCCCTCACCATATGAATAGTGAGCCCCTACCGGGCCTACCGGGCCTCTCCTCGACCTCCTCGGCCGAGTCCCTCGACCTCGTAACCTCAGTCGAGTCCCTCCGGACCTCACTTCTTTGGGGAAGGTGAGCTTCCAAATCGATGGCGGCCCCCCTCTCAAATAAGTAACTAAGGGCAGTCGAGTGTGCTAACGCACCCTCACCATATGAATAGTGAGTGACTCCGTCCCTACGGGCCTATTGTCGAGAGTTCGGCCTTTCAATTTACTTATTTGGTGGGGGGGCGGGGGTCGAGCACCTAAAGGTCCTCTTCAATTTACTTATTGGGTGGGGGGGCTTATGGTCGAGCCCCCTAAAGGGTCCTTATCAGTCGAGCCCCCTAAAGGGTCCTTGATTGCTTATTGGGTTGGTCCTCGCCGTATTATCTCCTTTCTTCTTTGTCCCTCCCTTTCTTTGAGAGAAGAGCGTCGGCGCTCTCTTAGCATTCGTTCGCTAAGTTGTCTGGTTCGAGCCCATACTTCTCCGTGTGAAACGAGAACCTATATCATCATATGGTTTTACTTTTCAACCCATCCCCTATCTATTACGGCAGCACAGTCACTTTTGTATTGACACGCTCTTATTCCAGATTGACTCAGTATCCGGGCCATGGCCGGTTCAAACAGATTTTCCCTTTAATACTCAATCAGGTCGAATCCCTTTATTTTGAACATAATGTCGATACGAAAAGAGACGTGTACCCTATCTCCGAGGAGGAGTGTCAACAAATAATAGCAGCGCTTCGTGATTTCTCTTTTAGGTTCCTCCCTTTATACCGAATTGACATTCCCAAACCTGGGAGGCCTGGCAAGTATCGACCCATTACAATTCCTCATCCGCGTGACGTCATAGTAATGGAGGCATTGGAGATTATATTGACTGAGCTATTTGAAAGCATATTTCTACCAAGCTCACACGGATTTAGACCAAAAAGAGGAACGAGAACCTGTTATTGGGACATTTTAGGGTTGAGTAACATCCACTATTGCGTAGATGCAGATATCGTCAGTTGCTTTGATGAAATACCTCACGAGAGATTATTAGATTATATCGACACTATTATTGACGATGAAAGGCTACGGGCTCTGATATCTTTCTTTCTAAAGGCGGATATAGTGGACAAGAAGGGCACTAATTATGGAGGAAAAGAAAAAGGAATTCCCCAAGGGAGCCCTACCTCTCCAATCCTTATGAACATATATCTGCATCAGCTGGATGTTCTCGTGGAAACATTTTGAGCGAGGTCTCCCTACGCCCATTACGTCCGCTACGCGGATAACATACTACTCGTTTGCAAAATCAAAAACATCAATCCTCAGATCTTCCTCGAGAAACTTCAGGATTTCGTGACCGATCTGCGACTAAGTCTGACCATCTCTATTCATTCGAGGGGAGGGCCCCCATTTCTGTTTCTAGGCATCTATCTCAAGGTGTATTCGGATGGGCATATAAATATCTTCGCACCCTTATCGAGAATAGAGCGAAAAATTGATACCATCCGAGAGCAAGCTAAAGGACTTAGGGAACCGATTAACGACCCGGAAGCGCTAGAAGAGAAGCAAAAGGACTTAATCAACCTGTATAATAACAAAATAGTGAGTTACTTGGCCTTTTACGTTAAATGTCAGAATTCATCCAAAAGTAAGGAACTTCTGATTCTTTGTGGGCGGAAAGCTGTAGCAGAACAGAGCGGCATCCAGCTTTTAGGTACAGGGGTATGAGGGGTGATCCTCAGCACTGTGTTCCATCTATGCTCCTGTCTATCCTTCTGCCCTCCGATGCTTAGGCTATACTCGAGGGAGAGGCTCCGGAAATTGTTATGCACCCTTTGTTTATGTGTTTATGCTCGGGTAACAGAATCTGGGATAGGACCTGAAACTAACACTTATTCGACTAGACCCACTTAGTTAGCTGCCTTTGCTTCTAACGCTGGTGAATCAATTGGATATGGAACGGGGTCATTTACCGGGACTGGAAATGAGCGGGGTATGGGCTCTGCTGTTGGCGTGGTAAACACCTGGAACCGGACCTGAAGATCATGTATAGCTCAGCCAAACTTGGGTACAAGGGAGGGAATACTAAGGTAAACAAGGCCCCTCAGGGAAAGGAACACCAATAGCAGGCATGTCCGGATGTCAAACATCTGCTGTCGATGAATCATATACCGCTCTCCTTAAGAGGAAGGCATAACACCGGAAGGGATAGGAGGCGAATCAAAAAAGAAAGTCAACAGCGGATCAGTATGACCATGAAGGTGAAACTCGCTAATTAAGTATGGTTGCTACGCTCGGGATCCGTAAAGATGGCTATAATCTTGTATATAGAGTGTCTTATGGGCCGATTGCGTTCGGAACTGTTCGGCTATAAATGCCTTGGGCCCTACATGCTACCTTTGTTGGTTGGCCAAACTCCCACTCGCCTTCTCTCCTACGGCTTATCGTATCAGCCTCCCTTGGCATGACTATAGAGATAGATGGATACCGGCTCTTGGAGGAGTTTCACTATTGCAGTCCTATATACGTTGCAGGTCGACCAGGGGAATGTGTCATTATATCCGGCCACCTCGATCCTTCTGCCCTTTAGCTCCTGTGCAAAGAGTCGGCTTGGATGACTTGGATTAAGTGGCTTAAAGCTCACGTATTATGATCTGTCAATGGCAATGGAGAATCTAAGCTGCAGGGATAAGTGCTGAGCCTACAGCTGTCCCTTGTGCTTATACTAGGTACGGACGGACCAACTGCGAAATTGGCTGGCGTCAGCGAAGCTTCCTACTCTCTGGCATCTTACTAGGTGGCTAAGCGTAGTCATATGGCGGCGGCTCATGCTGTTTCACGTCCAGCGGCTCATGCTGTACACTGTAAGTCGGTTAACGGGTAGAGCTGTTCGTAGACAAGCTGAAGTGGATGTGGCAAGGTCTAAGTGTCAATTTGATCGAAACTGATTAGCGGGTACCTTTGCCTTTGTAGGATCCGCTGCTGGACCGACGAATGATCCACTTTAGTAATTCAATCTACTTATAATGTCTTATCTCGGTGCGAAGTGCGAAGCATGCATCGTGAAAGAAAATATATGCATATTTCTCTCACTGAATTGAGACTGGGAAAAATCGATCGAAATGAATAAACAATGATGCTCAGAATGCTGAGTATATAGAGATTGATGTGTTTTCTTTTCTCTTTATATCAAGTCGAAATTAGGAGATTGAAAGTCTCTTTAAATGTATGATTGTGTTATTAACGATGCACCTTGCTTGATTCCATGAGGCATAGTTTAGATGTTTCTTCAATGACTGGTTGTTTCAATGACTGAATAATCCATGCCATGTAATCTTTGTGATAGTCCATCATGTCTTTCAATAGGATAGTTATTGCTGATCTTGCTGCTATGTGAAAGAATATATGGCTCTCTCTGATCTTGCTAAGTGAAAGAATCTAGGGCTCTCTCTGATGTTGCTATCTATGTGAAAGTGAAAGAATATATGGCTTGATCTCTGATTCATGATGATCTAAAATATTGATGACGTAACAGGCAAAATAGGATGATGATCTCCCTTTGCTAACCTACTCATCTGTACATGCGGTAATGAATATATGTTTGCATGCCATGATTCACAACATGAATATTTTAATGGTTCGTATTGCCTCCACCAGGTGATCTTAATGCTGAGTCTTCCCTGCTGCTTCTATCTTAGACCAGCTTATATAAGAAAAGGTCAGTTCGCAGTATAACACCTATCTTTCGGTCGTCCTGTACAAGCAATGAAAAGAATATCTTCCTGTGAAATCAATGGGAACAAGTTTATTGAGTTAGCCACAAGCCATGGGAACAAGTTGACTAAGCAATGAATGGGAACATATATCTATATATATAGATATCATCGTGGAAACAAGTTGAGTTAGCAATGGGAATAGCCGTGGGAACATTTCCAACAAGCAATGGTAAATAACTCTTAGTCTCGATCAAGCAGCAAGGAAAGAATAATAGTTGTGGCAAGCAATGAATGAGAAATAACTCTAAGTATCGCTGCTTGTCTCCGAATCCAGGAAGAAAATAACTACAGAAGCACAGTCTTGAACCCTATAGTGGTAAGGGATATTAGGGGGAATCCTCAGTATAAATAATATATCCGGCCTATAGTCTCGCTAACGCTTACACTAGTCCTTACCAGAGGCGGTAACAAGTAGAAAGCCCGTATAAGAGCCAGTATAAAGCCATCAGTATAAGGAAATAGATTCATTTAGATTCTGTTTAGAGACCGATGGTTAGATACCGAAGGACTTATACTTAAAGGTATGGACTAACGGTAAGGTACGGTACGGAAGGATATAGGGATTATACTGTCAGAACTTTCCCTTTCATATGAGCTGGACTCTTATCTTATCTGTAGTAAGGACCTCTTGAGGCATGGTTTCTTTAAGCGTATCCCCTCTATATATTCTCTTTTCCCGTGGCTTACCCCTTGCCCGATCCGGACAAGCTACTTCGTTCCTTCTCATTTTCTCCTAAAAGGATATACTGAATAGTCGGTAGGGATTAGCCCGTCTACTTCCTTTCTTGGTTCTCGTTCCCATCAGTATTTCTATTTGGCTCAGCCCCTCAATCAACGGCTCTCGTTCCTCCTCTCGCCACGCTCAGGAAGGTGGTCGGGGCTAAAGGTCGGGCTCTTTCCCACTAATTCCACCAGATTGGCGAAATCTTGCAAAAACATGAGCCGAAAGGCCTCCCGTAAGGGTTTCCGAACTAGTAAATACACTTTCTCAATTAGAGACCTAATTTCTACTTCATTTCTACTCGTTCCAGAAAAGAATGACGCTCTTTCCTTATGTGACATCGGGAGGGCAAGGAACGTTAAGTGACTCGACCTCTGAAATGACCACTAAAATGCAAATAAGGGCTTTGACCAAAACCAACGGTAAGACCTATAGAGTTTTATAGTACTTCCAATGTGTATGTGAGTATAGGGCTAATAACGGCTTACTTATTACTGTAGTGTATAAAGCCCCTGCCCTGAAAGAGGACCCTTTAGGGGGCTCGACTGTTAAGGACCTTTAGGTGCTCGACCATAAGGACCTTTAGGTGCTCGACTGATAAGGACCTTTAGGTGCTCGACCATAAGGACCGGTAGGGGCTCGACTGTTAAGGCCACAATCGATTTGATTGG
>Ga0139314_100212_pt1 | contig 13593 bp, 14 predicted proteins | sample In2P11_FD_99376 | JGI IMG/M metagenome (GOLD analysis project Ga0139314, IMG submission 99376)
GCATCAATACTCTTACTGGCTAGTCTTCATGGTCGGAAAGTGCACGTTACGTCTGTCACCTCGAAGGATGATATCAACCTAATTGCTTTGTCGAAAGAGAAGGGCCTTCAAGTGACTTGCGATGTGGCTATCTACAGTTTGTTCTTATCGCAGTCGGAGTATCCGGAATGTTTGGCTCTTCCCACCACTGAAGACCAACAAGCTCTATGGGAGTCGATGGATAGTATCGATGTGTTTTCTGTCGGCAGTATCCCATATCAGATAGCAGGTAAGGAAGCAGTTCCGGTTGTTGGTATCGCCGATGCTCTGCCACTGCTTCTTACAGCTGTCTCCGATGGTCGATTGACAGTCGACGACATCAAGTTGAGACTGCACGACAACCCAAGAAAAATCTTCGAGCTACACGACCAGCATACTACATCTGTGGAAGTCGATATCGACCGACCCTATGTGCTGCAACCGGGTAATGTCTGGTCACCATTTGTCGGTCGAACTTTCAAAGGTGCAGTATCTCGAGTCACCTTCGCAGGTAAAACAGCCTGTCTGGATGGTGAGCCAACAGTAGATGCACCACGTGGATCTGATATGTCTACTCATGTACTCAACCCTTCAGAACCTGCAAGTACGCGACTAGTTCAGTCTCCGGTCATTCGTACGCAAGAATCTCTTCTTGAGCGTCGACCAACATTTGCCGAAATCGCCACTAACAGACGCATATCAACATCACAGCGCCAACGACCATCGCAAATCCGCCCCTCGAGCTCTCGCGAAGTTGATGGTGAGGCACCCGAGACACCAATGCTCCCCCAGCCACAGACTCAAGTGGCAGCTCCATTCATGTTCCAACCTCAACCATCGTCGGACATTTCCCCTTCATTATTGTCGCTATTGGCCACTTCTCCCTTCAAGAACCGCCACGTTCTCAGCGTCTCCCAATACGGCCGCAAGGATCTGCATCTTCTCTTCACTGTCGCTCAAGAAATGCGCCTTGCCGTGCAACGACTCGGCACAGTCCCCTTGCTCACCAACCGTGTCCTCTGCACGATGTTCTACGAGCCCTCAACACGGACATCCGCTTCCTTCGACGCAGCAATGCAGCGATTAGGTGGTCGCGTCATCGCCATAAACACAGACCACAGCTCAACCAAAAAGGGTGAAACCCTACAAGACACAATCCGCACCCTTGGCTGCTATGGTGACGCAGTCGTCCTCCGCCATCCCAGTGACGACTCAGCAGATGTAGCAGCCAAGTACTCGCCCGTCCCAATCATAAACGGCGGCAACGGAGCAAAAGAACACCCAACCCAAGCCTTCCTCGACCTCTTCACCATCCGCGAAGAACTAGGCACAGTCACTGGGCTCACAGTCACATTCACTGGAGACCTCAAATACGGCCGTACAGTCCACAGTCTAATCAAACTCCTCCAACACTACGATGTCCGCATCAACCTCGTCTCCCCACCTTCCCTCGCCCTCCCCGACTCCGTCCACAAGTACATCACCAACAGCCCCATCAACAACACCTCCACCGAACTCACCCCCGCCATCATTGCCCAATCTGATGTCCTCTACTGCACGCGCATCCAAAAAGAGCGCTTCCCAACTCTCGCCGAATACGAATCAGACAAGGACACGCTAATCATCAATAATAGTGTCCTCAAGCACGCGAAGCCAGGCATGATCGTGATGCATCCACTCCCTAGAAACGCGGAGATCAGCGAGGAAGTCGATTTTGATCAGCGCGCGGCGTATTTCAGACAGATGAAGTATGGGTTGTTCACGCGCATGGCGTTGTTGGCGCTGGTCCTTGCACCATAGGATGATAGGAGCAGAGGTCAAATACGTTAGGTTAGTGGGCTGCGCAGTAGGACTGTTATGAAACATGGTTACTGTACATGTGCGGTTTATGAGAGGGAGAGAGACGTGATGCATGTTTTTGTTTATGTGTACACTTGTCCAAGCAACCAAAACAAGAAAAAAGTTCAGCTACTTACCAGATAGACTACAGCAGATAGATGGAGTTCTTCCGGTTGGTATCTTGTGTTGTGGTATGGTATGGCGCACTGCGGTCTGTATGTATGTTCGTATGTACGCTCTTAGCAATCGCAATAATATTTATTCATAAAAAGGTAGAAAATAACGGCATACGTACGTACGTATGTATGTGTCTTGAGCCAGCCAGCACCTTATCGCTGCCATCGTCAATGATAATAGATACCTAGATACTGTTGACTAGTAGCACCTCATGCTTTGAGTAGTAGGCACTTGAGACTAAGTAAGTACTTAAGTACGTTGCTTGGAGTCATTCTTCATCATCCATATTTGGTAGATGATACGTACGTACGTACGTGTTTGTTTTAGAAGTAAACGCCAACGATGATTGCTGGTGGAAGACTTTCTTCTCTATCCTCCAGTGGTGACTGATTTACTAGTATGTACGTACGTACAAAAGGTCTCTGTGAGTACTATGACCCAGAGATCTAAGCAGGATACTGTAGGCAGAATGCAAAGCACAGACAAAGTGTGATATTTATTCGAAGTATTTTTATTCAAATTTCTCACATTTTTCACAATGTTTTTTTGAGAATCTTCTATACTAATTATACTATACTATACTAATTACTATACCACTGTTGGTGGATTTGGTTATTAACTATTCTATCTATTTGTTGGTTGTTGATTCGCTTTCCTTGCGCCTGTACCCTAGTCAATCAATCCTATATCCGTTGCATTCATACTCCGTCTCTCCTTCATCATCGATCCCATCCTCCACAATCTCGTTGTCGATGTCGTTGCATTTTTTGGTATTCATACTCCTGCTTGTTGAAACTCCGAAAGGCATATTCAAGGAAAATAGTTTGGTTGTAAATCGTATCGTGTCGTAGTCATGGAAAGTCGGAAAATTCCTGTGTCGTCGTGTATGTTCATCGTGTGTTTGATTGGTGTTTGTTCTGTACTGTTGTGCTAAGGTCATCGCCAGTTGCTTACAAAGCGAGTGCTCCGATCATCAAGGCACCGGCAGCCAGGACCATGTGCGTTGATGCCTTGGTAGTAGCGGCGGCGCCTTTGTAAGGAACAACAGTTGCTGAGGCAGAGCTAGTTGAGTGGCTTGAGGTAGAGGTGGGTACAGTTGGTGTGCTCGAGGTAGTGGAGGTGATCATGGCTGAAGAGGAGGATGAAGACGAAGAAGAAGACCATGCTCCCCAGTTTGCGGAGCTGCTGGATGATACTACTGCGGCAGGAACTGTGGGTTGAACAACGGTGGTGTTCTGAGAAGTCCATCCAACCCACTGAGCTGCTGAGGTGGTTGTGATAGCATCTGGTGTCTTGGAGGTTGTAGTGCTCTGAGTCCAGCTTTGCCAAACGACTGGAGTGGTAGTTGTGGTTCGTGTAGTGGCATCTGGGGTCTTTGATGTGGTGGTAGTAGAGGAAGTCCACACTTGCCATGCGGGTGTCGAGGTGGTAGTGGTGGTTGTAGTTGCACGAGTGGTCGCATCTGGTGTTTTCGAAGTTGTTGTTGGAACGACAGGGACTACAGACCATTCAGTCCAGGCAGCAGCTGAAGTTGTGGTCTTGGAGGTCGGGGCCACTGGAGTGGGGGTCGTTGTGGTCGTGGTAGTGGTGGTAGAAGAGACAGGAATTACAGACCACTCAGTCCAAACAGCAGCAGAAGTTGTGGTAGTGGTCTTCGAAGTTGGAGCGACTGGAGTGGGAGTTGTGGTGACGGGGATCACTGACCATTCGCTCCAAGCAGCGGCAGAAGTTGTAGTTCGTGTAGTGGCATCTGGGGTCTTCGATGTAGTAGTGGTGGTAGTGGTGGTCGTTGTTGTAGTGGTTGAGGAAATAGGAACCACCGACCATTCACTCCAAGCAGCAGCAGAAGTCGTGGTCTTCGAAGTTGGAGCGACTGGAGTAGGTGTGGTGGTGGTGGTGGTAGTGGTAGCCCAGTTACCCCATGTCACTTGACTGGATGAGTTCTGACTCGTGGTAGTGCTGGTAGCGGCAACGGATTTCGATGTAGTAGTAGTGTTGGGAACAGCAGAGCTTGACCATCCTCCCCATTGTACGTTGGCCGGAGCAGACGAGGCTGCATTGGGACTCCAGTTGTTCCAACCCTGAGGAGCTGTCATGGCAAGAGGAACGACTGCAGCAGCAGCGAGGATAGTGGATCGAGAATACATGATGAAGATGCTTGTGTGAAAGAGAGGTCTGTGAGATGAGGAGTTTGATGGTAGGACCGGTCTTGTGTTCTGTGTGTTTGAGAATGATGAGGAACAGGTAGATAGATTGGATCAGAAGCACAGAGCTATATACCTCGAAGGATGGTGATAGGATTATCCTTGAGGTAGGACAAATACATTGTTCCAACCACCCGACGTGGACAACTGTGGAGACTATTGTCGTATTCAACGCAATTTGCAGTGGCCGGGAAACGACTTAGCAAGCTAGAACGACGAAGGTTCGGAAGAAAAGTAGGAGGCTAGCAACCATAGATGGCAATCCAGCATCCAGCCGACATTGGTTACTGCTAAGTAGCTAGATAACCTTTCTAGCACGGAGCTAGTGAACCCTATCAGGTATAGCCATTGGTTGTCTGGTATACCAGCCACAGCTAACGTTGAAGGCTTGCTGGGTTAAGCGAGAGTAGCGTCGTTTTGGTTGTCAAGGCGCAGGCTTCTTCCCAGCCGCCGAACTTGTGAAACAGCCGCTCCAAAAAGGACGCTAGTGGTTCATTGTCAGCTGAGACGAGACTGGAGGTCGGAAGATTACTGGCAGAAACATGTACGTCTGGTTCCCTCCGGGCACGCTGTCTACTGCCAGACAGAAGCCGGAGTGATAGATTTGAAAGCCTTCCAGACGGCATGATATGACCAGTGATTGTCTCTATTGTTATAGCTTCGTGGAAGTGAGAGTATGTTTTCCAGAGCTGATCTCCCATCTATCCAGAGAACCACAACCAAGGAGGGCACTGCCGAGAGGATGAGGACTAAAGCACTGCAACATACTCAGGTGAGATTTGAAGACTAGCCAGCGATTGCTCTCTGGATCGAATCTTGGTTCCGAGGTCGTTTAGCGGAGACGTTGTGGGTGGTTGGGATTGTTGCTATGGAGACCGGATAGTATCGATAATGGTACATCGGTACTGATAACCACCTTGTCTTTCAATTTTGCCGATTACACAAGCCGAAAGCAGCTGAAAGATGAAGCCTTTGATCGAAAGGGACTGTAACATCGCTGGCTCCATACTCCGAGTAGTCAGGCTGCAAGTCTCGAGGCGAATAGACGGGTCTTGGAAGTCTGTCTGTACGGAGTACTCCGTAGTACTCGTACTTGATGCTGCTTCATCCGTCAAGTCATCCAATCTAGCCTCTTTATGTCTCGATATTTTCAAGCTCAACATGCATACCGAAATTGTGAAAACAAGAAGAGTCATCATATTTTAGTGAATGAAGGATGTCCAAGGGAGCTAAAATTGGGGGCAGGGACACGCCTGGACATGCAATGTTGTGATGAAAGAAGCAACAACCATTGTTGCCTGAGTGCCTATATACCTGAGGCATGCAATCACTAGTATCTCCGCACTTCCGCACGCTAAAGACACACTCGGGCTCGGTAAGTAGCGGAGAGAGCCTCGGTTGACTCTGCTCGTCCTTTTGTTACAAATGTCCATGAAGAGTCCAAGTCTCGAAGAACAGACTGCAATATAGGTAAGAAGGGAGAAACCCAGTGCAATACAGCTTCTTTGAATCAGTCTCTCGCTATTTCGCGGTTCCGCGTTCAACATGTATCCCCCATCAGCGCCTATCGAGCTACCTGCGTCGTATGCTAAACTTGACCTTCCTCATATCAAAGTCTCACATGTACCGGAATCGTCGCCAGAGCCTACACCAGTGATAGTCCTTACCCTCTACAGACCGCAGAACAACAATGCATTCACCGGACTGATGCAAGATAGCATAACAACTGTCTACAAGATGGTCAATGTGGACGACCGAGTGAAGGTTGTGGTATTGACTGGCCATGGTAGGATGTTCTGCGCTGGCGCTGATCTGGACATTGGCTTTCTCGGAGGAGCTGGAAGAGGAGGTGCTGCGAATGCGATCGCCAAGAGCGAAAGAGATATCGACCACAGAGATGGGTATGTACAACGAGAATCAGCTTGCAGTATTGGCTAATCTGCGGTAGGGGTGGACGTGCATCACTCGCAATGCATCAGTGCTCCAAGCCAACAGTTGTTGCTCTGCAGGGTTCTGCTGCTGGTATTGGTATTACCTTGACCTTACCTGCAGCGATAAGAGTCGCATATGCCAAAGCCAAGGTTGGCTTCGTTTTCTCACGAAGAGGTTTGATCATGGAAGCTTGTTCTTCCTACTTCCTACCCAAGCTCATCGGCCTTTCGCGAGCGTTACATCTCACTACCACCGGCTCCGTTTACCCAGCTGAGCATCCTCTGATGCGCGAACTATTCTCCGAGATACTGCCTACTCCAGAAGCCACGGTGGCACGTGCGCTTGAGCTAGCCGATGAGATTGCCAAGAACACTTCGACCGTATCGACGAAGCTGATGCGGGACCTGATGTACCGTGGACCCGGGAGTGCGGAGGAGACGCATCTGTTGGATTCAAAGGTTATTCATGGTCTCTTTGGCGGGAAGGACAATCTCGAAGGTGTGAAGAGTTTCTTTGAAAAGAGGCCGCCGAACTTTACCGGGACCATGGTCAACGACGCTCCAGAAGCATGGCCTTGGTGGCCTCAAATTTCGATAGGTTACGTGCCCAATGCAAAGGACAGGGCGAGCAAGCTGTAGTGATTTGAATAGACTGCGTTCAGTGCTTCGTCCACCTTTGTCGCTATACAATACATTCACACGTGATATTCCCAGTAAAACTGTAGTCGGTGACGCTGATTGGACAGAGGATCCGGCTAACTTGTTACGGGATCTTGCAGCGGACGCCATGGAGGCGACCTTGGTAGCATGTTTCCTTCACTGTTGCTCTTTATGTGTGAGATATTATGATACTCTGCACTTGAGACGTTTCTTCTATGCTTCGAAAGTAAGGTTCGAGTCAGACTATCGGGTGTTCTGTCTCAGTGGCGTGGTATTGAGGATTGCATCATCGCTGTGATCGTGTAATCTTTGTCGTGACGATATCAACGTGCTTAGAAAGAATAAACTTGCCCGCAATTGCGCATGCAGACATTGTCACCCTCTTGACATGTCGACTAGTCCATCCTTTTCCTCTCTGAACAGCTCAATTCGTGTTATCAGTAAGCAATCTGCACGACTTACCGGGCAAGGAACCAGACCTTCCGCCTCGAGCTCGTTACTGCGCAGCACTTCGCCAGTCTCTCGCCTATCAAATATATCAAGACATTTCTCATCATCCCGAGCAGTCATGGCTCCGACTCCAAAGCAGTTCGACTACATTGTTATCGGTGGTGGTTCCGGTGGTTCCGGTGCTGCTAGAAGAGCAAGTGGGTGGTATGGTAAGAAAACGGCAATCATTGATGCTGGCATTTCTGGAGGATGCTGTGTGAATGTTGGGTGAGCATATCGGAGGCCCTGGTAGCGCTATGTACTAATAGTTTGCAGCTGTGTTCCCAAGAAGATGACCTGGAACTTCGCTTCGATCAACGAGAATGTCCACAAAGGCAAGCACTACGGCTACGACTTCAGTAAAGGCTACGATTTCGATTTCGCAACCTTCGTCGAGAAGCGACATGCGCGAATCAAGACTCTAAATGGTATATACGAAACCAACTGGGAGAAAGAAGGTATTGAGTTGATAAAGGGAACTGCCACATTCATCACTCCTCACGAAATGGAAGTCAAGCCAAAAGATGGAGGTGAATCCTTCAGGATAACAGCACCACATATAACCATCGCTACCGGCTCCTTTGCCACGAAGCCAGAGGGTATCAAAGGTAGTGATTATGGAATCACGTCAGATGAATTTTTCTCAATTGCGCATCTGCCCAAGAGTATGGTTTTTGTTGGTGCAGGTTATATCTCCGTCGAGCTTGCTGGTGTCATGAATGCGATCGGGGTGGAAACACATTTGTTCATCCGGCATGACACGTTTCTACGAAAATTCGACCCTATGATTCAAGAGACTTTGACAAAACATTATGAAGATGCAGGTGTTCATGTACATCGTAATCATCCAGGTATTAAGGAAATCATTCAGCTCAACCCGGCAAAGGATGAGACAGATCCCAGAGAAAAACAGCTAAAGTTGATTATGAATGACGGCACAGAGATGATCACCAATGAGGTGCTATGGGCCATCGGTCGAGGACCAGAGATCCGCGAGTTAGGCATTGACAAGACTGGAATTAAGCGCAATGAACAGGGTCACATCATTGTGGACAAGTACCAGAACACCAATGTTGAGGGTATTTATGCTATTGGTGATATTACTGGACAAGCCGAATTGACACCAGTCGCTATTGCGGCTGGCCGAAGGCTTGGAAATCGCCTTTTCGGACCGCCTGAGCTGAAGGAAGATCACATTGATTACGATTACATCCCAACCGTCGTCTTTTCCCATCCGACGTGTGGCCAAGTTGGACTCACTGAACCTCAAGCTGAGGAGAAATATGGTAAGGAGAACCTTAAGGTATACACGACCAAGTTCTCTGCCATGTTCTACGATGTCTTCCCACCAGAGATGAAGAAGAAATATCCAACACAATACAAGGTCATTTGTCATGGCAAAGACGAGGTTATCGTCGGTATGCATATTCTAGGAGATGGCTCAGACGAAGCCATGCAAGGTTGGGGAGTCGTTGTTAGAAATGTGAGTTTTGCACCAAGCACTCCTCCAAGTGGCGCACTACCTATCTACCTTGCCTACGAAGAGTTCTTTGCTAACAGTGATGTACAGGGCTTGACTAAAAAGGCACTTGACGACACAATTCCGATACATCCTACCTCAACCGAAGAGCTCGTCACACTGCGGTAACTCCACGAAATGAGGAAGCATTGACAGTTGACGTGGTGAAAAGTTGTATTTTCAAATGTTAAATTAGAATTCTACACCAAAACTAAGCTGTGGTGCTTTTCAACCTTCCTTGATATTTGCCGTTTATATACTAAGATACTTCCGCGATATTCTTCATTCTCGTCTTCCCTTCGCAAAAACGCCACTGTCTTGTGTTCCTTCTTGGCGGAAAGATAACGAGTAGTCCATATTTCTCGGACAGACAGTTTTTGCTTGCAAGCGCGCGCTGAGAGACCTACATGGTTGCCAGCACATTTACATATATGCTCTTGTCCAATTAAAGGGTTGGCTCAGGGTGGCCGTCATAGGTTCGTGACGTTATAAATTTCCACTTCTGGTAAATTTGAGTCGCAGCCTATGCGACCCTCAGTATGGAACACGAAGTCTGGAGTCAGGATCCAAAACGGTCACTCAAATCGCTCCTTAACCTCACGGACTTATGGCGTCCACCTCGAGGCTATAATTCATGGTATCAATAGCGATGGCAGAAGTTACTAGAACAGCACCGTTGCGTTCTACGACTGAAGGAGGACAAGTTGAGCGTTATAGTTAGGTGAATGAGGCATGAAGTGGCCGCATATCCACGTTAGAGATGGCCGGATTGCGGCCACTCACTGTGTTGGCTGGTTGTGATCCGGTGTTTGACCGAGAGCAACGACTTCTTGATTTATCGATTTCCTGACTTTACCACGTGCGGTCCAATGTTGTACGTTGAAGGACAACAGTCAATATATGGAGGATGCAAGGCCTGGATACACGGCAAGCCAGTATATCGCTGGTTGAACCACTCTGAATTGCTTGCAAGATTGTTGGTCTTCGATGGAAGCTGAATCTCCTTTTCTACCAACATCTTGCAAGCCACCAGACATTGAAGCATCTGAGGCACATTTTATCTGTCTCCTATGCCGATACCGACCTCCGTCACGAACACTGCAAACTCCCGCCATACCAACATGGTATGGTCAGATGGGAGCCTTCTGCAATATCTCTGCAATAAACGATAATACGTTCAAAGTCCACATGGTTGCTCATCAACACTACTTCAGTTAGTGTCACTTCTCTTCCATCTGGCTTCATGGCTTGCGGTTTGTACCCTATCTACATTTGGCGTCAAACAGCTTCTTGGAAATTAGGTTTGTCTCAGTTGCCTTCAAGTTGTCACTGGTATATTGAGATCAATCACGTTATACGCCAGATGCTTACTACGGCACCACTTGCTACTTCGCAATCATGACGGTAAGCAGGTGCTACCAGGTATATGAAGCTAGCCTTCCTTCCTCTTGTGTTCCCTTACTTCCCTTGCTTTCAGTCAGACTGGTGAGGCATCACTATCATCCTCAATACCAAATCTGTTTCACCAGACAGTACCATTAATTTACTTGTACCATCTTGCATGCTGTTCATCCTTCAATCGACGCAATTACACAGCATGAGCTCTTCAGTTCCGTCTTCCAAAGCTAAGTCTAGGGGAAATGTCACCGTTTCTCAATCACCACTTCAAAGTGATCAAGGGAGCCCTTCACCAACACAATTACCCAACATTGACAGCTTAGTCATTAGTGAACAACATCAAATAGCTTCAAGACCTGGTGTCAGTCAGGTACAACGTGCAATACTCGCTCGCTCGAACTACTTCAAGCTCGATATTTCGGGGTGCAAAGACCAGATTGCCTACCACTTCGTGGTCCGCAAGCAGGAAGAAGGAAAAACAGTTGCAAGGCGATGCATCCAACGAACCTCGTCACTTCTACTTGATGAAGACCAATTCGCCCACGCAGCATCCAACTACAGTGATCGTTTCTACTCGTCACAAACCCATCCTAAATCAACAAACCCATCCTTTGATTTAGGAGAGCGGCACTGACAGTCATGTATCCTACACTCTTCGACACTGAAGTTCGACTCAATCACTTTGCCTGAAATCTGTGGGTCCGAGATAAGAGAGGCAATACGAAACGTGGCTTGATGTCCTTGCCATGAGACTGGACCAGAATCTCCCCCTATCAAGAAATTCCAGCCTTTTTCCAATTCAATGACCATTGCAAACGGCCGGTCATCGGTGGACCACATGGTGCAACTACTAGAACCATCTGTTGTGATGTCGACATCGTACCCAGAGGGAAGGCGAAGAAAACACATCCGAACCAGATCAGATTCAGAAAACTGCAGAAGAACAACACTAAACTGCCACCCACACCACCATGATCGCCACCCAGGATGCCGCAACCGCCACCATTTATGTTGAATTGTTAGGGAACGGTCACTGTTGGCATTGACACCATCTTGTGGTACTGGTAAGCCAAAATGTTGGTCAGGGTTTATGGCACGGCTTGGATCATTAGGTGTTGCATTAGGAAGATCCAATGAAGAGTTTGGTATGTGAGAGGAATCGAACATGTGTCCGAGTCCTGCTGCGTTGCGGCCTAATGGCGCATGTCTGAGATTATCACCATCTGCCTGTTGGTGGTCATCGTTTCCCGTTTCCGCTGGGGCTGATTCGGTTCCCGTGTCGGGACCAGGGCTAGAAGAACGTTCTCCATCGTCGGAGCTCTCATGTCGCAAGCCCAGAGCTACGAGAGCATGTGTTATACGCTGCTCAATATTCTAAAATTGTCGTCGAAGAACTTCATGCGCTGCGGTTGTTCCGTCGTTTATTACGACTATGTCATTAGTGGTGAATTTTCAGCAAAGCTGGGAGGCTTACAATAGGTAGGGCCATGGTTCGTGAAGCTTCGATGATTATCGCCAGCATGAACACGACTGTTCTCGTTGACTTCAATGCGAGGATATTGATGTCCGGACATGTGTTGCTCCGTCGCGATTCGATGAATCAGTGGAATAATGAGAAAGTCGCTGTCATTATAGTATTATGATTGATGCCCTCTGCATCACAGAAAAGTCGTAAGACTAACTCGCTCTGTATGAGTGAACACAACATCCTGATCCATACCGTTCAACCAGAACATTCGGACGGGTATGTACATCGCCAACTAGCATAGACACATCCTCCCCTCTTAGTAAGACAACCTGTCTACGCCAAGAGATTAATAGTGTAAGTATTGGTTCCTGTGAGGTTAGAGGTCGTGTTACGTTACACTGCTTCCGTGACTTGGAAGAACGGACTCAGGAGACCTTTCTAGTTCTATTCGTGGTCATCAGGTTCCTCCCCGGACGAACATAATTCCGTGTATGGCAAGTGGAGTCAACACAGACGGCGAGGCGGCACCTTCCCCGATTGCTTGCTGTCGGTCAATCCTCGACATTATCAATACACATCGACCAGCACCCTGCTTCGTCCACCTAATTGTGACTTGGGCTGGATCTTGCATAGTCCTCGACAACTGACGAATGTTCAGTTCTTCCTTGCGCCGAGTGGCGCAATCCTGTCCGAATGCAACAATCTCCGCACGACCAACATCGAGTCATGGCTCGATAGCAGCCTTTACCACCAGGTCCAGATCTCATCAACGTAGGAACTCCTCATCGAAACCTCCGATACCGCCAAATAATGGCTCACCACCGATACCAACAGCGTCAGTGAAGCAAGTGGGCGCACCTCGGTCGGATAAGCGCCTTGGAGCAGAGTCTCGCTTATCAAAGCGAAAGGTCACGAAGAGTGAGAAGGCTGAAGCCGCCAAACATCACGACGAGTACTTCAATGAATGGACGAGGACGTTGCCAAGCGTACCCAGTACGCAGCATCTGAATCCAAAAGGTAAGGCGATAAAAGAATTGAATGAAGTGTAGTGCTGACAGGTGTTTTAGATGTTTATGTAGCATCTTTCTTTTCAACTCACCGACCGATATCCATAACAGGGCCTCTGCCTCCGGAAACGCAAGTAGAAGATATTGACAAAATCTTCCAAGCACGACCAAAAAGTCAAAGAAGGAAATCGCAGGATGTAATCTACACAATATCCTCTGCCGTTCAGAATCTAGATGAACAAGTGGCAAACCAACAGCAATCGGCCCAACATGAAGAAGGAGTTTCACAGAGGGTCGACCTGATCAAAGCTCTGACCCAGAATAACAACAGTGCAACAAATTCAGGGGATGCCAATGCAGTCCATATCGATGGCCAGCCACAAAATCAAACCTCTCTACGAGTAGGAGGTAACGTCAAGCTTGTTATTCAAGCTCTAGCCCGACAATTTCGTCCATTCAATCCTCCGCCTGCACCTATAGCAGCTCCTGATGTCGAATTTTTCGAACCACAGAAATCAGATGCTGAAGTTGAAGCAGCTGCAGCTGAAAATGCTCAGGCAAAAGATCTTGAAGTCGAGATTGAATCACAGGATCCTGCTACAAAATCACAAGTTCAACATTTCATCGTTCAAAATGGTGTTGTCAAATCCGATAACTCTTTTTTCACGTCTTCTATGCCCAGAGGAGGGGGCCGCACTCGTCGAGGAGTCTATCTAGTGAAAGATCTATCAATTCGAGATGTGAGAAAAGGTGTGGAAAAGATGTATACCATCTCCGTCAAGAGACAACGGAGACTGAAGATGAAGAAACATAAATACAAGAAGTTGCAGAGAAAGACGAGGAATTTGAGGAGGCGCCAGGGCAAGATCTAGACGTTGGATAT
>Ga0139314_100216_pt1 | contig 13578 bp, 7 predicted proteins | sample In2P11_FD_99376 | JGI IMG/M metagenome (GOLD analysis project Ga0139314, IMG submission 99376)
CCAGCTTCAAAGAGCACCTACAGAATCAAAGCAGCATAACACTATACGAGAACTTGGATCTATTATCATAAACAATATAGGATCAGATGTATATTAACCAGACAAATGCATATAACATCAATTACACCGTTCAAATTCTTTTTGTAAACACAGACTCCGATGAACATGGGGGCAGTCTATCCGTTCCTTTACCGCAGGAAGGAAGTTCGTCAAAGTCATATCCGGCCATCTATTCGGTCCCACCTCCAAGAAACCTAGTTGTTTCCTTCGACTGGAATCTGCTAGGCAGACCCCGCTTACCAGCTAGTGTACCATTCTGAATCATTGCTCAAATATATATAATGGTCATGGCTGCTACCATCATAGATGAAGGGGCTTCTGTGAGTATCCTTTCCTCGACTGCTTGGAAAGCGCTTGGTTCGCCATCGCTTTTGCCTGAAATGAGAAATCTAAGAGACTTTGACAAAGGAACTAGTCGACTGTTAGGGATCCTTCCCAGTGTGCCCATAACATTGAGAAGGAAAACCGTTCACATGAACATAATGGTAGTCCAAGGACCCTTGGATTATAATCTACTCCTTGGGTGAGTCTATATTTATTGCATGAGAGCCATTGTCTCCTCACTTTTTAGAGTAATGTGTTTTCCGCATGAAGGGAGAGTGGTCAAGCTCGTAGACCAGCTTTCATTCCCCGGTTCACACATGGAAAATAGTCATATACCAACCCTGAATGGTCTTTTCACGCAAGGAATGTCTCATCAATCTCCAGTCCGTCCTCCTGATAAGCGCGAGTAATTTGGAAGATATGACTGAAACCCAGGGGGGCATGCACCCTGGTCTGCTTCGGCAGGGAAACTTCAGGTATAGGGTAGGTTTTCGCGAGGGTTATATGACTAGTTTGACACACTCGTCTATCTAGGAGAAGGGGATTAAGCTAGAATAAGATTCCCTCGTCAAAGTTATGTGAGTGGAGGAGTCTGCGCCACCCACCTTTGTCTATTTTGGTAGACATCACTGAAGAAGTGTTTTGTTTGTTCCACAGAGAGAACAATCTTTGGTAACCTGAAAGAGGTAAGCCTTTCATGGTAAAACAAATGTTTTATCTGCAAATTGAGGGGTAACCTCGAAACTCTATTTTATACCTGGGGGCATGCAAACCTTTTGGCATGCAGGCGAAGGGCGACCATTTATTTTTTTTAAGTTTGTAGGTCCTCTAACCCATTAAACTCGTAGGATTGGTTGTTTCCTAACTTGCATAAAGAAAGGATGTGGGGCAAAACATTGAAAAATGCCGTTTAGATGAGACATTCTTATTATACAACTGGATTCGAGTAGTTTTAGCGCATAGTTCAAGCTCGTTAAAAAATAAACATAAGTCATGAGCAAATGTTCCTCCAGAGTTTAATCTCATTTTAAAAAAATGAACCAATTTCCGGTAAATAAATGTCGTGAATGTAGTACTTCAGCCTTTAAAGCCTTGGTCGTGTTCTCATCATCACCTCCACTCCGTATTGGCCAATCAGTCACTTCCACTTGATTGTTACCCCTTTTGAGGAACAGCTGCGAAGAGTGATCCTGTTAGCCATCCTTGTGACACTGCCATGATTGGAAAATTCCAATCCTTACATAGAATCAGCTGCTACCCGAATTTATCACTCGTTCCTAAAAAACAAGTCTCCTTTAAGCTCTTTTCAACTGACTTGTAAAATATGAAAATATTGCCGAGCCATTGGCCTCTCCAGCTCGTTAAAGTGACCGGAAGTGCTATCTCTCCTTTAGATTTTAATCTTTTTGGACCTAAGGGATTATTACACAAAAAGATCGAGCGCTTGTTTTGTTCGGCGCGTTAAAAATACCGAAAATTCATCCCCTTTGTATTGTTTTACACTTTTTCGGACTCAAGGGATTAGATGATGAAAAAGGATCTTATGGAGTTTCCTTTACATCCCTTTTTAGACTCTCTAAAATTGAAAAGGACCGAGTTATCTTTGTCGTTAAACTCGTTAAAACCTAATAGCAACAAACTTGTCCACAACAGACAAGAACGAGTTTCACTATCGCTAGGCTCGTTAAAACATAGTGATGGGTTTGCCTGAAGGGAAAATTATAGAACAAGCATATGTTATCCTCCTCAAGCTTGACAAAAATAAAGAGGTACTGGTTAGCAATGACTGGGGAAAATTGGGAAGAAAACTTGAAGAAACTTTGTTGGTAGCAAGTCGTTCTTGAACATGACACTTTCACTCTGCATCCGAGTTGGGTTGGGTTGTTCCATTCACTGGTCACATCACCATGGTTCCGTCACACCACCCACATTTGGGGTTAATGCTACCAATCCATCATGTCAGTGTCGCCGATATGTTCAAGAGAAGTCGATTAGAGAATTCACCTGTGTCTCACCCACTGCAATACACTTACGCTCCATTCTTTCATGACCGCCACCCTGAACCTTATGTCATTAGATCATTTTCACCTCCATTAAAATCATTTGCTCCATTCCATGTCATTGATGTGGGATTCCCTAAGGCCCTCCTATGATGGATCGCTTCTTGTCGACATCATCTCATTATCCAAGAAGTCGATCTAGGAACAACCCTTTCAGTACTTTGAAGCTTGCATGCCTCAATGGCAAGTTTCTCACTTCCTTTGCTAGTTTACATTCATTTCAAAAAAATGTTTACATTATTTTATTCACATACTTCATCTGACTTAACAAGAGTTTCATGTTCTCTTGATCTCTTTTAATTTTTACGGCCAAGATAAAATGTGTAGCAATAAAATCCTTCATGTAAAATTTAAAGCACAACTGAGATTTCACTTCATCTATGATTTCCCTATCATTTCCAATCAACAACATATAATTTACATACAAGATCAAATAAATAACAAAATCACCAACTAATTTAAAATACACATAATGATCTTGTTTTCTCTGCGTGAAACCAATTTCCAACATATAAGTATCAAAATTTTGATACCACATCTTTGGATTTTTTATTTAAGTTGTATAGGGACTTTTTCAGCCTACATCCTATGTCTTCCTTTTCTTTCACACCAAGACATTTTGGTTGCTTCATTTAGGTTATCCCATTGTAGGAATTTTGTCTTCACATCCATTTTTTCTACTTAAATATCAAAACAACCAGTGTGAAATAAAAAAAAAATTAATATAAGTTAGCTTTGCAACAAGAGAAAAGATATCGACAAAGTCAATTCCCTTTACCTAAGAATAACCCTTTGCTACTAATCAAGCTTTTAGTTTCTACACTTTACCATTTGAATTCAGCGTCTTCATAAACACAATTTTCCTATGAGTGAGATTTATTCCAACTAGAAATGCCATTGGGTACCTTCTTTCTCAAGCCGATCTCCTTAGTGCCATAGCATATAGTTCTTCTTCTCCTTCTTCTCATTCTTCCATAGAATCAAATTCATCATCCTTCAATCCAAACTCTATCTTCTCTAGTTCTTTCTCCCTTGGTACAACTTCCTATTTAATAGCAGATTTCACTTTTGTAAATATCACATCTCTATTATACAATACCTCTTTACTTTTCAGGTTCCAAATCATATAATCTTTTAAATCATATTTATGTCTAATAAAGATACACTTTTCATACTTCATATCTAGCTTACTCCTAATCTCCTTTAGCAAATGTACATAACCATCAGAACCAAATACTATGAGATGTTTAAGATAATGTTTCTTGCTATTCCATACATCATGTGGAGTATTATCACCCAATGCTGATGAGGGTGGCCTATTTACTAGGTAACATGTAGTATACATTTTTTGTACCTATCATTCTTGTCCTAACTCATCACCATTGAGCATGCTCCTTGCTTTCTCCATCAATGTCTTATTCATCCTATCTGAAAATCCATTTTGTTGAGGTGTGTATGGAGTAGTATTCCACCTTTCTTTACTATGATTCATACAAAATTATTTGAATTCATTCCCACAAAATTATCCAACGCTCTCTATCCTTAGAACCTTAATTTTCTTCTCTATCTGATTTTTACTAGATCCTTGAAATATTTGAATTTCAGAAAAACTTAGATTTATATTAGAAGAAATAAATCTAGATATTCCTTGATAATTCATATATAAATGACACATGGTACTTATATTTTCCTAGTGATGGAATCAACACAGGCCTAAACACATCAATTTACACCAACTGTAATATTCCTTTTGTCCTTTTAGAACCAAAGGAGAATATTCCCTAGTTCTTCTTCCCATATAAAAAATGTTCATAAAAATTAAAATATAGAAAACACTCAGAAATGCCTTTTACCATACCATTTCCATGTAGTACTTTAACGGCTTTCTCTCTACTATGTCTTAGTCTTTAATGCAATAGTAAAGTATTTTTTGTAAATATCATGGGAGTTTTTTCTTCTTCAACTCCACTTTTAAGAAGAATGAATTTTTGTACCCATGACTACAAATTCTTCCTAGGAACTAATATAGAGTTCCAGCCTAAACACCCCTTGTGAATACCATTGCTCCTCAAACCATCTATATATATCCATTCCAAAGACTATATTTACATGTACGTTGATCATCGTTATTAAATAAATAATTTTTTTGGCCAATCCTGGGATGTATATAAGACTTGGGAGAGTTATAATTCTCCCATGCATGAGCTTAATCTTGAAATTCACTCATCCTATGATCCTAGTTTCCAAGTCATATCCTAGGAAAATATCATCACCTTTGAATATTTCATACTCACAAAACCTCACCCTATGCAGTCACATATGCAAGGATACATCTTAATCTACTAACCATGCCTCGTAATCCAAATGTGTACCTAAAAAATCTAGGTATGCATCCCCTCCTTAATTTGAGGATTTTTTTTTCTACTTTAGAAGGATCATATTCATATCTCTTCAACTTCTTAGCAAATTTGGATCTACAATCCTTCATGTAACACCATTCTTTTCCACATATCAAACATACTTTTACCAACTTTGTTGGAGATATAGATCTCCCACTCATGGACGCATATGTATTTCTATTCAAGCAGTGTCCTCTAAAATTAAAATCATATTTGATGCGGGAGCATCCCAATTCCAATTCAAAAATGTATTTTGGCTAGATTAAGGGTCTTTTCATTTACAAAGAGAGTTGGTTCCCTGATTGATTATAATTATTTATGTATTTTCATTTCCCTGTAAGTTTATGAAAATTTTTATATAAGTAAGGAATATTGTAACTAGATTTCTTCTAAAATAGAAATATTGAGAGTATTTGGGTGGACTATAGAGACTTCAGGATTAGTTACATCTATTGAAATATTTTTGGATCTAGAAAACCTAGAATACTGCTTGTTGAGTGATTACTGGATCCGACACTAGATTCATTTCATTATCCTATGAAACATGCAATCAAAGTTGAATGGTAGAGGTGTGTAAGAGATAATTGTGAGAGGGTTTTTGAGCCAAGTAAGGCCTGAAGGCTAGAGGCTTTTTATTGTAAATCAAGTTGATACAGCCTCTACAATTATTTTTTGTGTAAATTTTAACAAAGGAGCCATTGTATTTGAGTGGTTTGAAAATTGAATGCTAACTTTGATTGACCATTACAGCCTTTATTATAGCGCACTATTAATCTAATTATTTATAAGCATGATTGAAGCTTAGAAGGGACAAGTGCTTATATATAATATGGTTGTTTGTAGAGAATTAAAGTGTGCAGCATTAGAAGCCAAGATAGGAGAATGTATTTCATGTTTATTATAGTCTAGCTCACGAAAGATAGTGAAAGGAATTATTAACATTAAAGTAGCGTAGTTGTTATCAGGAAAACTAGTGTCTATGCAGAACTGCTAGTCCCACTAAGGGTGATAGCTACCTTAGAAACAAACACACTAAGTCTACTTTCGTTTTCCTTTATGAGAGATAGATGAGAGAAGAATAAGGGATACCAACCTCTATCTTGTGCTTGGTTCCTTACTCGGTTCTTCTCCCTTCTGATAGTCCTTTGCTACTTGCTTCCTTGTATACCCAGCTTCAAAGAGCACCTACAGAATCAAAGCAGCATAACACTATACGAGAACTTGGATCTATTATCATAAACAATATAGGATCAGATGTATATTAACCAGACAAATGCATATAACATCAATTACACAAGAATGTGGAGGAAAACTTGAATAGCTTTATTAATAATCAAGAAAGAGCAAAGAGGATTACAACCAATTGTTCTAACCCAACATCATCCTCTCATCTAGAAGCCCTTCTTCACCTCATGAAAAGCATAGATCACCCAACACTATGAGATTGCACCAAGAAACCAGTAGCACTTCCTTACAAGATACATAATTCCAGCCTCTGGATCTCTGGGATGAGGGATCCATATATAGATGTTTGCAAGGGGGGTGAGTCAGCTTTTGAGATTTGATTAGTGTCTTCTCTCTAATAGTTCTTGATTCCACTTGGAGATTGATGATCTCTTACTCATCCCTGGTCGAATTTAGAGAGGCAAGTGTCACAGGAGAGGTTTCTGGAAGATTCCATGCTTCTCCACCTTGCAGATTGACCCTGCCATTTGTCTCTTCTCGCCCATCGCACCCCATAGAAGGGTTTTTTGACATGCATTGCACCTACTGAGTGTATTCAGGTGGGATGTAGCACACTTTACCTATGAAGCAGGTGAAATGGTCTAGTTTTGACCAGTTCTGAGTGGTTTTTCATGGAGAACTTCTGGGAGAAGATGTAATCAGTTGACCTTGTTCTTTTAGGGGATAGAACAAAAATTTTATGGACTTAGGAGCCCTTGGTTTATGGACATTTATGATTGGGGTTGCAGTGCCCAAAGATGTCTATAACAGTTGCCCCCTAAAGCATGAGGTCATTAATTTGTTGATGTCAGGTGAAATGCTTTATCATGAGGATCTGAAGCTTTTCGAGCTGGTAGGTGACCTGTAATAAGATACAATACAATACATTATCTTCATAATATTTTCATGATATAGCTAAGGCGGGCATTTCCCATGCTCAGCTTTATAAATTCATCTACATGTACATGAGACAGACAATCGTCTGAGTGTAGTCTGATGATTCTGGTAGAGCCATCATCCCTTAGGTTGGATGATTATCTGTGTAGTGATGATGTACATTTGATGTCTTTATTTTCCTGAATATATATCGCAGCCCATATGGATGAAACTAGATATGGGGTCTTCAATCTCATTTGATCTTCGCTCAAAGTACAAGTCGATCCATGTGAGAGATGTTCTGGAGTCGAACATGGAAAGACATCGCCTGATTACCAGCCAATGATGTAAGCCGTTAACAGGCGTGAGAGGAATCACCGATAATGATGATGACCCTCAAGGTACTACAGTACAATTCAGGTGGTGTGAAAAAGGACTTGGCGTTGAAAACCACGTAAAATCTCTCAGTCGAAGGCCATTGGCATAAACCTATCACTGGAAGTGAGAAACTTGCCATTGAGGCATGCAAGCTTCAAAGTACTGAAAGGGTTGTTCCTAGATCGACTTCTTGGATAATGAGATGATGTCGACAAGAAGCGATCCATCATAGGAGGGCCTTAGGGAATCCCACATCAATGACATGGAATGGAGCAAATGATTTTAATGGAGGTGAAAATGATCTAATGACATAAGGTTCAGGGTGGCGGTCATGAAAGAATGGAGCGTAAGTGTATTGCAGTGGGTGAGACACAGGTGAATTCTCTAATCGACTTCTCTTGAACATATCGGCGACACTGACATGATGGATTGGTAGCATTAACCCCAAATGTGGGTGGTGTGACGGAACCATGGTGATGTGACCAGTGAATGGAACAACCCAACCCAACTCGGATGCAGAGTGAAAGTGTCATGTTCAAGAACGACTTGCTACCAACAAAGTTTCTTCAAGTTTTCTTCCCAATTTTCCCCAGTCATTGCTAACCAGTACCTCTTTATTTTTGTCAAGCTTGAGGAGGATAACATATGCTTGTTCTATAATTTTCCCTTCAGGCAAACCCATCACTATGTTTTAACGAGCCTAGCGATAGTGAAACTCGTTCTTGTCTGTTGTGGACAAGTTTGTTGCTATTAGGTTTTAACGAGTTTAACGACAAAGATAACTCGGTCCTTTTCAATTTTAGAGAGTCTAAAAAGGGATGTAAAGGAAACTCCATAAGATCCTTTTTCATCATCTAATCCCTTGAGTCCGAAAAAGTGTAAAACAATACAAAGGGGATGAATTTTCGGTATTTTTAACGCGCCGAACAAAACAAGCGCTCGATCTTTTTGTGTAATAATCCCTTAGGTCCAAAAAGATTAAAATCTAAAGGAGAGATAGCACTTCCGGTCACTTTAACGAGCTGGAGAGGCCAATGGCTCGGCAATATTTTCATATTTTACAAGTCAGTTGAAAAGAGCTTAAAGGAGACTTGTTTTTTAGGAACGAGTGATAAATTCGGGTAGCAGCTGATTCTATGTAAGGATTGGAATTTTCCAATCATGGCAGTGTCACAAGGATGGCTAACAGGATCACTCTTCGCAGCTGTTCCTCAAAAGGGGTAACAATCAAGTGGAAGTGACTGATTGGCCAATACGGAGTGGAGGTGATGATGAGAACACGACCAAGGCTTTAAAGGCTGAAGTACTACATTCACGACATTTATTTACCGGAAATTGGTTCATTTTTTTAAAATGAGATTAAACTCTGGAGGAACATTTGCTCATGACTTATGTTTATTTTTTAACGAGCTTGAACTATGCGCTAAAACTACTCGAATCCAGTTGTATAATAAGAATGTCTCATCTAAACGGCATTTTTCAATGTTTTGCCCCACATCCTTTCTTTATGCAAGTTAGGAAACAACCAATCCTACGAGTTTAATGGGTTAGAGGACCTACAAACTTAAAAAAAATAAATGGTCGCCCTTCGCCTGCATGCCAAAAGGTTTGCATGCCCCCAGGTATAAAATAGAGTTTCGAGGTTACCCCTCAATTTGCAGATAAAACATTTGTTTTACCATGAAAGGCTTACCTCTTTCAGGTTACCAAAGATTGTTCTCTCTGTGGAACAAACAAAACACTTCTTCAGTGATGTCTACCAAAATAGACAAAGGTGGGTGGCGCAGACTCCTCCACTCACATAACTTTGACGAGGGAATCTTATTCTAGCTTAATCCCCTTCTCCTAGATAGACGAGTGTGTCAAACTAGTCATATAACCCTCGCGAAAACCTACCCTATACCTGAAGTTTCCCTGCCGAAGCAGACCAGGGTGCATGCCCCCCTGGGTTTCAGTCATATCTTCCAAATTACTCGCGCTTATCAGGAGGACGGACTGGAGATTGATGAGACATTCCTTGCGTGAAAAGACCATTCAGGGTTGGTATATGACTATTTTCCATGTGTGAACCGGGGAATGAAAGCTGGTCTACGAGCTTGACCACTCTCCCTTCATGCGGAAAACACATTACTCTAAAAAGTGAGGAGACAATGGCTCTCATGCAATAAATATAGACTCACCCAAGGAGTAGATTATAATCCAAGGGTCCTTGGACTACCATTATGTTCATGTGAACGGTTTTCCTTCTCAATGTTATGGGCACACTGGGAAGGATCCCTAACAGTCGACTAGTTCCTTTGTCAAAGTCTCTTAGATTTCTCATTTCAGGCAAAAGCGATGGCGAACCAAGCGCTTTCCAAGCAGTCGAGGAAAGGATACTCACAGAAGCCCCTTCATCTATGATGGTAGCAGCCATGACCATTATATATATTTGAGCAATGATTCAGAATGGTACACTAGCTGGTAAGCGGGGTCTGCCTAGCAGATTCCAGTCGAAGGAAACAACTAGGTTTCTTGGAGGTGGGACCGAATAGATGGCCGGATATGACTTTGACGAACTTCCTTCCTGCGGTAAAGGAACGGATAGACTGCCCCCATGTTCATCGGAGTCTGTGTTTACAAAAAGAATTTGAACGGTGTAATTGATGTTATATGCATTTGTCTGGTTAATATACATCTGATCCTATATTGTTTATGATAATAGATCCAAGTTCTCGTATAGTGTTATGCTGCTTTGATTCTGTAGGTGCTCTTTGAAGCTGGGTATACAAGGAAGCAAGTAGCAAAGGACTATCAGAAGGGAGAAGAACCGAGTAAGGAACCAAGCACAAGATAGAGGTTGGTATCCCTTATTCTTCTCTCATCTATCTCTCATAAAGGAAAACGAAAGTAGACTTAGTGTGTTTGTTTCTAAGGTAGCTATCACCCTTAGTGGGACTAGCAGTTCTGCATAGACACTAGTTTTCCTGATAACAACTACGCTACTTTAATGTTAATAATTCCTTTCACTATCTTTCGTGAGCTAGACTATAATAAACATGAAATACATTCTCCTATCTTGGCTTCTAATGCTGCACACTTTAATTCTCTACAAACAACCATATTATATATAAGCACTTGTCCCTTCTAAGCTTCAATCATGCTTATAAATAATTAGATTAATAGTGCGCTATAATAAAGGCTGTAATGGTCAATCAAAGTTAGCATTCAATTTTCAAACCACTCAAATACAATGGCTCCTTTGTTAAAATTTACACAAAAAATAATTGTAGAGGCTGTATCAACTTGATTTACAATAAAAAGCCTCTAGCCTTCAGGCCTTACTTGGCTCAAAAACCCTCTCACAATTATCTCTTACACACCTCTACCATTCAACTTTGATTGCATGTTTCATAGGATAATGAAATGAATCTAGTGTCGGATCCAGTAATCACTCAACAAGCAGTATTCTAGGTTTTCTAGATCCAAAAATATTTCAATAGATGTAACTAATCCTGAAGTCTCTATAGTCCACCCAAATACTCTCAATATTTCTATTTTAGAAGAAATCTAGTTACAATATTCCTTACTTATATAAAAATTTTCATAAACTTACAGGGAAATGAAAATACATAAATAATTATAATCAATCAGGGAACCAACTCTCTTTGTAAATGAAAAGACCCTTAATCTAGCCAAAATACATTTTTGAATTGGAATTGGGATGCTCCCGCATCAAATATGATTTTAATTTTAGAGGACACTGCTTGAATAGAAATACATATGCGTCCATGAGTGGGAGATCTATATCTCCAACAAAGTTGGTAAAAGTATGTTTGATATGTGGAAAAGAATGGTGTTACATGAAGGATTGTAGATCCAAATTTGCTAAGAAGTTGAAGAGATATGAATATGATCCTTCTAAAGTAGAAAAAAAAATCCTCAAATTAAGGAGGGGATGCATACCTAGATTTTTTAGGTACACATTTGGATTACGAGGCATGGTTAGTAGATTAAGATGTATCCTTGCATATGTGACTGCATAGGGTGAGGTTTTGTGAGTATGAAATATTCAAAGGTGATGATATTTTCCTAGGATATGACTTGGAAACTAGGATCATAGGATGAGTGAATTTCAAGATTAAGCTCATGCATGGGAGAATTATAACTCTCCCAAGTCTTATATACATCCCAGGATTGGCCAAAAAAATTATTTATTTAATAACGATGATCAACGTACATGTAAATATAGTCTTTGGAATGGATATATATAGATGGTTTGAGGAGCAATGGTATTCACAAGGGGTGTTTAGGCTGGAACTCTATATTAGTTCCTAGGAAGAATTTGTAGTCATGGGTACAAAAATTCATTCTTCTTAAAAGTGGAGTTGAAGAAGAAAAAACTCCCATGATATTTACAAAAAATACTTTACTATTGCATTAAAGACTAAGACATAGTAGAGAGAAAGCCGTTAAAGTACTACATGGAAATGGTATGGTAAAAGGCATTTCTGAGTGTTTTCTATATTTTAATTTTTATGAACATTTTTTATATGGGAAGAAGAACTAGGGAATATTCTCCTTTGGTTCTAAAAGGACAAAAGGAATATTACAGTTGGTGTAAATTGATGTGTTTAGGCCTGTGTTGATTCCATCACTAGGAAAATATAAGTACCATGTGTCATTTATATATGAATTATCAAGGAATATCTAGATTTATTTCTTCTAATATAAATCTAAGTTTTTCTGAAATTCAAATATTTCAAGGATCTAGTAAAAATCAGATAGAGAAGAAAATTAAGGTTCTAAGGATAGAGAGCGTTGGATAATTTTGTGGGAATGAATTCAAATAATTTTGTATGAATCATAGTAAAGAAAGGTGGAATACTACTCCATACACACCTCAACAAAATGGATTTTCAGATAGGATGAATAAGACATTGATGGAGAAAGCAAGGAGCATGCTCAATGGTGATGAGTTAGGACAAGAATGATAGGTACAAAAAATGTATACTACATGTTACCTAGTAAATAGGCCACCCTCATCAGCATTGGGTGATAATACTCCACATGATGTATGGAATAGCAAGAAACATTATCTTAAACATCTCATAGTATTTGGTTCTGATGGTTATGTACATTTGCTAAAGGAGATTAGGAGTAAGCTAGATATGAAGTATGAAAAGTGTATCTTTATTAGACATAAATATGATTTAAAAGATTATATGATTTGGAACCTGAAAAGTAAAGAGGTATTGTATAATAGAGATGTGATATTTACAAAAGTGAAATCTGCTATTAAATAGGAAGTTGTACCAAGGGAGAAAGAACTAGAGAAGATAGAGTTTGGATTGAAGGATGATGAATTTGATTCTATGGAAGAATGAGAAGAAGGAGAAGAAGAACTATATGCTATGGCACTAAGGAGATCGGCTTGAGAAAGAAGGTACCCAATGGCATTTCTAGTTGGAATAAATCTCACTCATAGGAAAATTGTGTTTATGAAGACGCTGAATTCAAATGGTAAAGTGTAGAAACTAAAAGCTTGATTAGTAGCAAAGGGTTATTCTTAGGTAAAGGGAATTGACTTTGTCGATATCTTTTCTCTTGTTGCAAAGCTAACTTATATTAATTTTTTTTTTATTTCACACTGGTTGTTTTGATATTTAAGTAGAAAAAATGGATGTGAAGACAAAATTCCTACAATGGGATAACCTAAATGAAGCAACCAAAATGTCTTGGTGTGAAAGAAAAGGAAGACATAGGATGTAGGCTGAAAAAGTCCCTATACAACTTAAATAAAAAATCCAAAGATGTGGTATCAAAATTTTGATACTTATATGTTGGAAATTGGTTTCACGCAGAGAAAACAAGATCATTATGTGTATTTTAAATTAGTTGGTGATTTTGTTATTTATTTGATCTTGTATGTAAATTATATGTTGTTGATTGGAAATGATAGGGAAATCATAGATGAAGTGAAATCTCAGTTGTGCTTTAAATTTTACATGAAGGATTTTATTGCTACACATTTTATCTTGGCCGTAAAAATTAAAAGAGATCAAGAGAACATGAAACTCTTGTTAAGTCAGATGAAGTATGTGAATAAAATAATGTAAACATTTTTTTGAAATGAATGTAAACTAGCAAAGGAAGTGAGAAACTTGCCATTGAGGCATGCAAGCTTCAAAGTACTGAAAGGGTTGTTCCTAGATCGACTTCTTGGATAATGAGATGATGTCGACAAGAAGCGATCCATCATAGGAGGGCCTTAGGGA
>Ga0139314_100219_pt1 | contig 13542 bp, 16 predicted proteins | sample In2P11_FD_99376 | JGI IMG/M metagenome (GOLD analysis project Ga0139314, IMG submission 99376)
TGTATTCCTTTTTCTAACACTTCCCATGCTTTTATAGTTAAATCTTCAACATTTGACTAATTAAATTTTTACTATATATACTACTTTTATTTCTTTTAAACTCTAATAGACTCAATGCCCTTAAGAAAAACTTTCTTCTTTAGGGTCCTAGAGATGTCAATTTTGATGTCTTTTAATCTAATATTATCAAAATTCATTTGGATTCCTGCCATGTTAGGAATAATACAATTTATTATCTTTCATAATAGAAATAGAGTGTTTGGGCTATGACTGCTAAGAATTAGCATCCCCAAAGTCTACATATGTGAACTTATATTTTATAATTACTTACCCATATATACACTCTTTATTTACATCACAAGCCCATAAATAATTAATCTTCTCTTCAACTTACATGATTTCTTTATTATAATAGTATCTTTTTTGCTATCACTCTTAGCATTTATTGGTGTATTAGATGAATCCAATTTATATGGAGATTGCAATGATATACATGCTAGTTATGATTTTCTTTAAATACAGTTATTAAAACTTTATAGTTAGGATGAACATGAGGTAGAAAATTATCTACAATATTCAACCTACCTTTTACACACTTACATAAGTCGAATAGCCATCCATTACCTTAAACTTTTTTTCTTTTTATATATCCATGAGTTATTTAGGCATGTCCTTACGGATTTTTAATGTAGGCATATGTGATTAGATCATATCTAATATCATTTAGCTTACAATAATTACTTGCATAAGAAATACATTCATTAGCATTGATCTGGAGAATATAAATTATGATATACTTGATTGTAGTTAACACATAACCACTAGTTAAAAGTAAAATAAATAACCAAAAAACTAAGAAATCATATCAAATATTAAAACTAGCTACTTAGTATGTATAGTTTATGGTTCGATACTTATATTCCAACAATATAGAAAATTTTTGGACAACGGTGTCTAATCTAAAATCAGGATGACAAATCATTGCAATCAAGAATTATCAAAATGGTTACTAGGAAGGTGGAATAGATAAATAGAAGTGGAATGGAAGATTAAAAAGGAGTTGCTTATGATTTGTATGGGGTGAATTAAGATCCATTGAATTTTTTTTAATTTTATATGAAAGAACTAAATTTTGTATAGTTATTTGATTAATTATAGTTTTGAATAAATGAAAGTTCTATACTAAGATAAGATTTAAAGGATAATTAATATATAGTTATTCATCTTCTATGGAATTTAGGTTGAAGAAAAGATTTAAAGAATAATAAACATTAGGAAAAGAGTTATTTATTGATTTGAAGCATCCATCAATGATAAAAGATATACATTCCTACTATTATTTTTATATCTAGATTTTTTTAAAAGCACTTTTGAAATTAAAAAAGAATTGAACAAGTCAAGCTTATGAAAGTTGTAGTTGTGAAAATCAAATGGGTTAAAAAATTAAGCTAGTTAACACTCATACTTCATGTAAAGATAAGTAAAATAAATTAAGGTCAAGAGTGAGAAAAATAGTATCTATGTAGTAATGTTTATCCACTTGATCGATTTAGCTTTGACTTTGATCTCCAATTATTGACTCTTCCTTATATCTTGGATAATCTTTTATCCAAATCTTCAATCTAGTAATAACTACATCTAATTTAAGAGCCACCTCAAGTTGGGAGAATTTGCCTTGATTGATGTGATCCTCAGTTAATGGTTAATTATCATGTTCATTGATCAAGTAATCAATATATACATTACAAAAAGAAAAATAAATAAATTAACAAGATCTAATGTCACTACTAAGTTAAGATATGGAGATGATGTGGTGATCCTTAAAAATAAAATGTTACAACAATATCTCAAACAATAGACTAACTCTTTGGTGTTGTTTGATGGTTGTCTAAAATTATTAAGGCCATGTTGGAATCATGTTGCAATTTCTAAAAATATTGTAATGATCTTTGTAAAAATGTTAAAGGACTAGTTGTAATTTTTGAAACATATAACTAAGAAAATAAAAGTATGTAAGATATGTATTAAAAAGTAAAATACATATATAACCATAAGAGCTTTTCAACGTATGAGCTCTTGATAATACTTTTATATATTTTTAGTTTGAAATGGGATATTTTAAAATATACTTTGTATCAAAAAAAATTTGATGAAACCATCCTTGTGGGCCAATTTCTTAAAATTAGATTCCATGTGTGAGGGTTCTCTTATGTCAAATTCACTCAGGAGTCACACACGACCCCATCCATGCTAGTTGATCATCCATCAACTTGATTTAACATATCCACATGATGTGAAGGGGGAAATTTTGAACTTGAAACATCCCTTTATCAACTTAAGAATTTTAACTTCCCATTTGCTCTCTAACTCCTTTCACAATTTTAAATACTTTGTATCAAATTACAAACCTTCTACCAACATAATTAACTTAATCAAAATAAACAATTACATTGAAATATGACGTTGAAATGTATATAAACAACACAACTATCTACATCTTATCCAATTGTTGTCCTCTCCAACCAAAATTAGTTAAATTAATTTTAGTGGATAAACTTTGGGTAACTGAAAGGGCTAATCCCAATAATCCTCTCCGTTGCAACGACCAATAGGAGAGGTAAAATAATACCTTCGCTGCTTCCCATAACCCTAGTAAAAACAAAAGTAAAAAGTGAAATTTGTGCATGGAAATTTAAGAATTGAGAGGTGAGTACAAATGGTGGGGAGTACGTGGCGGCGTCGAAGAAGACAGACTTGGCGTGAAGAAACAACGAGAATATGAACCCCTTTCTTCTTCGTCATCAGACCCACACGATTGCCACGTCATTGCCTTGTCCTGCCTACTTACAATACTCTTGTAAATGACTTTACACCCTGGCCATCCACGTCGGCTAATCAAGCACGGAAGGCTCCGCCGTAGACATGTCTTGCTGCCACGTTTCATCAAGTATTCCTTGACAGCGTGTACACCTTCTTTGGCAACTGAAATTGGCGGCGTAATTAGCGGGTTCCCCTCCAAATTCAGCAGTTCAAGCACCTCCAAACTAGCTACAGATCTGGGAATCTCTTTAATCTGGTTATAGCTGACGTCTAGCTCAATTAGAGAAATCAGACCACCGATTGAATCCGGCAAGGTCTGTAAGCAGCCGAAATTGCAACTGGCGTTAAGAAGTTGGAGATGGATAAGGTTGTCGATGTCATGAGGCAGATAGCTTAGCTTGTTCATGTGGAGATCCAGAACACACAGAGAGGTCATGTGAGAGATTGAGGAAGGCAGGTAGCAGATTTTGTTTGAACGGAGGGAAAGCTTTCGCAGGTGAACCAAACCAAACCCTAAGGTCTGTGGCAGGCATTTTAGCTGATTGAAATCTGCTATCAACTCCTCAAGAAAACTGAAGGAAAAAACAAATATTCAAATAAGCGATTCCTATTAGTTTTGCAACTCGTAAAGGAAATGCAAGGGAAGGATTAATTTAAGGTGTAATCTTGTTTTCAAAGAGAAGGATTTCGGCAGAACATGAAATGAAGATATTTATTTACCTACAATCTTGAACGCTCAGAGGTAAATCGGTGAACAAGTTTCCAGATAGATCGAGGGTTCTAAGCTTCGTTAGCCGGCCCATAGAGCGAGGCAGCGAGGTCAGCTGGTTCGAATGGACATCCATAATTCTTAAATTCTCCAAACTGGTCACCGAGTCCGGCAGACTCTGCAGTGCATGTCACAAAATAACCAAAATTTATATGCTGATGTACCTGAAACTCAAAATAACCTTAGGAAATGATCAAAAGAAGAAAAAATCATGCTCTGAGACTCAATATTGAGATTATTTCGTTCTTCATTTGGAAATTTACATTCATATTATGTTCATTTGAAAATTTATCTCCGTATTGTTGTTGATTTGGAAATTTACCTTCATATTGTTGTTAGAAATGTCAAGCTTGGCAATGGCAGAAAGTTTGTGAGTGTAGTCAGGGACATTGTGGATAAAAAGGCCTTGAAGGTCGTGCGTAAGCTCATTGCAGTTCAGCCTGAGGCTGCCGTTCTTTGAAATCGCGTTGGATTCCGACATCACCATGCTTTCATTATGCTCCTCGACAATCTCCGTGGCCGAGTTCTTCACAGCATTGTCAAACATTTGATACAGTTCATCAAGCTTTATGATAGATTTGTATCTTTCCTTCTCTTTTTCCGCAATTCTCTTGGCCTCCGCAAGCATCGTAATCTATCGTACAGAAAAACGTCAGAAAACACACATTCTTACGCTATTTTGAAACCTAATAAAATCAAACATTTTCGCGGACCTTTGCAGCTTCGCACAAACAAGCATCTATGTCGGCAGGGTTAGGAAGAGAAGCGATAATCTGAGTCTTCAAAGCTAAATCCCAGTCGATCCTCACTATTTCTTTCCGGGAATTCTCCACGGTCGTAGGATCTGGTCGTGCTCCGCTTGCAAGAGCATCCATTGAGGCCGGCATTGCCGATCTGGTGCTAGCCAGTTAAATTTATGTTTGTCGGAGGTCCCGAGATCGAACCCCACTATTGCAAGTTTTCCAGAAAAAAGATTCTGAGAGTAGGTAACAATGATAGTCAGAGTAGGAGGGTTTTCCGGCAGCGGCGGAGACGGAGACGGAGAATATGCCGTTCATGGTCAAAAGCATAAGCTACAAACAAAAGAAGCCAGACACAAGTAACGGGCGTGGTTTCCACGATCTTAGATGTTCCCCGAGCGTAGCCGCCATTGTTTTGTATGTAATATGTGCCGAAGGTGAGTTTAAAGTGGTATTTGCTTTGGTTTTCAGGTCAGCGATGACCGCATCTTGCTTATTTTATATTTGGTCTATAGAGATTGGCGTGCTCCAGAACGACTCTTCTGTCCCAACTCTCCAGACTTGTTTATTCGTCTGGGTCTGAAGATCGCGACACCTGAATTGAAGTAGGTTTGTCTCCTGAAGAACAAGACGCCATCAGCCAGCAGAGTAGGAAGCTCAACCAAATTGCGTGATGCAACGACCAGAATTATTTAGATATGTCATGGGGCTATAGTAAAAGAATGGAAATCTCCTTGCGTCATCAACATCCAGTCCAGTCCAGGTATGCTTAATTTGTCTTGCTTATATATTTTTATTGTGTTAAAAGAAAAAATTATAATTAAACCATTTTTCTTAAGTTTAGTTTAGATGTATAATGTGTTTTTCATACTTCAAAGATAGTGAGATTTGACTTTTTAACTTTCTACATTTGACAGATTTCATCTTCATTTTCAAGAAGTGAGATTTGATCAATATTTTATGTTTCATAGATTTCATCAATGATTCTGAAGTAGTGAGATTTGAATTCGACCTTCCACACCTCAAAAATTTCAACACCTATTTTCATTTACTCTCTCAATAAAAATTTATACCTTCTAACTATAAGATTTCAACATCCATAACCACCAACTTTTAAATTTACTTGTTAATACATTACCGATTGCACCACAATTTATCATTTTATAATACTTTATATATTGATTTTTTTTTTACAAAAGCTCCGTAAGTAAAACTAGTTACTACTATTCAAAGAGAATAATTGAATGACAACACTCGAATGCATAATGAAATAAACATATAAAAAATGAAAAAATAGAATTAAATATATAAATGTAAGTTGAATGATAGAACCTTAATACATTATATATAATTGAAATAATATAATTGAAATATTTAGTTGTAATGATAATGTTTAAGAATTTGTTATTTTTGTTATATTAATTATATAATTGTAAGATTTATATTCATAATTTTAATTCAACTTTTATTAACAATTATCAACCATTGAAGTTTGGTTTATCATTTTTCAAGAATGGTTATTTACTATTTCAATTTCTTCAAGGTAAATGTTATGGAGAATAAGTATTTTATGTCGTTTTTAAGTTATTGTGAGACAAAGGAGATAAGTTGTTGATATTAATTAAGAGATGTTTGTTATCTCAATATTACATGGTAAAAGCTTTTTAATCCATATATTTGACATAAACAATCATGATAATGAAATATAAATGAAGATAAATTATTTACAATAACCAATTGATGAGTTAGTAGATAAATAATGATGATCATTCTTCCTTAAGGTGTTGAAGAGACTTTTCTATGATCAACACTATGTGTAAATGAGTGAGTGAGTATTTTATACATAATACTAAGCTAAATGTAATTAGAACTTTTAGATTCCTATTAATGTGTATGAAGTGAATTATTTGACCTAATAATTACATTGACTATTTATAGAGGAATAGTTTCTTAGTAATAAAATATATGAAAACTTATGGTGCAAAAAAATAATCAACAAAAGGAATATAAAAAGAGCATACTCCTACTAAAAGAGATGAAGTGTATATAAATTAGCTAAAAAAAATAGTCTCAATAAATCCATGTTCTTAGAATACAATTAGCATTTGCATCAATGAGTGTTCCTAGAAGGAGAATACTACAACATAGATCAAGAAAGGTTCTTGTAAGATCTAAGAAATTTATTATTAAATAAATTTAACATATTTTATAAAATATATCTCATCAAGAGAGGGGTAGCCTCCAATGCTTCTTTATTTCTAAAGTAAGATGGGGTAATACTAATGATGAAGGATGATCTAGGTCATCAATGAGGGTTGGAGTAAAAGATAGTTAGGTTGTGTTATGATAACTAAGCTTTAGCATGAGGGGTCACTTAATAGAAAACCTTCATAAAACCTGTGTCCATAGGATTCTTAAAAAATTCGCTATTTTTAAAATTTACCACTTTCTCTTTTGATTTAGTAAACCCCTCATGGTAAACTTCTATATAACTATATTTGATATAATTCCTTATATATCAAAAAACACCGAGAGATATCATTCTCGAAGGGCCTATCTCATTTCCTGGTATAGCTATATCTAATACCAAAATTTATTTGTGCAAAACCCAAAATTTATTTGTACAAAATTTATTACATGAATGAGAAGCTAACAAATTTAAAACCATACCCCAATTATATCAATCAAATATTTTTTTATTTTTTTTTTAAATATTACATTATAGTTCAATATTTAGATAAAATTTTAAAAATATAATTGATAAAATTTAAAATTGATATCCTAAAATTAAATAAATGTAAATTTAAAATTTAATATTATATTTTTCTTTTTCCTTTTTAAAGGTTAATTGTTAATGTATTTATATATTCAACTTTGTGTTGAAATTTTAATAAAATCAAAATACTATGTCAAATGTTTACACCGGATAGACAACATGATATTCAAACTCTCCCCACCCCTAGCTGCAGCTAAGGAATGCCTCTCGACATAATAAATAATAACCCTTTTTTAAACATACCATTTTACTGAAAAAGTTGAATCAATTTTTAATACCCCTTAGTAGTTTTATCCTTTGATATCGTCGCTTGGAATTATAGCATTCCAATGTGATATGTTAAGTTGTTAGGATCCTACATCCTAGCATTTAATTAGGCTATAGTAGTTTATTTAATTAGATTATAGGATTTTGTTAAATATTAAGGGCCGACATATTTGTAAGGTGAATTGCCATTTTGTATGGAGCTATTAAATTAGGGTTAGGGTAGACAGATTATAAATACTTATGGTGAAGTCATTTGTAAGCATCTTGAAAATTATATTGTTCAAAGCAAAATAGGAGGTAGCCCCCTCGAAGAGGCCCATGATTCATTTTGGCTTTCTATTATATCAATTTGTTGTTATTATATTCCATTATGATATTGAATTCTTGTTGAAGTTTGAACTTTCTATATTATGTGTGAATCCCTTCATCAAACTTGCAGGTTCCTAACATCTAGTATCAAAGCATCGATTTTGACATCTGTGGGAAAGGTCGGAGTGACAGGAAACTCAAAAAATCAAAGCAAGTTGAACCCAAAAGGTCAAAGTGACTTGTAACCTGAAGGGTCAAAGCGACTTGTAACCTGAAAGGTCGAAGCAACTTGTAGCCGAAAAGATTATAACAACTTGTAAGCGAAAAGGTCAGAGCAACTTATAACACCCATATACTTTTTCAATTTTCAAAAATCATCATTTTGGGACCTATCCCATTATGATTATTTTTTCATGTTGATCGTTTTGATATATAGCACCCATAAACTTTTTTAGTTTATAAAAATAGTTATTCTTGAAATAGCAAGATGGCAGACGGTTAAAGATCCTTGGATACATATAATATTTTGAAGTAATTAGAAACTCTAACAACACAAATGGGAACCCATTATCTACCAGAGATACACAGTATAATGCAAACAATACATCAAGCCTATATTGAGATGGGACAAAATGTTCAAGAGCTTGAACAAAATACTGCAAGAGGATCTAAACCCTACAATGGAAAAGGGTTCAATAACTCCTCCGAACAACAACAAACCTCCATTCTTTCACAAATAATGAAACTAGACTTCCCAAGATTTTTTGGTGATGATCCTACCAGTTGGGTGTATCAGGCCAAGCAATATTTCTCTAAATCAAATTCTTGATGATCAAAAAGTTAATCTTGTCTCATTTTATCTTAAACACGAAGCTATTCAATGGTACCAATGGGTCCAAAAAGTACATGGAACCCTATCTTGGGGGGACTTTACCAAAAACCTCCTTATCATATTTGACCTGAGTGAATTTGAATATTTCACCAGTGTGCTCACCAAATTGTGCCAAATAACCACAATTAGAGAATATCAAATAGAATTTGAGAAATTGGCCAACCGCATGGAAGGACTCGATGATGCATTCTATCAAAATTGCTTCATTAGTGGATTGAAGGCAAACATTAAAGAAAAAGTTAAAATGTTTAAACGAGAGACCATGCTGGCTATAGTAGGACTTGCCAAGTTGGTGAAAGATAAAGCCAATGCATAACATCAACATAACAAGCACCCTGCTTGGAAATCTCATCCTTCTCAAGGAGGCTCGAAGCTAGTAAATTCCTTTCCAATTAAGAGATTAACACCTACCGAGATGGAGGAACAGAAGAAGAAAGGACTTTACTATAATTATAATTAGAAATTTGCATTGGGTCATCATTGTGCTACCTAGAAACTATATGTGTTGGATGCGTAAGCACCTGACGAACCCTTCAATGATACTTTTGAGGATGCAATGGTAGAGGTTGAAGATGAGGAAGAACAACCCGATGAAATTGTTCCTAAAATTTCCTACAATGCACTCTACAAGTTTAATTCTCCACAGATAATGAAATTCAAGGGATATTTATAAGGGCCAAATGTTGATAATATTGTTGGATTCAGGTAGCACTCATAATTTTGTGGATCCTAATGTGGCCAAAAAGACCCATGCCTACATCTATCCATAAAATAATTTTGAGGTTATGATCAGTAATGGAGGCAAACTTACTTGCAAAGGATGATGCTGAAATATCAAACTTAGTATGGGGGAGTACAAGATGTAAAGTGATATGTATGTTCTACCATTGGGTGGGTGTGATATAGTCCTTAGTATATGGTGGTTGATCACATTAGGCCCCATTCTCTAGGATTTCTGAGAGCTTTGGATGCAATTCAAGATTGATGACCATAAATAGACTATCAAAGGACTTCAGGCAAGATAGTCCAAAATAATTAGTTCTCACTGTATGGAGAAATTATTGAAAAAAGGAGGTAAAGGAGTGGTGGGACAACTCTTTACACTTCAACCATCCATGCAAGAACTACTCAAAGTAGAAGAGCTACAATAAGTGCTCACTCGACATGCCAATATTTTTGAAGAACCCAACAGCTTGACCCCTAACCGCCCTCATGACCATGCAATTCAATTGATTCCAAGAAGTTAACCACCTAACATTCAACCCTACCATTATCCTTGCATGTAGAAGGATGAAATAGAAATGTTGGTCGATGACATGCTGTAAGTCAACATCATCTATCCCAGTCCTCTTCGGTTCTATTAGTGCATAAGAAATATGGATCTTGGCAAATGTGCATCGATTTTTGAGCCCTAAATAAAATCACTATGAAGGATAAGTTTCATGTCCCTATCATATATGAATTGTTGGATGAACTTCATGATGTAAAATACTTCTCCAAATTAGACCTTCGGTTAGGATATCATCAAATCTGGCTGCGTGAAGAGGACATTCCTAAAATGGTTTTCCGCACTAATGAAGGCCATTATGAGTTCCTTGTAATGCCATTTGTCCTAACCAATGCACCATCTACATTTCAAATTTTGATGAACCAAGTATTATGGCCTCTACTTCGCAAATTCATTTTAGTTTTCTTTGATGATATTTTGATCTACAGTAAAACTTGTGAGGACTACTTGGCCCACTTAGACAAAATATTGCAACTTCTCTAGGAAAATGAGTTGTATGCTAAGCACTCTAAATGTTCTCTTGGCTATCAAGAGCTTGAGTACCTTGGACACATCATCCCAAAGGAAGGTGTTAAGGTGGAACCCATTAAGATTGAGGACATGCAAACCTAGCCCTTACCTAAATCATTGAAAGGCCTACGAGGTTTTTTAGGATTGATAAACTATTACCGCAAATTTGTGAAGGATTATGGTAAAATTATAGCTCCCCTCACCGCTCTATTAAAAAAGAATGCTTTCAATTGGTCAGCAATCATTGAAGAATCTTTTCATCAACTAAAGGTTTTCATGTGCTCGACCCCAGTACTAGCTATGCCAGACTTCTCTAAAACTTTCATCATTGAAAATGATACCTCAAGTGTAGGACTTGGAGTTGTATTATTGCACGAAGGATGACCCTTGGCATTCACAAGCAAGGCTCTTTCAGGTCAAAATCTAGCCAAATCCACCTATGAAAAAGAAATGATGGTAATCATCCATGCTATTCAACATTGGAGACCCTACCTCATTGGTCATCATTTTATCATCTGAATAGATCATCACAGCTTGAAATAATTCTTGGAATAATGCATCTCAATCCTTGAACAACAAAAATGGATTTTGAAACTTTTGGGGTATGATTATGAAATTGTATAAAGAAAAGGCAGTGAGAATGTGGTAGTTGATGCCCTATCTCATAAATTCAAAGAACTTGTACTGTTGTAGGCTCTTTCCTCCCCTATTCCTCAATGGTTCGATCAAGTCAAATAAGAATGGCTTCAAGGTAATGTCCCACAAACACTAATCCAACAATTACAAACTGATCTAGCTAGTAACCCCCCTTTTTCTAGGTTGATGGAATTCTAAGATTCAAAGGTCATGTTGCCTTACTGATAAATTCTCTATGTTGACAATAGATACTCCAAGAGTTACATGCGACACCAATAGCTAGACACTCTAGATTTTTGAAAACCTATCAATGTGTGCTTTATTCCTTCTACTGGCCAGGTATGAAATAAGATATCAAGAAATTTATGTCAAAATGTGATGTTTATCAGCATCAAAAAGGTGATATAGTGGGGACCCCAGTACTGCTTCAGTCTCTACCCATCTTAGAGCGTACTTGTAAATATATCTCCATGGATTTCATTTAAGGCCTTCCCAAATCCTATGAAAAAGTAATTATCTTAGTAGTGGTGGATCGACTCTCTAAATATGCACATTTCTATCCATTGGCACATCCCTACAAAGCTATGAATATGATGCAATTATTTCTTGATAACATCTTCAAACTCCATGGTATGCCTGCTAACATTGTCAATGAACGGGACCTAGCATTTACCAGTAAATTTTGGCAAGAGTTATTCAAAATTTAGGGCACTAAACTCATTATGAGATCAGCATATCACCCTTAGATAGATGGTTAAATAGATATTATCAACAAATACTTGGAAATATATCTTCGTTGCTTTGCATCTGCCCAACCAGTCTATTGGGTCAAATGGTTTCCCTTAACTAAATGGTGTTTTAATACTTCTTATCATACATCCATCAAGATGACTCCATTTGAAGCCTTGTATGGTCAACCCCCACCCATAGTCATATCCTATATCCTCAAAATTGCCAACATTCAAGAAATTGACACCAACTTATCCAATAGAGGAAAGATAATTCGCATCCTTTAGGAAAATCTCAAAATGACTCAACACCAAATGAAACAACAAGCTAACCAACAATGGATCAAGCGATAATTCCAAGAAGGTGGTATGATTTTCTTGAGACTTCAACTATACGAACATACTTCCCCCAAATTAAAAGGTCCCCAAAAATTGGCCCCATGATTTTATGGACCTTATAAGATACTCCAATGCATTGGCCTTGGAGCATACAAGTTGGCACTCTCGGCATCATCAAATATACACCTTATTTTTCATGTCTCATACCTGAAGCAAGTACTGGGTGACCAAACCATCATTCAAATTGAATTACCAGAATTCACTAAGGAAGGCTCAATGCTGGTTGAACTTGAGACTGTCCTAGATTGTCACACATGCTAGCTCCATAATCACATAATTAGTGAAGTTCTAATCAAGTGGCACAGCTTAGCTCCTAAAGATGCAACATGGGAGACACTCCACCAATTGTAGCAACAATTCCCTAATTTTTAGCTTTAGGGAAAAAGTTATTCCCAAGAGGGGTGGCATGTTAGGATCCTACATCCTAACATTTAATTAGGCTATAGTAGTTTATTTAAATAGACTATAGGATTTTGTTAAATATTAAGGGATGACATATTTGTAAGGTGAATCGCCATTTTGTATGGAGCAACTAAATTAGGGTTAGGGTAAACAGATTATAAATACTTATGGTGAAGTCATTTGTAAGCATCTTGAAAATTATATTATTTAGAACAGAATAGGAGGTAGCCCCCTCGAAGAGGCCCATGATTCATTTTGGATTTTTGTTAGATCGATATGTTGTTATTCAGTTCCATTGTGATATTGAATGCTTGTTGAAGTTCAAACTTTCTATATTTTGTGTGAATCCCTTCGTGGAACTTGCAGGTTCCTAACATAATTCTAGGGTTAAAGCTTGAGTTGATTGTGTGATAGTTGTAGTACTTAGATTCTAAATTTGCAAAGAGGCTCATGAATCTACAAAAACCTTAAGCTTGTGGCAGTAATTTTTACCTTGAATGTGTACTTGGAGTTGGGTAGGTGAAAACTCTTTCATGATCAAGTACCCCTCAATAAAATATATTTTTTAATTCATTTTTTTCTTTTCAAATAAATATATAATTTGAATTAAAAAGAAATGCTCAATAAAATAAAATATTTTAGTTTATTTTTCATAATTCATTATTTATCAAACAAAATAATCCAACAGAGTTTATAATTATTTGAAATAAAAATTATTATTAAGATAGTTGAAGGAATTTAAAAAATTAAAGTTATGATGGATTTAGAATAAAAACTCAAATGCAACCCCCATCCCCCCTAAACTAACCCATCCCTCCTCTCTTTTTTTATGTTGGTAAAATATATTACATGAATTTTCAACACTCATACCCCCTAACCTATAAAATAATTATTGATATATCAATAATTCAACTTTATATTAAAAATATCCCTGGCTCATGTGCTATTTACCATTTCCTAATAGTAGCCTCTCGTGGGCTTTAGAGGGGTGAAAAAATAAGAAAAT
>Ga0139314_100106_pt1 | contig 13523 bp, 18 predicted proteins | sample In2P11_FD_99376 | JGI IMG/M metagenome (GOLD analysis project Ga0139314, IMG submission 99376)
GGAGATCTACAAGATCGATTCTGGTGGTGAAAGAAGATGGAAAGTAGTGGAAAGATAGAGATCGAGAAATTTAATGGTGAGAGTTTTGAGTTGTGGAAACTCAATATGGAGGATCTCTTGGTGGATAAAGATCAGTGGATCACAGTAGATCCGGGTACTAAACCAACAGGAGTGTCTGATGAAGAATGGAAGAAGTTAGATCAGAAGGCAAATAGCACAATACAATTGTGTGTCTTAGATTCATTATTGTTAAATGTATTAGGGGAAGCTACAGCTAATGCTTTGTGGGACAAGTTAGGGACTTTGTACCAATCTAAGAATTTGGTGAATAAATTGTTCTTGCAGAAAAATTTGTATAACCTGAGGATGAAAGATGGAGACTCGGTGACAGATCATCTTAACACATTTAATACTGTGGTAAGTGAGTTATTATCTGTTGATATTAAAATTTCAGATGAAGATAAGTGCATCAATTTGTTGTGTTCTCAACTAGATTCATGGCATAGTCTTACAATAGGTAGCAATACAACTGCCTTGAAATTTGATGAAATAGTTTCATCCTTGTTGAGGGAGGAGATGAGATGGAAAAATATGGAGAGATAGAATGGTGATGCATTGTCTGTGCGAGGACAGTCCTAGAACAGAAACAAAAATAAGGACTAGGAAATCTAAATTGAGAGGGAGATCTAAATCTCCATGAAAACCTGTAAATGTGGTGTGTTGGAAATGCGGAAAGGAAGGGCGCTATAAAAGGGATCGTAAATCTAAAGCTCTTGTTAAAGGAAAGGGATATGATGATTCTCCCTTTGCAGAGGTGAAAACCACCTCAGATGAAGGTGGGGATGTGTACTTGGCTTCTTCAAGTACACATGTAGATCATGACGCATGGTTGATTGACTTAGGTGCATCCTTTCACTTCACTCCCCATAGAGAGTGGTTCTGCAAGTATGAGAAACATCATGGTGTTGATGTCTTCTTGGGGGATGACAGGAAGGCTAGAATCATTGGTTGCAGAAAAGTTAAGTTAAATTTACAAGGTGGAAGGGTTAGAACAATTTTGGGTGTTCTGCATATTCCTATATTAGCTAGAAATCTGATTTCTGTAAGAAAGCTAGATGATGCAGGTGTAAAAACAATGTTTGAGAAGCATACCTGTAAGATGGTTCAAGGGAACTGGTATTGATTTGGGGAGTTTGAATTGGAACTCTATACAAGCTGCAAGGTAGCATTGTTGTTGATGGGTGCAACAGTTTCATGGTTCCTCGTAGTAGAGTAGAAAATATAGTGGTCTCTGGAGAGAAGACCATGTTGTTGCATCAAAGGCTTGGACATATTGGAGAGAAGGGCCTTCAAATACTTCATGCTAAAGGTATGGTAGAAGGTATGAGTAATAACTCTCTAGATTTTGATTTCTGTGAAAATTGTGTATATGGGAAGCAGAATGAGCTGAGCTTCCCCTTTGGTGGTAAGAGGGCGAAACAAATATTAGAGCTTGTGCACAGTGATATGTTTGGACCTGTGAAGGTTCCATCACTGGGTAATTCTGTGTAATATGTACATTTATGAATGACTTCTCAAGGAATACATAGATATATTTCCTTAAGAAGAAATATGAAGTCTTTGATAGGTTTAAATAATTTAAGGCTCCGGTGGAAAACCAGACAGAGAAGAAGATAAAGGTGCTGAGGACAGATAATGGTGGAGATTTTTGGAGTAAGGAATTTGAAGAATTCTATAAGAAGTGTGGTATAGCACGGTAGAAGACTACTCCATATACACCTCAGCAAAATGGAGTTGCAGAAAGAATGAACAAGACGTTGATGGAAAGGGAAAGAAACATGCTCAGTTATTCCGAGTTAGGATAGGAATTATGGGCAAAGGCAGTGGAGACAGCATGTTACGTGGTCAGTAGATCACCTTAGTCAACATTGGAGGATAAGACTCCGCAAGAGCTATGGACTAGTAAGAAACCCTCTCTTTCACATCTGAGGGTATTTGGATGTGATGCATATGTACATGTTCTAAGGGAGAAACGAACTAAGTTGGATAGTAAATCTGAAAAGTGCATCTTTATTGGGTATAAGGATGGTTTAAAGGGTTATAAGCTTTGGAACCCAATAACAAGGAAGGTTGTGTATAACCGAGATGTGGTGTTCAGAGAGGTGAAAGATGTTATTAAACATGAAGTCCAAATAAGGGAACATGAGAAGATAGAGTTTGAGCTAAAGGAGGAAGAATCAGACACTACAGCAGAGGAGGAATTAGAAGATGAAGAGCCAAAAACTCCAGGTGTGAGAAGATTAGTTCGAGAAAGAAGGAAGCCAGAAAGGTATAGTCCACCTGCTTTCTATTCAAAATTTTCTCTATCTATTATTGACGATGATCCTAGAACTGTGAAGGAAGCAGTATATTCAAAGGATGGAAAACTCTGGAAAGAGGCCATGGTTGATGAAATGTCATCTTTGCACAAAAATGAGGCTTGGGATCTGCTGGAGTTGCCAACTGAAAGGAAACCCATTAGCAATAAATGGGTGTCCACGAAGAAGAAAAATGTAGAAGGGAAGGTGGACAAATACAAATCTCGGTTGGTACCAAAAGATTATTCCGAGGTGTTGGGAATTGATTTTGGTGATATTTTCTCTCATGTTGCCAAGGTAACTTAGATTACTTTTATCTATTGCTGCTGCTTTTGATTTTGAGGTAGAATATATGGATGTGAAGACAACATTTCCTCATGGGGATCTGGAAGAGGAGATCTACATGAAGCAACCTGAAGGCTTTGTGGTGAAGGGTAAGAAATAACTGGTATGCAAGTTAAATAACTCTCTATATGGGTTAAAACAATCACCAAGGATGTGGTATCAAAAATTTGATACATTTATACAGGGACTTGGCTTCACCAAAAGCAAAGCAGATCACTGTGTGTATTTTAAATTAAGTGGTGACCATGTTATTTATCTGGTCTTGTATGTGGATGATATGTTACTAGTTGGAAATGACAAAGAAATTATCCAGGATTTGAAGACCCATTTTTCCTCCAAATTCGACATGAAATATATTGCTATTGCAAACTATATTTTGAGCATGGAAATTAAAATAGATTAGACAAAGAGGAAGCTATGGTTAAACCAGAGGAAGCATGTCGAGACAATATTGCAGAGGTTTAATATGAAGGATAGTAAACCGGTGAAGGTTCCTATTCCTGTAGGTGGAGAGTTATTTGTTGAACAGTGTCCTAAGACACAAGAAGAGGAAGAGGACATGTCTCATGTTCCATATGCAAGTGCAGTCGGTAGCCTAATGTATGTGATGGTTTGTAGTAGACCAGAAATTGCACATGTAGTGGGAGTATTGAGTAGGTTTATGTCAAAACCAAGAAAGGAGCACTAGTCAATAGTGAAGCGGGTTTTCAGGTATTTGCTTGGCACTAGTGATTATGGTTTGTGCTACCAAGGAAGATCAGGACTGGACAGAGTGTTGGATATTCATGGCATTGTTGATGTAGATTGGGATGTAGGTCTAGATCAGAGAAGATCTACAGGTGGGTATGTGTTTAACCTATTTGATGGTGCAATCAGTTGGATGAGTAAGAAACAATCTGTAGTGGCACTATCAACTACAAAGGCAGAATACATGGTAGCCACTCATGCAAGCATGGAAGCAGTTTGGTTGCAAAGATTGTGTTCAAATATGGGGTTAGTACAGGGAGCTATGAGGATAGACTGTGATAGCAAAAGTGCAATTTTCTTGGAAAAGAACCCTGGATATCATTCAAAGAAAAATCACATTGATGTTCAATATCACTTTGTGAGGGATATGATAGAAGACAAAATGGTGTTGCTGGTAAAGGTGGAAACTTTGAAGAATACTACAGATGCATTGACAAAATCTTCAAGCTCTGAGAAGTTCTCTTGGTGTAGAGAAACAATGGGTGTTTCAGGATTGGAGAAAAAAATAAGTGGGAGAATGTTGGGTTGTGTTATATTCTTTCTACGACTAGCCCACGTAGTTAACTGGGGGGTTAAAATGGGTACAGAGCCCCCCCTTTGTTGCACTTATTGCATAGCGGGGGAAGTCATAGTGGGTTTAAGGGGTTTTGTGCAAGATTTTCGCTCATGGTTTTGGATGCAATGGTTTTCGGTCCATGGTTTTGGACACGATGGATTTCAGTCCATTGTATTGGATGCTTTGGCATGTATAAATATGTATTGTAACATTGAAAGGAACATAATGAAAAATCAAGCTGGTAGTCTCAGTTTTGGGATCTATGGGAAATCTCTGTGTATATGTGTTTTATGTGTTATGCTCTCGCATTGTTTATTTTCTGTGTTTTAGAATTCATATGCAGCTAATTTCTGTGCAGGGTTAATGCGGTGAAGGAGACTTGGAATCAAATAAGGAATCATAAGAACTAGGAGAAGAGTTGGTGTGGGGACTTGGGGGACTATGAATTCGAACCTTGTGGGAAGAATTAATATGCCCAAGAAGAAACTCGGGGTAAAGGCCTAATATTCTCCGCGAAAAATGCCTTAGTGGTGCAATGGTGGCAAGACACACGTGACATGGAAATAGTGAAGGGAGGTCAAAAATATGCCATTGTATTGCCGAGGGGAGATAAATCTATTATGTTAAGTCTTGGCTTGGTAGCGTAAACCAAGTGCCCTATGCTTAAGGTGTGCTTATGTGTGCGAGTGTATTTATTGATTAAGCATAGATTGTGTTTGTAAAAAAGAAAAGAATTTGTTGAAAATAAATTGAAATTAACAACAGAAAATGAACAATAAAACAATTAACTAAATACCAACCAAACTATTTTTGCAAACACTGTGCTTGTTAGTGGCTAAATTGATGGAAAACACACTACAGAGGTCAAGATATCTAATTGTTGGTGTGACTGTGATAATGTGACACTAAGCTGCTAGAAAGTGGTGCAACTACAACAAAAAATGAGAGAAGAATATCGCAACAAAAGTATAGGGAGATGGGTGAAACACCTAGGCCAACTGATGGGACCCTAAGGAAAATTACCAAACAAGGTTTAGTATGAAACTATGGATGGTGAGAACCTATCTTTATAGATCTAAAATAGAAGGGTACAGATTTGGAAAATATGGTTGAAAGTGTCACAGAAACTCAAACTACTCACTCACCTAAACTCCTCCTATAAAGTTGGAAGCATACTAGAAGCCCTAGGGGGGCTAAACTCCACTTCGACAAGGAAAATAGAGCAGATCAAGGCCTAAGCAGGATGAGGCAGAGCTGAAACAACATAACATATAGCTCTTTGCAAAAACAAGAAACATATCTGATAAAAACCCAAAAACCCTAAAATCGTAGGTACTAACATGTCTTCAGGTGAGATCACGCTTTTTGGGCTGAAAGATGTGCTTTGTAGTCCATATTGCACTTTTTTGGCTCAAACGTGAGATTTTTTCTCTGGGATCCCACGTCAGCAAATCTTGAAAAAAAATGCCGCCTTTGTCGCAGCTGGTTCCTGTGACGTCCAGAAAAGAATAGAAAGCTTGTAGAAATTAGAAATTTAATAGATCTAAGGTTAAAAAGCTATGTAACATTAAGAGACTTGAAAAAAGAAGAAAACCTAAGCAGAAAACCGAAGGTCACCTAGGTTTCTGGATTTGAAGTTAAAAGCCTAGTGGAGTCGCTAATTTTTTTGTAGTGTTTTCTTCTCAAAGATTTACAAAAAGAACCCACTAAAGACTATGGATGAAAAATAGTCTCAACAATATAAATTGTTGCTAAACATTATAGATCTTTAGTAAATTATATGTTGGCTTGTTGGGGCCTAACCCAGGTTCAGAGGTGATTTAGCCAAAAAAATCCTGGTACTACTGGCACTTTTGGCAGCAGTCTGTGGAGCGCGGAGGGTGATAGAACCATGTTTCCGCACCCTAGAGATGTCCGATGGGTTCAAGTGGTCCGCGATTCAATCTTGTGTGCATGTCGCTACGTGCACTTACCTATTCCTCGCAACCTGAGGTGCTGCCTTCGTGCAACCCTACTCGAGGGCCAATCAGTGTTATTACCCAAGTCCTTACTAGTAATCCGATATTAGTTGATTGACTTAGCTTACTTGTATTTGAAAAATATACTTAGCAATATAAATCATTCATATAAAGTGTGTGGAGTAAATAAATAGTAAATTAGCAATTGATATCAAACAACTCAAAACACATACAAAAAATTGGTAACAAAACCTTTCATTATTAATCTCTTCTCTAGTTACAGACTCAACTCTACCTTATGCACTCAGTTGCAGGGGTCCGCACACTCAGCTACGGACTCTACTAGGCCTCTGTGCACTCAGCTGCAGAGCCTTTTCCTACTCTATGACCCAAGACACACCTAGACACTTGCTCTATGCTTCTACTTTGCTATCTCATACTTCGCTCTAACTAACTATCTTTTACACTTATAGCTTCACTCTATTTATACAATCCCATGGTTCGCAGACCATGGGTAGGCCGACATTACATTCAAAACTAGGGCGGATAGCCCTATGATTCTAACATACATTTCACACCCGCAATTCGTGAAGCTTTACAACAATATCAACTCAAAACTAGGGATTTGAGCCCCAAAACATGTCATGCTAGGATTCCATGCCAAACAATCCCCCAACACAAACATTGTGACTCACCATTGAGTCACTCTATCAGTGTGGCGATCTTGGTGCAGAGTCCCTCCAACTACTCTCGAATGGTACTGATATCCGCAATGCACTAAGCTACTGCTTGTTGAACCTGTTGCATCCATTCTTCTGAGACCTCTATGTCTGGTGTGCTTCCCTGTATCTACACATGCATCCCGTGTATGTGTGCGAGATTTCCTTCAATATTAGTTGTGATCGTGGAGGCCTCATCAATCCATAGCTAAACATGTGCTTTGAGAACTGCTTCCTTATGGCATGTCGTGTCCACTTGCTCCTTTAATGGCTTGGCTTGCTGCATCCTCACAAGCTACTAAGTGATGACTACTATTTGTGCAGTTCATTTGATATTGTTATACTTCCGTTGGAGTTCACGTGCCTCTATCTCTAGGCGCTGGATGTTGGGGTCCTCTTGCAAAGTTGTGAGAACCTCTAGTTCCTGTTCCAACATGATGGTATAGTCGCATACTGCACCTCAAATTTCATCCAACCTTGTGGTTATAGCGTTAGCACACTTCTCTGTGATTTTTGCGGGAGTAGAAAGTTGTGCCTTCAACCATAGCTTGGCGATCTCGAGATTCAGCTCCAACTACACCTTTATTGTCCCTTTCCTAGCCTCATGGACTTCGGTTTCCAAACCATGGATCCGTACTTCTACTGGTAGATCTGTTACAATGGCCAGCTCTGGGACATATCGACAAGTGTCATCTACCATCTACACGAAATGTTGATTTTATGACACCAATTCATGACACTACAAGCTAAGTTGTTCTATGTTTATCTTTTTCTTGCTAAGAACATGGATCGTGTGGCTCTCCCTGGCCCACAGCTCTATGGTTAACCCATCCTAAAGCAGAAGCGTTTCTCGGGGAAGGGAAGCTAGATTAAGGCCAAGGCCTTTCATCATTCTAATCAATAATAGATCCATCACATTTGACAACATTAGAGCTCCCTCCAGCAACACTATTTTGTTTTTCATCCTTGCGTGCAACATCTGCTCTGTTGCTGAAGTTCTTTCTGTGACATGGGTTGACAGGATACCTTCCTAAGAGGTGCACATGTAACTTCTACTGTTGTGCTCTAAGGGCCCCCAACACAGCTTGATGCTACTGCATAAACTCCTTAAGTGCTTCATTGGCGACATTGCAAACCGTCTCATCGATGTCATGCAGATCACCTTTGGTTAAGGTGATCAGGACAGGGGCAAACTTCAAGGCCTTGACCTTCTTCCTCGGTCCCACTCTCTCTATGATGTGTGGGCACTTTAACTATGTGGATGTGGTCCCTAGGTCCACGCTTCCTTCTGCAGTCTCTATTTCCTCTTCCTCCTGCCCTTGTGAGGACATTTCTTGGCCCTCGTTTGCCTGTGTTGTTGCTGCCTCTGTTTCATGTGCTACTGTTGCTGCTTCTATAGCCTTCTTCTGGTCCGCGGCTTTCTGTGCCACTTCTCGCACTACCCATACCTCAGCTGCTACTTTTTCCTTCCATCTTTTTTCGGCCAATTGGGTGACACACATCTTGGCATCATCCTTTTTCTTATGTGCTGCCACTTTCTCTAGTTCTGCCAAATCTGGGGTGTGCCACTCTAGAGGCCATGTCTCCAAGATAGTGAAGATAGTGTCGTCGGTGGCTATAAATGGGAGCTTCGCCCACTGCTTCATTGTATCCTTGCATGGCCTAATGTAAACATTATACATGTCGGCTTTAAACTCTTCAAAACTTTGCAGACTATTTTACACCATAGGTGATAGGTGCAGCCTTCGATTGATCCACATCTGGATGCTCACCTCCATGAGCACCCAAAAAAATTTGGTGTCATGAATCCATTTTTCATCCTTCATGTCCCAGAGCGAAGCATACTTCATAGCCTCCGGTAAGCCTCTGTCATTGTTAGGGAATTGATTGTCTTGTGGTAGTTCCCTTGCTACTAGCATGACTGATAACAAAAACCATGCGTAGTGGAAGTTTTTACCCTGCTCTTGGACATCGTGACAGTTTTTCAAAAATTTCTCACAGAGGAATTTATACCAATTGAACTAGACCTCTTCCATGCACTACTTAGCTAATGCGACCCCCGACGCCTATACATCATCACCAGAGCACTTCCTCATAACTTTTCCCACCAGGAGTTGGGTTACTACGCGTACCCCTTTTTCCTTGATGCTAGAGATGGAGTAGCCCCTCTTCTTCTTCTCCAGCTTGTATTTTCCCTTCATGGCTTCTGCGAGAGCCAAATTGATACCCTTTCCTTTGGCTATGGTCGCAGGGTCCTTTCCTTTACAGGGGAGACGAGAAATGTGGTGAGTGAGGTCTGCCATGATGGGAATAGGCTCCTCCAACCATAGATACCCATCATGTGCCAGGAAGAGCAGCTGCCTGATGAGAAAAATGGTGATGGGCGTGCAGTGGAAATGTGGTATCAATAATAAGTGCAACAACCCGGCCTTTTCCACAATGCACAGCCAATTCCATGGCTCTAACGTTATCACTGTCCCCTCAGTGTTCTGCTTCATTAGGTTCTCGGTCTCTAGGTGTGAGAACTTCTCTCGACCAGTGAGGTCCCAATCTTCAAATTTCATGGTTGGCACACGACCTAGGTGCATGCCCCTGAAATATAATGCCATCTGGGAGGAGTGGGGTCTAGAGTGAACTCTTTGTTTCATCCAGGTTGTTTGGCACTTTGGCTTTCCCTTTCTATGGAGGGACATATGTGGGCAGTTTTGTTGCAGAGCATAACAGTTGGATATCCTCCTCCATGTCTTCTTCTTCTTCTTCTGCGGAAATCAGGGCCTATAAGTCTTCTTCTTCCTCATCCCTTTCTATTGTGACTGCTATCCCCTTCTCTACCATGGATAGTTATTTATGTCGTGGATTCCTCAGTGACATACGTACTGGACCCATTGCTTGTTTATCCTTCTTGGGCCTTGGTGTTCGTGGTGATTTGGGGATTTATGTCACAACCTTGGCACCTTACGGTACATCCTCCATCATTTTGGTCTGTGTGGCCTCGCTGGTGGTTACCTCTTCAATCCCTAAGCCATCCTTAGAGTTTAACATTGTAGCTAGCCTATATTCTATCACTTGTGAACTTAGGGGCTCAATTATCGCTCGACTATTAATCCTCAGTGCTCTGCTCAAGAGCTCAATTCTCAAATGACCAAATGTTGTTCATTGGCTAGCTGCTTGTGTTTTATAGTGCCTTTCAAATTCGAATTCGACCATTCCCCCCAATTTTGGACCATTAATGCTTTTGTGGTGGCAAATTTTCCCAAATCTGGCCCATAAATCACATCTTAAGTGCCTGTCGTCCACTCCATTTAGCATTAAATTGAACATCCCATCGTGAATAATGACACCAACAGTCACTTTTCGGCCAATCTGTGCAACAGCGCAACCCTCTCTGTGCGGTCACGAACCCTGTGACGTTGTGTTTCTGTGTGCATCACCAATATCGTGCAGCTTTTGGGTAGAATAGTTTATAGTCCCGCACTTTCTTTCAATTACCTAGAGTGGTAAGGCTATCCTTCCTATGGCTAGTTAGGTGGTCACACCACCCATGTGAATATCTATCCCATCATCCACCATGGTTCACGGAGAATCCCCACCTTCCATAGTTGTGGTTGGCATCGCACAGTCTACTATTTACAACATGATACCCTGGTCACTATGTTTGGTGAGACACAGTCTAAGCCAAAGCAACAGACTAACTAGTTCATGGTGATAGTCCTCCCATTTGTCAATATGATTGTACGCACCCTGTTTTACTATCCTCAGTTTTTCGACGAGAAATGCTTTCTTTATTTCATCTTCTAGCTTCCTGACCTCCACGTCCATCCAAGAAATTTTCTCTATTAGCCATACCCAGTCTTTTTCAAGTTTCCAAAGTCTAAGGTTTCCCTGTCAGATTTCTTCCTCGAGTCTTATGTGTTATGTTTCTCACGGCTGTGTGATTCCTTCATTCTTAGCTTCGTAGACTGTCGTATCTATGGGTTTTTCTATTCACGGACTAGGCTTCACATGCTCCATAGAGATTACAGCCCCTGCTTCATAATTCAACTTCAGAATTGCTCATGCGATCAGGGTTTTTCACATGGTCCTATAATCCCATAGAATCACTGGTAAGCGTAGGTCCCAGTCAGTACGTCTCACTTGGTGGACTGTGTTCAACACTTCGCACACCTTGTCAAAGGCTTCCCCATGTATAATCTTCAATGCACTTGGTCTTATCATACTTCATCGTTCGCACCGTCGTCTTGCCCGTTCCTACTTGCTATTCTTGTTTCCTATCGTGAGGATGGTGTGTGTTTCTGTAGGTTGCGTACCATACGTTTGTACCCATCTAGAGAGGTGGGCACGTAGGCTATTTTTTCCATCACACCCAGCTTCCATCCATACCTAAGGCTTTCCAAACCATATAAGCATCACCATTATGCATTCGCGCTAATTCTAAAAACTTCTTTTCTATGTACCCTACCATTTTGTAAATGTAGCGTGTAGTGCCCATTTCAAAGCATCAAAATGTTGCTGTTCTAGCACTTTCATTCAAATTTATTCAAGAATTCATCCACTACTATCAACCTGTTATACATAGGTAGATCCCTTACCTCTGTTGTCATGCAGTGTAGTGATCTTACCATCATGTTGCAATTGACCATGGTTACCTCGTGTAACAAGTTTTTCCATCATTCTGTTTCCTCATCTGAATCTGATGTGCAAGAGCTTTTTCGCTCCCACGAAATTCTGCCATCCGTAATAGGATTTACCCAATCCTATTCTTGAGCGGTTATTTTGTAGATACAGTTTAGTTTGTCATCTCTCATCATCATTCACTGGCTATGTGTAGCACTATCCTTTCACATGGTCTAAAGGTACCACTATGTGTAGTGACTTTTTCTCAAAAATCATCTTGCGCTTCTTGAGATTTATCACCCCATTCATATTAGTGGCCCAATCATTCCTAGTAGTGTTGGATAAGGATTGGTGTCATCAATAATATCTATCACTTTGAAATCTGCAAGCGTGCTCGTACTCTCGATGTCTACTATTATTCCCTGCAATCTTCCCATCAGTAGGATCTTCTGCTAGTTTTCCATTTGCAATTCAATAAGGGACCATTGCAAAGCGGGCCTATCCATGGGCTCCCATGTCTGCTTTGGAAGTACATTCACGTCTGATCCTAGATCCATAATCACTTGATCCATTTCATATTCCCTGATTTGCATAGTTAATATCATTTCCCTTCCTATTCACGTTGTGTGCTTCCCGAGCTTCCGAACTACGTGCGACTTTCCTGAGCCAACGCACCTAGTGATGAGTTCCTATAGCCTCTTCACAACCTTACTGTCATGCAACAGCTTCATGCATGTCTGCAGAAAGGTAGTGAGCATTGAAAGATCCATCTCCAGTTCTAGTTGATCCTTATTACCTGAAGTGGAGGTCTCCATGAAACTCTTCTTCACTTCCATGAATGTCTCCTTAATGTGCTCCAAATCGAACTCTAGTTCCTTTGTAGAAGCCTTGTGAACCCAAGCACTTTCTTTGAGTTGCTTTCCCTTGTCATCTCCTGTCATGATATCACTTTGAAACATGATGCTTACATTCGGGTCCTCCTCACACAGCTCAGACCTCATCATTTGCAAATTCTGAGTCGAGGGAGTCTGGAGTATCCCTTTATCGCATAACCTCGTTATCAATGTAGGGCAGTCCTCCATCTCATGATCAAACCGAGTACAACATAAACATGATGCTCTCGACGGATTTGTAAAATCATGGGCATAATGCACTGGCCCTCCGCAATTGTAACAAATCAGTGGTCCATGACCCCTTCCTAGTCCCATTCCACCTTGACCTCATCTACACCCTTGAAATCCAGTGTGCGTCATCCTTTCACTTTAATCGGGTGCTCACATTTCTCTCTACACCCTATAGGTAGGAGTCTCATCCATCATCAGTTCATAACTTCTGCAAGTGCACTCATCATGGCCTATCGACCTGCAAAAATTACAGAACAATTGTTGGGACGTCTATGTATACTTCTGTAATAGATTAAAATTATCCATAGCATGTTTTCCTCTTATCTGACAAATCACACACCATAATGCAGGCGTCGCTCAGTCTGAATTGTGCCTTTGGTCTTAATGGCATCAATCCTCTTACTGCCAAGTAGTTCACGAAGATTGGACAATGGTCCTTTTCGTGCCCCTTGCCTTTGCATTTTATAGACCATACCTCCTCACGTGCCTCTGTTCGTGTTGTCATGTCCTGTTTCAAACTTTACATTTCCAGACACAAATTTTTCAGTTGCACGTGGAATTTTTGGACTCCAAGGCTAATATCTTGTATTGGGGTCTCATGTAGTCTCATTGCAATCTCCAAAGCGTTGGCCTGAGTGGATAACTTCTGTTGTGACAGTGTCGTCCTTAAATGCGACATTAGTGATGGTAGAAACCATGTGTCGTGTTGTCAATTTGTCAAGGTCATGTTGGCTTCGTGAATCATACTCTTCAGTCTCAGATCCAGATCCCATGGGGTCTCGCTTGGAAGCATCGTGATTTCCTTAAACCCAATAATCGATTGTGTCTCTGATTTTAGCTCGCTAAATTCCCTATTCAGTGCAGCCTCAATATCTATGATACCCACGTTTGTATGGTCATTAAAATGCTTAATGTACCATTTTAGTGCATGATACTGCAACACACTTACCAATGTTTCCTTCTTTATATTGTCATCCATGACTCCTTGTGCTTCCCATACAGCTTTTACGATGAACCAAAAGTGGTCTGGATCTTGTTCCCTATTCCTCTGAGTACCGGTAATTTTATCGCACTAACCATATTTGACTGTGGTGGTGGTGGAG